>CESK01014463.1_pt1 | contig 14965 bp, 9 predicted proteins | sample 531091 | NCBI WGS metagenome assembly CESK01 (sample SAMEA2621271, study PRJEB7988) | marine metagenome | biome: marine biome (ENVO:00000447); feature: surface water layer (ENVO:00002042); material: "saline water (ENVO:00002010), including plankton (ENVO:xxxxxxxx)" | depth 5 m
TGTTCGACTCGGTTTGGCGGTTGACGCCGAAGCCACGTTGCAAGATGACTTTGGAATGTTCAAACCAGACTCGTCAGAAATATGGCGAGCTGAAGCATTCACAGTGCTACAAGAAGATGATGCTCCTTTATCACAGAAGGAGCCAACATGGTCAGCGTTCGGAATGGACTCCGGTTTCCTCGGCGGTCGTTTCGATTTGGTGATTTGGGACGACGTTTACGATCCTCGTAAGATGCGGTCGGCGGAAGCCCGTGAAGATATGCGTCGCTGGTGGGACGAAGTAGCCGAAACTCGGTTAGAGCCGGGAGGGTTACTGATTCTGCAAGGGCAACGCATGTCCGCAGATGACATCTACCGGTATGCACTGGACAAAGTAGCTCCACCCGACGAAATAGAGTTAGAGGAATTTGATCCAGAAGATGCACCAGAAGATTGGCGTAAATATCATCACATCAGCTATAAAGCGCACTACGAAGAACTTTGTACGGGCGATCACAAGGCTCCAGGTGCACCCTGGCCCGAGGGGTGTTTACTTTACCCTCGAAGATTACCCTGGCGAAAACTGCGACACATTAAAGCGCAAACTCCAGACCGATTTGAAGTCCTGTATCAGCAATCGGACGTAAACCCCGCAGCAGTTCTTGTTGACCCGTTGTGGGTAAGTGGCGGTGTTGGTAAAGACGGCGTGGATTATGTGGGTTGTTGGGACAACGACCGTGATCTTTGGCAAATACCTCAAGGAGTGTCAGATGAATTATTTGTTGTGGCTACAGCGGACCCGTCGCCAGCTAACTATTGGGCAATCCAGTGTTGGGCATATAACCCAGAAACCCAATTCCGGTATTTGTTGGAATCCTACAGACGGAAAATGGATGCGCCATCCTTCTTAGATTGGAACCATAATGAACAACAATTCACCGGGATAGCAGAAGAATGGTGGCAAATAACAAACGAGATGGGGCGACCCATTACGCATTGGATTATTGAAGCCAATGCTGCACAAAAGTTTATTCTCCAATACGACCATTTTAAACGTTGGGCGGCGATGCGCGGCGTGGAGTTGGTCCCTCATTACACGCACTCCCGCAACAAAGGTGACCCCAAGTACGGAGTGCAAATGTTGGCTCCGTTATGGCGCGTTGGCAGAGTGCGTTTGCCCGGTAAACAAAACACAGAAGCACGCCCGCATTCCCTTCTTTTAATTAACGAAGTGACTCGATGGAACGCTGAAGGGACTGGTGCCCGCACGGATGACTGTGTTATGGCACAATGGTTCTTAGAACATAATTTAGAAAAACTTTTTGTGCCTAAAGCTGCGGGGGTGAAACAGTGGCGACCGTCATGGGTTTCGGGCCATGATATAGATGGCACCAACCTGTTCGCGAGGTCGTAGTGAAAACTGTTGAAGAAATAGTCGCCATTTATTCGGCGCGATCCCAAGCATCAGACGGTACAAAAGCGAGGATGCGTGATTTACGGGATTACTATAACGGGGATGTAATTGTTCCGCTACCTGAACTTAACTCAGATGAACAGTCAGCGGTAGCTAACTTATTAGCACAAGGACTTGATCAAACCGCTATGCGTATAGCGTCCACTCGTCCTGACATTCATTGCCCTCCAACAGACCCATCGAAGAAACGTTCTCGAGATAACGCCAATATTCGCCGTAAAGCTATTTTTGGTTGGTGGGAAAACAGCCGGATGGATCTCCAGCTCGCTAAACGGGCTCGCCATCTTATTGGTTATTCAACAACGATTACGCAACTCAGGTTTAATCCTAAAACTGGTTGCCCTGAATGGCATTTGCGTGACCCGTTGACTGCGTATCCGGCAACACTTCTTGGTGTTGACGATATGCGTCCCCGTGATGTGGTGTTTGCGTATGAACGCCCGCTCGGATATTTGCGGGCAATGTACCCAGACGTAGCTGCTGTCTTCCAAAGCGACAGCGGCGCAGGCGAAGATCAACCAATCGAAATGATTGAATACATTAGCGACGAAGAACAAGTATTGATCGCTATGCGAGGCCCAGTCAAAACTGGGGTGTTCTCAACGTCAAGTTATTCTGACGACAACATTGTTGTTGAGTTAGAACGTGCTCCCAACATTCTTGGGCAATGCCCGGTTGTGTGTGCGGAACGTATCAGTCTTGACGATGCTCAAGGCCAGTTCGACGGCATTCTTGGCATGTACCAAATGCAAGCCCGGTTAATGGCACTTGAAGTTATTGCTGTGCAGAAAGGCGTGTTCCCTGACACATGGCTAATTGGTCGTCAAGGCGAAACACCACAGATTGTTAATCCCGCTGACGGACTCACTGGCGAAGTTGGTGTAGTGCGTGGCGGTGATCTGCGTGACATGCAAATGCAACCTGGCTACATGACGAACCCTGCGATTGATCGTTTAGAACGGGCGCAACGTTTAACCGCTGGTATTCCACCAGAGTTTGGTGGCGAATCAAGCACCAATATTCGTACCGGTCGTCGAGGTGACGCTGTGCTTTCCGCAGTAGTTGACTTCCCAGTGCAAGAATCCCAGCGCATCATGGCTCGCAGTTTGCAGGAAGAAAACAAACTTGCTGTAGATATTTCTAAAGCGTATGCCGGTCGTAAAGGCAAATCGTTTTATGTGACAACAAAGAACGCTAAAGGCCGGGTGGATTACACACCGAACGACAACTTTGATTCAACAGACAACGTAGTGTCCTACTCTCAAGCGGGAGCTGACATCAACAACCTTGTCATAGGGGGCGGACAACGAGTTGGTATGGGAACAATGTCGAAACGTTCGTTTATGGCAATAGACCCACTTGTTGAAGACCCAGAGTTTGAACATGACTCTGTCATATCTGAACAACTTGAACAAGCGTTACTGCTTTCTATACAGCAGCAAGCTTCGGAAGGAGTTATTCCTCCCGCAGATCTTGCCCGCATTATGGATCTTGTCGCTAACGACCAAATGGAATTGGCTGGAGCTGTAGACAAAGTTCAGAAAGAAGCGCAAGAACGTCAAGCGACAATGGTTGAAGCCACAGCACCAGAAGCGCAACCTGGGTTAGCTATCCCCGGAATGGGAGCTGAAGCTATGGCTGGGGCAGTACCAGAAGAAGAAGTTGATCTCGGACAATTGTTAGGGGCGTTGTAATGCCAAGAAAAGGTCAAGGGCAGAAAGTTCAGACTGCTACCGGACAACAGTACGGTCAAGCAACAGAACAAGAAGAAGCGCAGCGCGCAATGCCTCTCCCACAAGTTCCGACACCGATGCCTGGTGAAGCTGGTGCGTTTACTCGACCAACGGAACGACCTAACGAACCTGTTATGACTCCGGGGCCGGGTATTCGTGCAAGGATGCCTTCGCAACAAACAAACGAAGCGATATCGTCTTTGACACCGTTACTTGAAATGATTGCGTCGGAACCTTTTGCTTCTGAAGAAACAAAAAAGATTATAAGACAAATACGTTTCTCTAACCCTAACCCTAACCCCGGAATGCAATAATGGGGAGCCCTGATTTTTTTGGCAGACTAGGCCAAATAGGGGGGGCATTTGTTGATCATGGGGCAGCGTGGGGAGACTTTGTTGGTGACGTAGTTCGTTCACCAGTAGACATATATCAAGACGGTTTCACTGACACGCTTCTCAAAATAATTCAGGATGACGTTATAGGCGGTTTAATGATGACCGCTATCGGCCCTGAAGGTGTCGGTGGAGAAATCATTGAAGGTTTGCCAGGTGTAATTAAAGAACCTGTCAGTTCTGCGGTAGGTGTTTTAGGGGAAATAGATGCGTGGCAAGACAAATGGATAGAACGCCCGCTTGCTTTCATGGCTATGACACCACTAGGGAGAATGTCTCTCGGATTACCGAACGCTTTTCTGGGTGGCAGTTTCGATTCTATCGCTACAGGTCTTACCGGGTTCTTTGATTATCGGGCTTACAAAACAGCGTGGGATATTGCTGACGGAAATTACAACGGTCCCATTGAACTGTACAACTCGCCTCTCAGTTTGGGACGTGCTGTAGCGCTTTCAACTCTTAACGTTGACTTGTTGGACCCTCGAGCAGTTGAAGAAGCTCAACAGTCATCGGCGTTTAACCTTATTTCTGGTGCAGTTGATTTTGGGGAAACCCTGTTTCTTGATCCGTTACTCATTCCCGGCAAATACTTACAGTTGGCTAGAGCCGGGAAATTTGTTGCCAGCATTGGAACAGATCTTCCGCAAGCGTTACGTCGCACAGGAAACATTACTGGACGTAGCGCTGATTTAAGTCCTGAACGTAGTCTTTTTGATTGGCAACGTAGAGAAGGCAAACTTGGGTGGACTAACAAACTTGACGAAATAGATCCGGAAGCTATTGCGGATTTCACGTCAATAAGAGCTAAAGAGGTAGTTAAGTCTGACAATTGGATTGACTTAAATAGAGCGATAGAAGCGTTACCTGGTTCGGAGCGTCTTCGAGAAGCAACTAAAGGCACCACGGAATACGATGATGCGATTGCTCAAAGAGCAACAGAGATTCGTGAGTTTGTTGGACGCAAAAAAATTAATGAAGAAGTGGCGTTAGCGTTTTCACAAGCAACAAACGAAACAATGCGAACAAACCATTATCTGTACATGATGGGTGACAAACAAGCTGTTGAAGCAGCGCAAGGTGCAGCGACAACAATGGCTCAAAGTTTAGGAAAAGTTATTGATTCAGATGAAATTCCTTTGCTTGACAAAATTGATGATGTTGAAACAGAAATCGAAATTCTTCGTGGTGAGCTTCGCAAAGAAATTCAAACAGAAGATGTTGTTAGCGAAAACGTTCGTCTTGTCCAAGGAGAACAACTTAAAGCACTACTTGATGAACGAGATGGACTGCTTAGTCAAGTACGTCAAGCAACAGAACCCGCCGAAAATTGGGATTTTGGGTTTGTGTTTGATATTAAAACTCGTTTCAATGCCCGCCAAGTAGATGATTACGCAGTGCGCCCAAGTGGTGAGAGAGGTGATGCTGTCGCAAGATTCTTAGGAGCCAACGATCAAGAATCTTTAGATCTTATGGACGCTGCGTTTGACAGATATTTGGCAGATACTTTAGATACAAGCCGACTTGACGCATCCCAAGTTTTGTTTCGTGGGTTAGGTAACACTGCCGACGACGTTAAAGACTTAATGAGAATCCCAACGGAACTTAACCGTCAAGTGTACGCTCCGTTGGCTGCGCGAGCAGTCAACCATCCTGCCGGTTTTGCTATGAAGTCTTTTAGTACGGCAGCTAAAGGAGTGTCGGGGCGTCGAACGTTTACTGTTATTCGTGACATGGTTGGTCAACGATACGTTGATTTTGACGATAGTTCCCGAGCGTCTAACCAGGTGCAGCGTGTTATACGAGACTTTTCTCGTATGGAAATACGTGGTCAAAAGTTGTTAGACCCAGAACAAGCCGCTGTTTTAGAAAGCCGTTACGCCCAACTCATTGATCCTGATTCTCGTCGAGCGTTTTTTGAGGACATGGTTGGCGATTTCAATATGAAATTAGCAACCGCACTTGATGACGGCGGTGGGGCAGTTGACGAAATTTATGAGGCTTTGCAAAAAAGAATTGTTGGCGCAGAAGAAATGCTGCAATCAAGTAAAAGCGCTGGGAAAGGCAAGACAGGTGAGTACGGTGATCGAGGGTTAAATTCTCAAATTAGATTTTTGGATGACGAAGACAACCTTGTAGAAATTATTGTTCCTTTAAGCCCACGCCAACTTGCTAACAGCAAAATTGTTCCTCGTTACGATTTGATTCGTGTTGCTTTACGCAAAGAAGGAGTTGACGCTGGTTACGGTTTCTTAAAGAAGAGCGTATTCGGGCGAGGTGTGCGTGCAGTAGGGAACGCTCCTTCAGTTCAAGGGGTTAAAGGTTTTTCGGGGGATGTTTTAAACGGTGTCATGCAAGCTTGGCGTCCAGCAGTTCTTCTTCGTCCGGCATGGCCGATGCGTGTTGTTGGTGACGAAATTCTTCGTGTTGGTTCAGTTGTCGGAGCGTTAGGGCAATTTGCAGGTCTTCGGCATGGTTTCTCTGATTACAGAGTAGAACTGATGAAACGTAAAGGCATCGACGTTGAAGGGGACATTGTTGATGCAATGAAAGATGAGCTTTTCCCTGACGCTTGGGACGTAGAAAAACAGATGTGGGACGTTGATCGTCTTAAAGAACAAATGGGTGTTGAAGACGTAGACGATTTTGCTGTGTATCAACGATACGTTGAAGAGATGGGGGAAGAAGGGGCAGTAGATCTTGTTGATAAATTGATTCGTGAAGAATGGGGTACAGCTAAAAAGCAGAGAGGGTTGGCGTACCGGACGATGCTTGGGTATGCGACTCTTGGCCCAGTTGGAGCGGTAGGCGGTTATGTGTTGGGAATGGCTTCTCAAGGCAGAACTGTTCGTCGTTTAGCTGAACGTAATTTGGCTACACGATTTGCGTCTGATTTGCGTAGGCAAGCGAAAGCGCTTGTTGAAGAAGCAAAGACAGCTAACCCGGAGAGAGCAGCTCAACTTCAACGAGCCGCTGATCTTCTTGAATCGCAAACGCAAAGCCTTGAGCGTGTTTTAAGTACTCATTACAACGATGTTCCGATAACACCAGAAGAACAAATTGCTTTAGAAACAATGAATCGTGCTGGTGTGAAGTTAGAACAAGCAGGCCGGAATCCAACGATGATGGGTGGGGTGCTAGTTCGAAATGCTTTTGGTGACACAAAAGCTAACCAAGAAATTTTCCGTAGACGAGTTTCTGCTGATCGTTCTACTGCCCGGTTGATAGAACAAGGTTCTACTCGAGCAAGACGAGATATTAACGAAAACGTTGTTAGTTATCAAACGTACACTGTCAAAGGTGTAGGGGGGAATAAAGCTTACGGCAAGATATGGGACGAAACGATTAATCGTCAGTGGCGTCCAACAGGGGACACTACGTTGCCTTCTAACGAGTATTTGAAACTTGTTTGGAACAACAATGCAGATACTTACGTTGACGATTTGCGAAACTTTTTGCAGACTCGACGAGGTAACCAAGTTCTTGACGAATTAGGTGTTCCTGATTCGGTGGAAGGCATTGAAGAGTTTATTTCTGTTGTTCGGGAACAAACCGACAACATGCTGCCTCGCACGTTAAACGATGGCACTCCTATTGATGAGTTTGTTGGTCTTAGAGAAAGACTTGCTAACGGTGAAGAAATTTCTTGGGAAGATGTTCAAGATGTTTTGAAGGGTTCTGACCGTGGAGATCAAATACGTTTAGATCGGGATATTGAACAAATTTATGGTCCTGCTGCGGCTTTAACTCCAGACGGCAAACTTGCTGGTGTTAATGAAAAAATATTTCAGTCCACACAAAAAGCTTTCGATACGTTAGCGACTCTCCCTACAGATAACCTGACTCGTAATCCGCTTTTCAGGCATCATTATCAAGCAGAAGTTGCTCGACGGCTCGCAACATATTGGGATGAGGCAGCAGGAGAATATGTTATTACTCCTAACGCTTTAGGCAAAATAGAAGCAGCAGCACGAGTTAAAGCATTAGACGAAGTTCGTTACATGCTGTACGACTTGACTGAATCTACTCGGCTTCAAGAAATGGTTGGGTTGCTCGCCCCGTTCTTTGGTGCTTGGCAAGAAGTTATAAGCAGATGGGCAGGGATAACAGCAGAAAACCCGATGTATGTTGCCCGAGTGTTAGATCGGTTCCATTCGATACCGGTTACCACAGACGATGAAGGCAACGAATACATGGTATTTAAGATGCCTGAAATTGTTGGCGCTATAGCTAACGTTGGTGATTTACCTGGCGCTGGTGCGTTAACGAAACCTCTTGTTGGTCAAGAAATGCATTTCAGTAAAGACGGCATGTCGATGATGGCGGCTGGAGGCCCAGGACTTGGGCCGGTAGCAATGATTCCTCTTACAGAAGTTGTTATATCGGAACCAGAGCTGTATGACGCATTAGACCAGTTCTTCCCATTTGGGATTGCTCAAGGAACAGACCCAGTATCTCGGGCAGCTCCACAACTGTTTCCGACGTGGATGAGGCGTTTTACTGATGCAGTAAGCGATGGTTCTGAAAGTCAACGTTTGCAGTTGGCTGTTGCTAGAGACAAAGAAGTTCGGTTGCGTCAACAACCAGCGTTAAATGCAAATTTCCCTAACCGGTTTGTTGAGCTTCTCGCAACAGACAAAGCAACTTTAGAAGGCGAAATTGTTGCTGAATCAAAATCTTTGTTAATTGCTCGAGCGCTTGCGTCAACGAGTTTGCCAACGGCTTTAAGAGTTGCTTCGCCCTACCAATCTCACATTGACCAGTTGAGGGCGTTACGAGAAGTAGATCCTTCTACCGCTAACGAAAAGTTTATTGCTGAACACGGCGCAGAGTTTTGGGCTCTCACGAATCGGTTAACAAAGTCAAATAACGGTGTAGCTCCAACGTTGGAAAGCATGGAAGCGTTTGAAGATGCTGGATTAAAAAAACTTGTTCAACAATACCCTGAGCTGGGGGCTCTTATTACTGGGGCTTTGGGGTCGGCAACTACTGGCAAGTTCCATGAAGCTGTTTACCGTAAACAGCAATCAACACCGGTTAGCCCTGGTTCGCAAACCAAAATGCGTGAAGCAGTTCCTTTAGGAGAATTTATAGAAGCGACAGATGTTGCACAGTTCTGGGCTGAACTTGGTGAGGTTTACGATATTCGTGACGCAGAGTTACGTCGCCGGGAATCTCTTGGTGGGTCAATAAAGATTTACCATAATCCTGATCTTCAAGAGTGGACACAAACTCGGTTAGTTGAAATTGCTGGAGCGCATCCTGCGGGTTGGCAAGCTTACAACCAACGGGACAAGTTGAAAGACGTAAAAATATTTGAAGGGTTGCAAGCGATTACTCAAAACCCGACGTTGCTTCAACGCCCAGAAATAGAAGTTCTTGTAGATTATTTAGCAGATCGCAAACAAGCGGTTGAAGAGTTGAAAGGTCGTAAAGACAAAGGACAGCCAGGAAGTTTGTCGGCTAAAGCTAACGCTGATGTTGCTTTCTGGTGGGAGAACAGAAGGATCAATTTTAGGGGGATTGCAGAGTTTTCAGCGATCTTTGATCGGCTTTTAGAGTTTGATGATTTAGATATAAAGACTTGGGATATTGCTTTATCGGAGGCAGCGTAATGGGTGGCACGGAATTTGAACGAGAGAAAGAAGCTACTGAGGCTTCTAAACGAGGAATAGTTCCCGAATATTTCGCTAACCCTGATGACCCTGTTATTGGTACTCGCGACCCAAGGTATGGGGCATACGATTTTCCTCAAGATCCTCGCCCTATGGCTCCGGGCAGACAAGCTGAAATAGATGAGGCAGTGGGAAACATGACCCGAATACCGGTGCGTGTTTCTGATCTTCGTGATTACTACTTAGGGTTATCTGTTGAGGAACAAAAAACTTTTGCTCAAGTTTTGTTTGCTAGAGATCACATGGACAAAGCAGACATTGTCAGTATTGAAGATATTTACGATCCAAACAATGTTGCAAACGCAATGGCTAACGCTGCTAGCGATGCTGCTTTCAACATAAAAATGGGGACCCAAGTTTACGATGAAGGAATCCCAACTCTTGAAGAAGGTTTCAAAGATTTCACTCAAGAAGAATTCAACACAGCAGTACAAGAATTTGTATCTGGAAACGTAGGAGCAGCAATAGATCCTGTGCTAGTTGAAGAACTTTTTAAGTCTACTTATGGCAGCGAAACAGGCGAAGTTGCTTCCACGGAACAAATTCAAGCGTTTATGAAAGGCGTGTACGCAAACAACAAGAATTTAGGGTTGCAAGAATTAGGGGCTCGAGCAAGACGGAGCATCAGGGAAAACCCTCAAAACGAAAGACTTGTACAAGTAACGGATAGAGCCAAAGCGGTTAGCAGAGTGCAGTCGCTGATTTCGCAATTGTGAGGCATCAATGAAACCCGAAACTAAAGGAACAATGAGTTATGAGGATCGTCGACGGTTTGCTGTTGGCGTTCTTAAAGGCATTGCTGCTCCGGTAACTGCTGGCAACGTGGAAACGTTGTTGGCGTGGATGTCAAGAGAAAACACTGCGGCTCGCAATAATCCTATGGCGACTACTTTTCCGTCAGACGGTTGGAAAGCTTTTAACTACAGAACAACACCTGACGGTACTAAAGTTCCTCACGTTAAACATTATCCTTCGTTTAAAGAGGGTGTGCGTTCAACTGTTTTGACTTTGCTTGGATACAGCAAAGGCAACTTGTTGTCTGATCGACAGGTTGCTAAAAAAGTAGGCGCTGAGCCAAGGTATCCAGTTGTTTTAGATTTGTTGCGTCGAGGAACTGATCCTCAAGAAATTATTGACAACTCTGAAGCGGCTGAAGAAGTTGAAAAGTGGGGGACGTTTGAAAAACGTATTGGTTATGGGGCTAAAGATACTTGGGGTTACACGAGAGAAGAATTGGAAAGTCTTGCGCCAGGTGAGCTGGAAGCGTTGAATTCAGAGACACTTCGTCCAAGTAAAGGTTACGATTTTCCTGACCCAACAACATCGTTTGCTGTTGAAAATAAATCTGACACAAGAAAAGGGGCAGATGTAGAACAATTTGCTGATATTCAAGAAGGTCGTCCTGAAGTAGAAGCGCCTTTTACTACCGAATCTGCTGATGTTAGCGAATCTACTGATGTTAGTTTTGAAGACAGACAAAAATTAGCTCAATCAGCTTTTGAAGAAACACGGCAACGGTTGTTAGAAGGACCTGTCACGATAGAACTTCTTGACCGGTACCAAGAATTAGCAAAAGAGTTAAGCCTTAACGAATTAGGCGAACTTGAAATGGGTGAAGCCGAAAGCGCTCTTTTCAAAGAAAGCCTTGAAGGCGCTACTGGGCCAATGGTAATGGATTATTACATAGATCCAGAAACCGGAGAAAAAGTCTATTTTGAAGCTATCAGCATGGACGAAGAAACTAGTAATGCTTTTTTGAAAGCATTAGGAGTTGAAGGATTAGACGGATTAGATGACGAAACCGCAGCATTAATTCGTGACAATTTGGGTTCTGTGTCGTTTTTTGAACAAAGAACACCTGATTTCATGTATGACAGTGACGGTGACGGTGAGGGCGATATCAACATTATTGAGTGGCTTATTGCAAACCCAAACAAGTCAGATGTCCAAATTTTGGAAGCGCTTCGATCCGTTCCTTGGTTCCAAAGCACTGGTCCGTTTAGCCGACAGTTCCAAATGGATTATTTCAATGAAGGACCTGCCGGTAAAGACGAACTAATTTCTACCCAGCGCGATGCGATACTTAAAGAAGCCAAATTGATTGGCTTTAACTGGATAGAAGACGACCCAGAATTGTTAAACAATCTTGCTTACGAAGCAAGCATGTATGGGTGGTCAGACGCAGATCGTAGACGAGCCCTTGTTGGTTTAAACACTTATGAAGCCAGTGACTTTAAGCGGGGCAAGATTTTAGCTAACCGTCAAACGGTGTTGGATACAGCAGCTAAATATTATGTTCCTATTGGGGAATCAGCGGCGAACGATCTTGCGTTCGATATATACGAAGGCGATGAAACGACTGAGTCGTTGGAAGCGATGTATAGGGAACAGGCTAAAGGAATGTTTCCTACGCTTTCTGGTTTAATAGATCAAGGTATAACACCGAAAACGTATTTCAGTCCGTATCAAGAAAAAATTAGCCAGTTGCTTGAAGTGTCTGACGTAGATTTGATGAATGATCCTCGGTTCCAAGCGATCATGTTTCCTGAAGCTGGGAAAGGCCCGTTAAGTCTTTACGAAACGCAACGGTATGTAAGGCAGTTACCTGAATGGCAGTACACGAAAAACGCTGATGAATCTGCTCGACGTATGGTTAATAACATTGGCAAAATTATGGGAGTAGTGGCGTAATGGCTTTTATAGATCCTGAGTTTTACCAAGGCAGTCCGCTGCAAGAAGAAACAGACGCACGAGCAGCCGTTGAAGAAGTTGACGTTTCAATATTGGACGAAGTAGCTGACGAGGAAATTGACGAAGAAGTTGACGTTGAGGAAGAAGTTGTCGAAGAAATCGACGGAGAAGTCCGGCAACAAAACACTAGACTTGACCTGGACAATCCTATTCTTAGAGAACTGCAACGTCAGCAACAACAAAATACTCAGAGAGCATATTTAGAGAGACAGCGGAGAGAAACAGAAGAGTTAGAAGACAGGGAAAGTGCTTACGACACTTTGCGTAACTTGTTTGTTGTGGAACTTGGGTTACCTGAAACGTTGATGGACGGGGTAATGCAACGACTTATTGACGGTGACTCTGATTTATCGGTTGCTCAATGGTTGAGAACAACACCTGAATACAAAACCCAGTTCCCTGAAATGGAACGCAGAGCAGCGCTTGATCTTCCTCGCATCAGCGAAGGAGAATCTTTAGCTTTGCGTCGAGCGTACCGTTCAAGTTTGCGTCAAGCAGGAATCGACCCAATCTATTACGACGAACCAATTGATTTTGTTGAATGGATTGTTGGTGACGTTTCTGAAGCAGAGCTGCAAACAAGAATAGGTATAGGTGAAGCAGCGTTACGTCAAGCAAACGCTGCAACGAAACAACAGTTAAAAGATTTGTACAACATAGACGAACCAGATTTGTTGGCGTATTACTTGAATCCGGTTCGCACTAAAGACGTTTTCGAAGCAAAACTTCAACTCGAGTCAGCCGGTATTTCCGCAGCAAGTTTGCGTTCAACTGGGGAAGCTTTAGGGCGAACAGCGGCAGAAAGACTGCAAAGTTCAAACATTGCGGCTAGCCAGGTGGAGCAACGTTTAAGCCGACGGGCAGGCATGTTGGAAGATCTTTTGGGTAGTGAAGGGCTAACGGCAGACGTATTAGCTGAAGGCGAATTCGGTACTGACATGGAAGCTTCTACACAAATGCGGCGAAGAGGTGAGGAACGTTTAGCTCCTTTCCAACGTCAAGGAAGCTTGTTGAGAACTTCTGAAGGAATTACAGGCTTCGGAGAAGCCACATAGTTGCATTGAACTAAAAATATTCTGTATAGTCGTAAGTGTTGATCGGCCCCTACGGGGCGAGCTGTTTGACACCCCTCCATTTTGGTACCACCGCCAAGATGCGCTACAGGATAGGTGAGTGACATATGACAGACTCCAACTCCACTTACGGTGAAGAAGGTGCTGACAGTTCAACCGAATCGAAACCTAATTGGCGACGTGACTTAGAGAATCGAGTGAAGGAAGCTGAGGCGAGAGCAGCAGCAGCCGAAGGTCAACTTTCTGGGTATCAGCGTCAAGACACTTTCCGGTCAGCCGGAATTGATCTCGACGATCCACGTTCTCAATATTTTATAAAAGGTTACGAAGGTGAAATGGATGCAGATGCTATTCGCGCAGAAGCGGAAGCCGCTGGGTTCATGGGTGCAAATGCGGAAGCGTCTGTTCCTACATCACCGACGATGCAAAACACTCTTAACGCAGAGGAACGCATCGCTGTAGCTGGCGAAGGTGGAGATCCGGTGTCACAAGCTGATCTGAATGCTCGTATCGCAGCGACGAAGAACCCAGAGGAACTTCGAGCTTTGATGGAGTCAGAGGGTTACCTGTGGGGCGCAGCAATCTGATTTAACCATGTGGAGTCCTCACCTAAGGACTTAACAACATGGCCTATACAGGCACCGGTCAGGTATCTTCGGATACAACGGCATTTCAACAACTGGCGTACTTCGCGCTCCGTTCAAACCCTATGTTTGAAATGGTTGCGGATGTGCGTTCAACTGCTCAGAGCCACAACGGTTCAGCAGTCCAATTCAACATTTACAATGATCTAGCGCAAGCAACATCAGCTTTGACTGAGGCTTCCGACGTTACCGCAGTACAGCTCGGTGACAGCACTGTGACTGTAACTCTTGCAGAGTACGGTAACGCTGTAGTCACAACAGCGAAACTGCGTGGCACTTCGTTCCTTAACGTAGACGCTGACGCTGCGAACATCATCGGGTACAACATGGTTGACTCGATTGACAAGATTGTGTCTGATGTCGCTAACGGCGGCACCAACGTCATTTATGGTGGCACTCGTACTTCGCGTGGCACTTTGACCGCTACTGACATCATTACCGCAGACAAAGCCCGTCAAGCTGTAGCCGAACTTCGTTCAGCTAACGCACCTGGCTTCGAGAACGGTAACTATGTCGGCATGATCCACCCTGACGTGGCTTATGACCTTCGCAGCGAAACCGCTGTAACTGACGTAATTGCTTTCCAAATCCGTCAAGATAGCGCCGCTGTTCGCAACGGCTCCATCGGCGTATTCGGTGGCATCGAATTCATTGAGAACCCACGGGCAGGACTGATCGCTGATGGCGGTTCAGGAAGCGTTGACGCATACCAGACTTTGATCTGTGGTCGTCAAGCTCTTGCCAAGGCGTTCTCACGAGCCCCTGGCTTCGGTGAAGATCCTTCAGTGGTCTTCGGTCCTGTGACCGATACTCTCCGCCGGTTCAACCCGGTTGGCTGGTACCACCTTGTTGGGTACGGACGTTTCCGTGAGGCTGCTTTGCAGCGCATTGAAACTGCGTCCAGCATTGGAGCTAACTCCTAATAGTTAGTTTCTGACAGATTTGGGGGGGTTGGGTTTCCCCCTTTCCCCAGCCCCCCCATTTCTTTGCTATTCTTGCTATTAGCGAGGAATCAGTATGCCTAAAGTAAATGGAAAAAAGTACCCGTACACCGCTAAAGGTAAAATGGCGGCGAAGAAAGCGCGTGCTAAAAAGCGGAGTAAGAAGTAATGGCCGGTTCATCGAGTGATGGGAATGTCACGATTCGGCCCAAACCCATAACCGGGACCGGAGGAACTAAACGTGGCTAGTGGCCTTTTCTGCCTGCCGATGGAATATAACTTGGAGCAGACAGCGAACTTTAATAT
>CESK01014096.1_pt1 | contig 14961 bp, 24 predicted proteins | sample 531091 | NCBI WGS metagenome assembly CESK01 (sample SAMEA2621271, study PRJEB7988) | marine metagenome | biome: marine biome (ENVO:00000447); feature: surface water layer (ENVO:00002042); material: "saline water (ENVO:00002010), including plankton (ENVO:xxxxxxxx)" | depth 5 m
TCCATCCAACCTTTTTCACCCATAGGTGTAAACTTTATGAACAAAACATTATTCTTTTTGCACCAGTTTCTTATTTTTGTTTCTTCCTCTTTTTCTAATTTGGACATGGACCACCCTTAGATTTACTAAAACTACACCATTGACAATAATATCCGGGACGCATTGGATAGTCTTGAGGTGGTTTTGTTCGATTTATTCTTCTACTCCACGACCACTTCATATCATCTAGCTGATGTCTTTCTACAGTTAGCGTCTCATCTTTATTTTTTAGGTCAAAGTAAACAGTCGTTGTCCTAACCACTTTTGCTTCTGGAAATAATATTAAGCCTGCCAAAGAATAAAGACTGCGTTGGTCTGAGTGGCTGTCATATTTTTTACCTGTTTTATACTCTTTTATTTCTAGCAAGTCTTCTTGTGGTAACACTAAATCTATTATGCCTCTAACATAACCACCCTCTTTGTCATCAAAGTCTATAGGTTCAAACTCTCTGGTAAAGTTAAACTCAAGCTCTGGCATAGCAGTGCCTACAGATATAATTCTGTCAAAAAACCCTTTCTTATTTTGCAACTCTTTTGGCAACTTTTCCAATGCCAAATTAACATAATCTTCTGCTGACTTGTGTAGTCTTGACCCTCTCCTTAAAGCATCTGTTGGTACAAACTTTGGTTCTGGGTGCTTTATAATGTACTTTAGTTGAAAACTTCTAGGACACCTTTCATACATTGTTATACCACTGTAACTCACTGCTGACATTAATAGTTAAACTCCTCTAAGTCTGCCCAATTTTTACCTATAAAACTGTCGCTTTTCATAGGAACTTTAAAAAACTCTTGCTCCATACAATGACGCAACCACTCCATGCACTCAACAGCTCTATCTTTTGGAGCGGATATGTTTATTTCATCATGTACTGTAGCCATGAATACTGCATCTTCTTTATTTTTATTCCAATCTATAATACACTGTTTTGTTTGGTCAGCACCGCTACCTTGTATTAGATAGTTTAGCAGTTTGTACTCAAAACTCCTATAGCTACCGCCTACAATCTTTGGCTCTTCTGCATAATAGTTGCGACCACCCCATGTTCTTATAGGCTTGTTTTCCTTGCCTCGTTTTTTGGTTAGGGACTGCATACTTTCGACTCCAGGAATGGCTTGCTTATAAGCATCTTGCAGTTCCCTAGCCTCTGACATAGTACAACCAATCCTACCAGACAATGCACTCGCACCCATACCATATATCATACCGAAACCTGTTTCTTTTATACTTTTGCGTGGAAAGTCTTTACCCACTTGGTCTTTAATTAACTCTTTTACCATCTGGTGTGGGTCAAGATCAGGATTTGATCGATATGCTTTTGCGAGCTTACCACATTCATAATGGGCTAGAATCCGCATCTCCTGTCCACTAAAATCACGCTTCAACCAAACATGCCCATCTTCTGGAATAACAAATCTACGCATAAAGGGGATAGGTTCTAAATTAACTAGGTCGCTTTGATACCTACTTCCATCAATAACATTTTGAAAGTTAGGGTCATCACTGCTTAGTCTTCCTGTGCGTGTCCCCTTACTACCACCTTTGCGTTCATTAGGTTGCCTTACTTGATTCCAGTTAGGGTGTATGCGACCATCATCTTCACTGTACAAAATCCAAGGTTCTATGAATGTACCTATAACTGTTGACAAAGTACTCACATAGTTTAGATGTGCCAGTAATTTAGGATCTTTAATATGCTTTAAAAGACTAGCTTTTGCCACTCTTTTGTTACCCTTGTCTGTATAGTCCCAACCGCTAACTGCATCAGCATCTTCTAATGCTTTAGCTAATTCTACATTACTATGTGGGTTTAGAGTTGGTGCATTTAGTAGTTGCCTAACCACCTGTTCACCTTGTGCTAGGGCTTGCTGTGTTGCGTCTCGAGCTTTTTCGAGGGCTTGCCTATGCACTGGTACACCCCTGCATGTCGCAGTAGCTAATATAGGGGCTAGTTGCCTTTCCCTATTATAAGGAACAGTGGGTACTTCATCTATTAGTGCTTCATAAAGAAGCAGTGTTCTGTACACATCTCCTTTAGCATATTTACTTACGAGCTCAAATGGTGCATAGGATATATACCCTCCCCAATTACTAGGTCTGGACTTAGGTACATTCGCTAACACCCATTCTCTTAACTCATCTTGCTCTTCGGGGGGCAACTCTAGGTATGTGTCGGCACTATGCTTCAACCCTAGATTATTTGCGTGTGGATTTTTTAGGTATACTAGAAACAATGTGTCATGAATTTTATCCCATGCAGGTGGATCTAAGTCAAGCCACTTCTTAGCTACTGCCAAGTCAAACTGTGCATTGTGAAAAACTAAATCGCAATTTTTCCAATAGTGCCAAAGCCTGATTCTTGTGTCGTCATTTATGGGTAGGTACTCTGGGTCTTTCTTGCCCATGTTAGTTGTAAGATCCCATATAGCTACCCCCACAGGTTCTGGGGGATTTACTATAGGGTTTCCAACAATAGCTTTTGTTTCAAAGTCTATTGCTACAGGCGACATTAATACTTACTTCCGCTTTGTCTTCTATCTTCTTGCTTTTTACCACGCAACATAGCTGACTCTGCATCGTCATCTGCTGTTGGTATTCCTGCCATGCTTTGAAGTGCATATCGACGAGCGTATGTTATAGCACTCCCACCCGCTTGAGGATCTGCTTTTGTAAGAGGTAAGTAAAACTCATGCTCTAGCCATTCCCCTGATGTGTGCATTAGTATGGTAACGACACCAACACCTCTACCACCTTCAGATGTTGTAGGAAATTGTGAGTAAGATAAACCATTGTTTGAGAATGGTTCTTTGATTGCTTTGATTACGCTAGTAAGATCTGCGTAACTAGATTTAAAGAAAGGGTTTCTTGCATCTTTAACTGCACCACCCATCTCTGACTGGGCTTTGGTTAGAGCTTGTGCAAGCTCTGTTATACTGTCTGATTTATTCACGTCTACCTCGCATAATATTATCAGCAGTTTGCACAAGCCATGTCTTTAGTTGGTCTTCACTAAGAGATGTGTGCTCTACCGCTGACCTAATTGTTGATTTTAACTCTTGCATAATAGCTCCCTCTACAGGATCGTTAGACTCTGTAAAGGGTTCTACGTCAAGAAGCGTTTCTTTTAACCTACCCATTAGAATAAATCTTCTGGGTTGTCATCATTACTTTCGGCTTTAGCATCGCCATCTTTTTTCCAAGCATCTTTAACTTGGACAGCAAGGCTAAGGAAAGACTCACCATTTTTATCTTTCTTTTGCCAACCACTCATGTCGTACTGCTCACCATTTATAGTAAGCGGTCCACGAAAGTCAGGTTGGTTGCCCTTTTTCTCTTTGTTTTTAAACAAAGCTCCAGAATTATCATAGTCTGGCATAACATACTCCTTTTAAAGTTTACTGACACTAAGGTCGTTAATTTCAATTAATTCCACTCCAGGAATGGTTTCCCCATCTTGAAGCCTTTCATTTATTGCCCCCTCAGCTAACCGACGTTGCAACAAATCTGGTGCGTTATGCTTATCTATATAATCATAGATAAGCCCCCAATCACTAGCAGTAGGCTTGTGCTTGGTTCTAAGCGTAACTTTTTTATATTTGCCACCGACCATGTGGCAGTCATGGTTAAGCATTTCTTGCATAACCCTGTGTTTCAGGTTAGTTTCAATGCCTTTTAAACGAGATGCTTCCTTATCAGCAACAAGGCGTTGCTCGCGGGTAGTACAATATTCATCAATTAAATTACTAAGTATATCTAACTCCATCCAACACCCCCATGTTGTTTAAAAAATTTATTGTAAAGTATCGAGCTAATCAGTGCAAGCGGTCGTTTTTGCTACCTTTAACACCATGATGAAGGGACTGCCTACTACCTGCCTCGACTCCTGCGTCATAAGCATGACTGTTCTTGTAGCCACTGCCACCCCTACCTCTACCATACTTGGTTACTCCAAAGTGTTGCTCTATTAGTTGCTTCTTTAACACTACAAGGTCTGTACCTGTGGAAGTTACCACCTTGCGTTCTGCAATTATTTCTTTTATGCGGTCACGCAACTCAGTGCTGTAGCCATTAAGGAAATCATGTTTAAACCTACCTCTGTTTAAACCTGTTTGGCAACTCTTAAAAACACTGTATTGATATTCACCTGCCGTAGTTAAGTAGTCAAACATGTAACGGGCAACCTCTGTATCTTCGGCTAACCCTTTAAACATGACACCTAGATTGCCACTGGTATACTCACCAGTAACTTCACAATCATTTAACTTTGCTATAGAAACTGCTAAGTAATTTTTCCATGCGGGTATTTTCTTATTTTTGTTTACCCAAGTCGCAGTACCAAAGTTTATGGAGGTTGTGTTATCCTCTATATCACCCTCTTGCAACTGGTGTTTATCCATAAGAGACCTAGCCCGACGAGCGGCAATCGATGCTTCGTGGGGACTATTGGAATCTTTAGCCATAGCGAGTAACTTGCGTACTCGCTCCATAATTTTATTGTTAGCCATTAATCCATCCTCGTAATATAATTTTCTTTGCCAAAGTGTACTATTGAGTAAGGGTACATTGTTAAAGACTGGTCGCCGTACTTAAATTCAACAAAGGCATGTAAATCCTCGTCTTCATCATGTGGGCTTTTATAAACAAAGTCTTTACATGTGCCATTAAACTCACCCATGTGCATTCCATAACAGTCAAGTACAAAATCTTTTAAACTAACATCACTGTCTTTAGGGTGTAGCTGAGCGTAATCATGAGCCCACTGTTTCACAAGCCCCATTGTTTCTATTAAATTTTCAGTGCTGTAGTCTGGATAGTTATCGGTTGGATCAAGTTTTAAGGTGTACTTAAGACGTACATTAAGAAGTGTATTCATGCCAAACATCCTCCCATAGTTGTTAGTGGCTATATAAATATGCAACAGTATTTAATCAGATACAAGCATTATTTTAAAAGAATTTAAAATTTAAAAGATAGTTACCATCAGCTAAATTTTTGTGGTAGGCTTACAGTCCAAATTAAATTATATATCTTTATAGGGGAAGATATGAATATATTTTTATTAGACTGGGATATACCCACTTGTGCTAGATACCACTGTGATAAGCATGTGGTTAAAATGATTCTTGAATCAACACAAATGCTTTCAAGTGTGCATACAAGGTATGAAAGCGAATTAGCACCATATAGACCTGTGCATCAAAAGCACCCATGTACTCTATGGGCAGGTGAAACAAAAGATAATTATCTGCATCTGTTAGGTTTAGCAAAAGAGTTATGTAAAGAGTATACCTTTCGTTATGGTAAAATCCATAAGTGCCAAGATGTACTTAAACAAATAGATAACCCTCCTGCTAATCTTAATAAATGCGGAAGTACTGATCCCGCACAAGCTATGCCAGACCAGTACAAAAACAAAGACCCTATAAAAGCATATAGGGATTACTACTTACATGAGAAACAAAGGTTTGCTGTTTGGAAAAATAGACCAATACCTACCTTTATGATGACATAACCCACAATATGACCATTGTGGTTTCAACTATGGGGAAACAATATGGCAGTAGCTGATGTAAAAAACCTCAGTAATATAGAGAGGTGTAAGAATTATTTATTAGAAAGAGGGTTTCCAGATGATCCTAGAATGGTTCAAAAATCTGGCATAGAGTTTGCAGGTTCAGAGAGGTGCTACGAAGCGTTAGGTAGATCTCCAGTACCATTAGATGATAGAGTCGGTATAATATTTCATTATCCCGAAATAGACTACTGCACTGTTCGATGGTTAGGCACATACACGAATGGTTGGGGTCAAATAAAAGGTAAAGATAAAAAGTTAGAGTGTCCAAAGGGTGGAAATCCTCCAGCTTATATGCCTAGTCTAGTAGACTGGGATAATGTAGACAGACCACTGTATATATGTGAAAGTGCGTTGAAAGCTCTTATACTTTCTAGCAGAGGGTATATGGCTATCGGCGGTAATGGTGTCTTTGGTTTATATAATAAGAATGGTTGGGCAGAAAATTTCCCTCATGACTTGGTCGATTTGTGTGGTAGAGTAGAAATTTTATTCGATAATGACTACCAAAGAAATCCACATGTCCGTCTCGCTGTTAGAAGATTAGGTTCTGCTTTACAAGCACTTCACCCTAACTCTACTATAGTTCACAAACCACTAATAGATCCACCAGTAGGAACTAGCTACTGGGATATTGCTCGTGGCAAGAAAGCGGGAACATGGGGTATAGATGATGCCATTTATGAAAATGGTGATAAGTGGCTAGAAAAGTTTCTACTCGATACCAAAATAAACGAGATAGAAGCTACAGAAATACAAAGACACTTCGATGAGCTTAATGAATTATACACAGTGTGTCATAATCCAATAGGTGTTATCGAGATGTCATCTGGTAATGTGCTAACTAGAAATGAGTTTATATCTGTTAGAGAAGCTACCAGAACAGTTTTTAATGATAAGGGCAACCCAGTCAGTGTTGCAGAAATGTGGGTAAAAACCGCAGAGCGTACGGAGGTCAGACGTATCGTTTACTCTCCCGGACTTGTACAGCTACAAGAGGGGGATTTCTACAATAGATGGAAGGACTCTGGTGTGGATCCCATAGCCCCACCAAAAGAGACGAGCCTAGTTGACTGGGTTGCACCTTTCCTTAAAGTTTATAAGAACGCCATACCAGACTATAAGACTAGAGATTTATTAATAGAATCAATAGCTTACATGGTTCAAAACAGGGGTAAGAAAATAAACAAGACATTCCTGTTGGTCGGCAATAAACAGGGGACAGGTAAAAGTTTACTCGCAAGCACTGTGGGTAAGATGTTGGGTCATACTAATTACAGTAGTATCGGTGCTGATAACTTTACTTCTACATTTAATGGGTCATGGTGTTGTAATGAAATGGTTTTGTTAGATGAGATGTATGCTATGGGCAGAAGCTCTATGGCAAAGCTCAAAAACTACATAACAGAACCTACTGTAATGGTCAACACAAAGGGTGTAAAAGAATACGAAATAGACAATCACATGGTATTCTTTATTACAGCTAACGAGTATGGTGTCTTGCCATTTGATGATAACGACAGACGAATTTTAGCAGTGCACTTCGACCCAGAAAAACATCACCAAACAGGAAGTAAGTGGTGGACAGATTACATAAACTGGTTGGAATCTGGTGGCTATGGGAAACTGAGGTGGTGGTTTAGTCAAATAGATCTTAGCGACTTTAACCCTAATTTCATGCCCCCAATGACAGAAGCCAAAAAGCACATGATGAAAGCAACTCAAACAAGTGATGAGGAATGGGTAGATGATGTACTCGATGATCCCGATTCCATGTTGTTTGGAAATAAGAGGTCTGCGTATACTGCTACCGAACTCTACATGCTGATGACAGGTAGTGGTGAACCCCCCACAAAAAGAGAAGCGATAAACTTTGGTCAAGCTCTTGGCAGGAAGTTTACTCGTGCGGCAGAAGGAAAAGCTATCAAGGTCGATGGTAAGGTGGCTCGGTACTGGATTGTTAGAGGTAAAGGGTCGGACTGGAATGCCGAGAAAACCAGAGAAGATGTTAAGGCTCATAAAACGCTAAAACTCAGCTAAAAAAGAATTAAATCCGTTATTGTATCTACTAAATTATGTTGTTACTATATATGTAGTAAGTGGCATGGGGTCGCTTACACCATTCTTTAGAGGTATTTAACATGAAATTAGCTATTGTTATTCGAATAGAAAGCCATGCTACAGATGGCTATTCATTTTTCGTAGAAAAACCTTACGACGACGGAAGTTTTTGGTTTGATGATGAACCACATTATAAAGTCGTACAGTGGATTGATGTGCCAATGGGTGAACATGCTGAATGGCTTGTACATCAAGGTTGCAATTATGTTGATTCAAAGCGTAAAAAACTAGACGCTGACACCACCCGAGCTAAAACTCAGCTTGCTGAGATGCAGTCGAAGTTTTTATCTTTAACCCACCAACCAATTGAGTAATTATTATGCGAGTAGTTAAAAGCATAGTGGAACTGGCAGTTGACCAACTGCCAGTCACTCTAAAACACAACAAAGTTAAGCGATCTGTGTTTACTGCTACGGAAGTGTGGGATTTAGTGTCCGACACAGAGCCTAACCGCAGTGATCTTATTACTTTGGGTCATGCACTTAAAAATGCAGGATATAAACGACATTATAATGGCAGAGTAGTTAGAATTAAAAATGGCTACTCCGCTAGGTTTTGGATACTGCAAAATTGTGAAGAAAACTGGACTGATGCTGATGTTAGGGCAGATGTGCAGGTCAACACTTTGGGAGTTACAAATGACTAAATATGTGGTTTGTTTAGGAAAAAAATTATGGCATTATTTAGATGATGTACAACCAAAAGATATTGTATTGGGCATTATTGAGTGTGAACCTAAACATCTTGAAAATAATCTTTCAAAGTTTGAGAAAGCTTATAACAAGGGTAGGGATAATGATTGCTACGAACCTTTTGATAATGATGAACTTGTATATGTGGAGGTTACTGATGAGTGGCAGATTACCACAATGTGATCGATGCGGTACAAAGTTAGAATACTACTTCTGTAGTAGCTGTAATGGAAGCGGAGAGGGCTATAACGACGGAACTTTCTGCTCTCCATGTAGTGGAACAGGTGATACTGATGAAACATACTGCCCAGAATGTGATGAAGAAGCATAGCAAATCTTTTTTACATTCTTTGCATTCTTTTGTTGCATCTGAGTTTAGCCTATGCCACTATATAAATATGGTAGCAACATGGGGTTGAGACCATCTTTCATTAACCTTTAACTTGGAGCTTATTATGAGTAATGAAGTTAAAAACCCAAGCCAAGTTTTCTACAAACTTGGTCCCGGAAGTTACGCACCACGAGTTGAGCATAATGCAGTCGCTTGGGAGTACGTTCAAAAGGCTATTTCCAAAGGCAAAGGCAAAGCGACACACGCTCAATTATGTGCAGTGTTGAAAAGCCACTTTGTCAAGGAAGACGAAACCCACCATGATTTTATTGGTTACTTAGAGCGTAGAAAAGTACCAGTATTAGTCAGGGCTTAATTTTTCGGTGTATAGCCACACCTCTTGGGGTTACTCCTTGTAGCCCCTTTCTTTTTATCAAAATGGGGTAATTTCTATGAGTTTATTTGAAACTAAAATCTTAACCAAGCCGATTCTGCAAAAAGCGTTGACTGACCTTAGAAATGCAGGGTTCAAAGTCGTTAAAGTCGATTACGGATACCAAGTCAAAGACGGAGATAAAAGTATTATGACCGCCATGACTGGTACAAATGACTACCTTTGCAGAATTAGAAAAGGTACATTTGAGTACGGATAACTCTATTAATTCTTTTGTTGCATCTGGGCTACCCTGTTGCTACTATGTAGTTAATAGGGTAGCTTTATTCTATTATTTTATTAACCAGAACAGCGGAGAAAATTATGGCAGACCATTGTAGCTTTTGTGATACAAGGCGTCCAGATGGCGGTACAAATGTCCTTGTTATCAATGAAGGAACTTGGCTAGAATTTTGCAAGCCATGTGGCGACACTGAGATATTAACCAATGCTGAGACAGGTGAAGAAATTACTGTCGCAGAGTTGTTTAATAGAAATGACTAATTAACCAGAGGTATATAGTATGGAATTTATTCAAAGTATACACCCTGATCGTCAAGCAAATATTACTGCAGAGTTTACTACGCTTTGCAGAATATTGAAAACTGCTTACGACTCAGAAGCGTGTAGCCGTGAATTTTACGTTGGTGAGTTGCGTGAACTACTAAAGCGTGAAAAAGCCCTGCGAGTCTTTTGCTTTTTAGGTAAAAGTGATCAGGAAATTATTAACCTAGCTGAAAGTTGGCTATTATTCAATGGGGTGTGATATGTACGATTTACAATACGAAGATGATGCCAAAGCTGAAGCAAAAGCTGAGGCGATCCAAGGTCAAATCGATGGTGCTTACGATTCATTATTGCAAGAGTCAGTAATCAAATTTGTTAAGCGGTTGAGGGATGAGTTTGACTACTCCAACCCCACCATTCTTGCCACCATTAATGAGCAATTAAAAGAACACATAAAACATATTTGAGTACTCTTTTATTGTATCTGACCTGCCTTGTTGCTACTATGTTTATGTAGCAATAAGGCTACCTCAATTTGGAGAATCATTATGTTTATACCAAGAAAAATCGGGGCGTTAGCAATAACTGACCCCAACAAAGTGGAAAACAGCTTCCAAGTGTTTTGCACAAGGGAACTCACCGCAAGTGCTCCCACCAACCCACTTAGCGAATTACACCATGCCTTAATTGAACAAAGTTGGTTAGAAGCCAAAGGGCATGAAAATATAATTGCTGAAATAAATTTGCCAGTTACAGATTATTGGTACAACTACGCTCTTAACCACAATGCTGTGCAAGAATATATAAACAGTAATTGTGCCGACCTAAATGGTTTGGACTGGCATGAACAACGCCAACATTGGATTTATATAGGGCATAGACAATACCTTATAGAAGCTATGGGCGTGGACTGTTTTTACGAGATCACACTGCGTAAAGGCGTTCACTAAATAGACCAATCTTTTATTGCAACTGACCAAAGCTGTTGCTACTATGTTTACATGGTAGCAATTATGCTATCTAAACAAGAGGAATAGAAATGTATTATTTATACGAAATATTGGAAAATGGCGAGGTACGAACTGGCTACGGCTTGGGCGTAGAAAAGCTATCTGGTAAGTGGTATAAAAACATCAATGTTGCAGATGGGCAGAAGTACAAGGTGTTTAAAGGTTTAGAAAACCCTAAATATCATGGCGTGTACAAATTTGACAAAGCCCGTTTAAGATTAGTTAAAAGCAGTGACTTTATTACCGAAATTAACCAAATGTTTTTTAGCAATTTCTAGGTTGCATTCGGTAGCATAGGTAACATAGGGTATGATACCCACTGTTTACTGATTGTACTGCTGTACAGAATTTAGGCTTGAAGGTAACATAGCTCTATGTAACCTATGTTACTTTCCGCCCCCCTCTAAGTGTTTGATATGTAATGTAATCTTTACTGAAGGTAACATAGGTATCATAGGTAACATAGAAAAATGGTTTTTACACACGCAAGAGGGTTCTATAAATAGCGTATTCTATGTACTAAATATGCAGTCTATATAATAAGTTGGATTTGTATGCTACCTATGATACCATGTTACCCGATACGAAAATAAGTGGATAGAAGAGGTCTGTAATGCCTCCCCCACAGACATAAATCTTGGGAGTTTTTCAGTTTGCTCTTTCCCACGAACTCTGGTTTGAACTTCCCAGTTCCCAAACCATCACCCACGATACTCCAAACCCGAAGCGATTCTTTTCTGAGCTAGTCCGATGCGATCCGACGAGATCCGATCAGATCCGATCGATTTCCGATGAAGTGTGTGTCTGAGGTCTGAGCATTCTCTCTGGCGGTCGGAGCAGATCTGAGCAGAGCAGAATTTTGAGCAGAACTAGAAAATCCCAGGAAAACCTTTTATTATAACATACATAGCACTAACATAGCAACAACATATTATGGTAAAAATACCATAAAATAAATTAAAAAAATGCTTGTAATATGTTGGCATTATGTTATTATATTAACACTGGCTAACAACAAGCAGTTAACTTAAAAAAATAGGTAACTATTATGGCTATACCAACAAATACATTATTAACTTATAACCCAAAAAGTAACCATAACCCAAAAGCACAGCATAACAAAAATGCCCTGCAAGCCATTAAGCATATTACTGCTAATGGCACTAAGGCGGTAACTGCGGGGCAACTGGTAGCTTACTTAACTACTGTAGTTAATAACCCACAATATGTAAATTATGGGTTTAAATTTAACGCACTAATTAAGGCAAATGCAAAAATGCCAGTTTATACAATTAGTGCCAAGCAGTTAGCACCACAGCAATTGCAGTTACTATAAATTGCTAAAAAATGCAAGCCCTAATTTTAGGGCTTGCACCTAGCACAAACCATGCCAATTTGCAAATGTAAATATTACCCAAAAAATAAAATTTGCTTTTTAAAATAAAAAATGCCATGATCTTCTCAACCCATTCCCAAATTAATCCCAGAAAAACGAGTGGTTAAAAAACAGACAATGCCAGAACTAATCATACTTACAGGCAGTCCAGGATCGGGAAAGTCTACATTAGCAGGGGAAAAGTACCCTAACCATCACTTGTGTGATAAGGACTTAGGTACTCAATACGACTACAAAAAGCTAAAGCAAGATTGCGTCTTAACTGTTTGCTCCCCCACACGCAAACAGAAAGCCTATTGGTTAGCTCAAGCTAGGAGCTATGGCTTTACATCTAAACTCTTGGTAGTATGGGTGGAAAGATGGACAGCTTACGATCGCATGTCTGCTCGCAGTGGTACAAGTAAAGACCAAATGAACAATAAACAAAAAGGCGTTCAAACATGGTTTAGACTTTACCAACCTCACAAGCTAGAAGAAAAGGTAGAAAATGTCAGAAGAGAAGAAACCTGAATATGTATCCAACGCTCCTATGGAGTTTATACCTGCCGAAGAATTTGACCAAAGCCAAGAACAACAAGACGCCGAGATAGAAGTAACCGACTGGGAATCTACCATGCGGTCTATCTCTGAGAGAAAGGCTAACAAGATAACAATACCCAGAGGGGCAGGATTCAACAGGTCGCAAGTTGTACAGGCGTTTGACAATGCCTTTCAACTTATCGGTGGCACACCTCGCCTAGCATTGTGGGCAGACGAGAACCCAAAAGAGTTTTTCAAACTTTACGCCAAACTATTGCCGAGTCAGTCAACTAGCAGTTTAGGTGAATCAACGGACATAGTTATCAAGCATGTATTACCAAAGAGTCCATTAGATGAGTAGTATACAATTAGCCTACGAACCAAGAGAACAATTCCTACCCCTGCATAACAGAACACAAAGATGGGCTTGTCTAGTAGTTCACAGGCGGGGTGGTAAAACTGTAGCTACCATAAACGAGATGATTGCTCGTGCTAGTTACACAAACAAGAAGAATGCGAGATATGCGTATATCGCCCCCTTTTACAGACAGGCGAAAGATGTGGCGTGGGTTTACCTAAAAGAATTTGGCGGTGATGCAATTACAAAAATTCGTGAGTCTGAACTTAGGGTTGAGTTGTTTAATGGCAGTTGGATAACTCTATATGGTGCAGATAACCCAGATGCTTTGCGTGGTCTTTATCTAGATGGGGCAGTGTTAGACGAATACGGAGATAGTCGCCCTAGTTTGTGGGGTCAGGTTGTTTTACCTACTTTGGTGGATCGTAAAGGTTGGGCTATCTTTATCGGCACACCTAAAGGTAAGAATCATTTCTACGAAATACATGAGAGGGCAAAAGAAGACCCATCTTGGTATAGCTTGACGCTAAAAGCGAGTGAATCAGGGATCATCCCCGCACCAGAGCTGATAGAGATGAAAGCACAAATGGCTGAAGAAGAGTATCAGCAAGAAATGGAGTGTGATTTTCTCGCCGCCGTGAAAGGAACATACTACAGTGCGTTAATTGAACAATTAGAGCGTACAGATGCTATATCAGACAAAGTGGCTAATTATGATCCAACCCTACCTGTCCATGTGTCCTGTGATTTAGGTTACAGTGACAGTTGTGCATGGTGGTTTTGGCAAGAACCTGTTGGCAAACCTATATCAGTAATAGACTATTATGAAAATCAAGGTCAAGCCTTGCAACACTACATAGATTTGCTAAGATCCAAGAGGTACAAGTACAAACAAATCTGGCTACCGCATGACGCGGTAGCCAAAACACTACAAACAGGTAGATCTACTGTAGAGCAATTAGTTGACGAAGACTTCCCTGTTATGGTAGTGCCTAGATTAAGCCGACAACATGGTATTGACGCTGTTAGGAAAGTGCTACCTAGTCTATTGATCAATAATAACACATGTTATGATGGAATAGAGGCACTTAGAGCATATAGAAGACAATATAACGAGTTAAGCAAGTCTTTTAGTGATGCCCCCCTACATGATTGGTCATCAAATGGTGCAGATGCGTTTAGATACCTTGCATTAGTGTGTCAAGATAGGCTAGAATGCGAAACAAATCAATCTAAGGGGGAAGAGTTAATAAAACCCCCTGAATTTACACTAAACCAACTATTTAAAGATAGGGAACGCAATACTATGCGTAAATTCCAAAAATCGAGGATATAAAATGTCGGACACAGGTGGAAACTTAGAAAGCAGAACAGAGTTTAAAGATAATCCCTCAGGTCAATATAAATACTGGAACTCAGAGCTTACAGCATCTAAGAAAATGCTCAGTGCTTTCCATCGTCAAGGCACAGAAGTTGTGCAAAGGTATTTAGGTGGTAATATTCGTCGTCAAGATCAAGCATTTTTAGGTAACTTGTTCCGTTTAAACCTGTTCCATAGTAACATAACCACCTTAAAGTCCTTGATGTATGGAAACCTACCATCTATAACAGTAATGCGAACCAATAGCGACCCTAAAGATGATGTAGGAAGAGTCGCCGCCAATATCTTAGAACGAATACTAACCAATGACATAGAGTGTAACGGAAAAGAGTACCATACTGTTTTAGAAGCTGATTTAATGGACAGACTTGTTCCCGGACTAGGTTGTTCAAAGGTAAGGTATCAATGTTCTATAGACACAAATGAATATGGCGAAGAGTATGTCGCTGATGAGGCTTGCCCTGTTGAATATATACACTGGCAAGATGTTTGTTGGGGTTGGAGTCGTACATTTAAAGATATTCCTTGGATAGGTTTCCGTAGCTACATGAAAAAAGATGAGGTAGAGGAGAAGTGGGGTAAAGAAGTAGCTGATGGTCTT
>CESK01001285.1_pt1 | contig 14939 bp, 20 predicted proteins | sample 531091 | NCBI WGS metagenome assembly CESK01 (sample SAMEA2621271, study PRJEB7988) | marine metagenome | biome: marine biome (ENVO:00000447); feature: surface water layer (ENVO:00002042); material: "saline water (ENVO:00002010), including plankton (ENVO:xxxxxxxx)" | depth 5 m
CATTTCTCCTTTCTTAAATAGTTATATATATAGTCTACATACGAAAAACCGCAAAGTAAACTACTAACAGAAACCACGCGAAAACCAATACTATCTTGTCGTTATCGTTCATCATCTCTTACTTCTGTAAGTTGTTCAATAGCGTCCATAACGCCATTTATAAAGTCTGTTTCTAATGAATAATGATAAGATGTATCTGCTGTTACGTGTGGATATATCGCTTTTGCTAGAGCGGTCACGTTAGTTGTAAAAGTCGTGCCGTCTCTTTTTTGTATTTTTATTTGCATAGTTTCTCCTAAAAAGTAGGTGCACAAGTTTCCCTGTGCACCTGTTAATTTACGCTTTCGCGAAGTAGCCTTCATCAACGAGTCTTTTTGCATAGAACCTAAAGATTCTAAGCGGGTCTTGACCCGTAGTCAAAGTGCCTTTCTTCACAGCCAACGCTACCAAGTCCTGTGCAGTGAAACTGGTTATATCTAACTCAGTTTTCTTAGCTTCGACACAGGTAGTAATCAACGCATTCATTTGCGGTGTCTTACCTTCTGGTGCTTTACCACTATAAGTGTATAAAGTTCTTGCGGAACCTCTACCTGCTTTCGTAGGTTTAGGTATCGCTGTCACTTTAGCTTTACTCAGCGGCTTTGCAGCTACTTTCGTAGTTGCTATTGGTGCTCTCTTTTTAGAGGGCGTAGAAGTAGATGTTTGCATTTGCTTTCTCCTTTCTTCTTGTTAATAAAATCCACCTTGCGGCAGAACCAGTTTCTAGTATGCCTTCGAATAATACGAAAGTAAACCAGTACATGATAGGCTTTTTAATGTAGCTTATCATCAGAAAACTTTACCAAGTCATTTTCTTCTAGGTAGTTTTTCCAAAACATTAGTATAAGCGAGGGATCAGTTACCCCCACTAGTTCTTGACAACCTTGTGCGATCATAGTATCGGAAACTACACGAGCCAGTTCATCGTTGCCTGACTCGAATAGTTGCTCCCAAACCATACCCAAGACATCAGCGTCTATTTTGTATTGTTTAGGATTTTCCACTAGGCTGCCCTCTGTAGAGCAAGTTCTAGAGCCTTGCTTTTACGATTGGCTGCGGCACCGAACCATGCACTATGTAGAGCATTACCTTCGGTTTGCGACTCACGTAAATGGTCTTCGACGTAGGTGACTGCATTTAGTGCACCCCACCACGTGCCTCTAGCAGACTTCAGGTTTGCACCTGGACTCTGATCTAGAGCATCGACCACTAATGAAGGAAACTTATTCAGTTTCTCTTTTAGAGGCTCTTGTATACCTATAGCTTTGCCTTCTGCACGTAGCTGTTGTTCTTTACGATACTCAGCGATCATTAATGGTTGGTATATTTCACCAACATAATCAAGAACATCTGAGTGTTTAGCTTTCGTTTTTGATAGTAGAGTAGAGTTGTTTCTAAACTCGGTCATAGCTGTCGCAGATAAACCTAATGCTTCTTCTGCAGCTTGTATAACGTCGTCACCGAACTCTCTAACGTGAGGCATACGGAAAGATGCTGAACCACCGTGCTGTAATGCCATCGTGAGGGTGTTATTACACACAACTCTTATAGGCGTTAGCTTTATGGTCATCGATCTACCAACTATATGCGGTTGATTAATAAGAAGATAACCTTTTATAAGGTCGTCTCCCGCCAGTTCGAAGTCTTCTGAGATTTTAGCTAAACCCCATATTTCTCCGCCATCTTTTAAACTACCTGCGGTTTCCATGGTCATATGACCAGCTTCCGTAAAGCGTTTAAAGAATTTGAATACGTCTTCATTTTGAATAGGAACGTAGTCTCTACCGCAATGAGATAGTATTCGGTTATCAGAATCACGAACGATGTGAAAAGTATTCTCCGCTTGGATAATACCAACATCGTCGCTCCATTCGGGGGCGTCTAGCGTGTAACTAGGACGTTTACTAACAGTCCAGTCTAGCTGTGCAGCCTCCTGCATTTGCAATGGTGTAAGGTTAGCGTCAACTTCAACACCTAATCCGTGCCAAGGTTTGTCACCTGCCCAAGCCATTGTTTCTACTTGATGTGCCATATATTTCTCCTTTCTAAGTTAATGACAGTAGCTTAATTACTACTATGGTCATTATAGTTACCAAAGTTACGAAAGTAAAGCAGTAGTTAGAGCGTCCCAATCGTAGGGTATTGTGAGCGTTAGTAGAGCGTCAGATTTGTAGCCACCTTTTACTAGGTCTTTTATTCCTGTGAGGCTGTCAATATGGTAGAGTTTGATTTCGTCATTTTTTCTAGCCATAACAAAGACTTGCCCTCCATGAGATGCTCGTTTAGCCAACCAAGAGATTTGCATTGGTCGTAGAGTGAGTTGATTACCCGAGTGTATTTCTTTTAGTTCTATCCAGAACTCTTTGCCTTTACCACAACCATTAACATCAGGAACACCTGCTCCTGTCATCCCAGTTTCAATTCTCTGTAGATGTATCTGTGTTAGGTTGGTTCTTAACAAGAGCCATAAATTTTTTTCTTTCGCCATGTCTTGCTTTCCTACCGAAACCTTTTTCTATCATAATTTTCTCGTGAGCTTTTTGTCTTCTTAACTCTTCGAAACCCACTTCAGAAACATAAACTGTTCCATCAGCGTATCTTGCTACAGGAAGTTCTTCCGCTATTATTTTATCTATCTCATTTACGTCTTCCCAAACAAAATTATTATCTGCTTCTGCTTCTACTACCCTCATTACTTTTAAAGGTAGAGCACAGGCAGGAAGCCAATCACGTCCTATTTTTCCATCAGTGCGTAAATCTTGCGTAACTCGTTTTTTACCAAAGACTGATCGATTTTTCTCATACTGTGTTTGTTTTTCACATTCTTTAGAACAATAAACTGATGACTTATGTCTGTCATATTGAAACTTTTTTTCACATCGAACACAAACACAAGTCTTTTGTTCATTTACAAAATTACCTCGTGCTTTTTTAGTTGATAAGTCTCTACACTTTTTGCTACAGTATTTTGTTTTTCGTGGAGGGAGAGGAACTTTTTGACATTCAACACAATAACCCTGTTCTGTAAATTCGTATTCCTGGTTTGTTATTTCATAAAAAGTAGCCATATAAATAGGGTAAAGGAGAAAAACGCCAAAGTAAACTACTAAATAGAGTAAAAAGCCCCTAGAAAGTCTCTTAAAGAGCCTACATCCGATATAAGCTAATCTGGGACGTCCTAAGAGCTTTTATATAGTTCTGAAGTAAAACCCTCAACTACTAGTAGATCGTTTAACCTGTGGCATCAGGTAGAGTCGATTTTTAGAAAAAGCTTAAAAATTAACAACTACCAATCCCACCCTGTATGAGGAGCAACTTTTTGGTTATCTGACGCTAATTTGATTTCACGATCACTTAACCATTCATTAAATGCTCTTTGTGTTTGATCAATATCTGAATAGAGTTGTTTAAATTCTGACCATTTATTACGTGCAACGTGCACACCATAGTAGTAATCACCATCACCTAACTTACAACGTGTGATAATTTGCCACATACGTTGTTTTGTAATATCGTATTCTTTTCCTAGTTCTTCTAATGTAATTTCTGAATTATTCCATTTATCATACATATCTCTGTATCTAATGGAGTTTTCTTTTGCTTTTTGTTGTGAGATACCTTTCATGTTTTTATTTCCTTTGTTTCGCCCCATGACACACCTAGTTCTTGATCCACTAATAGGGGAACAGCAAGTTCGACACAGTTCTCCATTATTCTTGTTACTGTGTTAGCTTGTTCTGTGTTCTCTATTGAAATATCAACTTCATCGTGGACTTGTAGGTGAGGAACTATTCCTTCCTCCCATAAACCTATCATTGCTAACTTAGTCATGTCAGCAGCAGAGCCTTGTATTAAACGATTTAGAGCCTTGTATGTGTATGACCTTTTTAAGTCTTCACCATATTTTTCTTTTGCCTCATCTAGAGGTAGAGGTAGAGTGCGTTCATATCTGCTTTCCCACAAATCGAAACGACAGTGTCTACCTGCGAACGTTTTGATATAGCCACGTTCCATAGCCACCCTTGCACATTGGTCTTGTAGAGCTCGAATAAAAGGAACGTTAGCGTGATACTGCTGAAATAAACTTTCAGCTTCTGTATCATCTATACCTAGTTCCTTAATTAACTTTTCTTTACCCATTCCATAACTTAATCCTAGATTAATTGTCTTAGCCTGTTTACGTGGTATGTTAGCCATGTCTGCAACTATTTGATGAAAGTCTGCGTTATCGTCTCTGTATTGAGCGACTGCATTCTCAGCACCACTTAGTTTCATTTGATTAGCGTAATGCACTGTTAATCTAGGTTCTTGTTGTGAATAATCAAACACACCCCACTGACACCCTTCTTCAGGAATAAACAACGAACGTATAAGGTTGCCTATTTCTGGGTCACGTGCAGGGACTTGTTGTAGATTAGGATTACTATAACTAAATCTACCACTGACTGTGCCGCCACGATCATTACGCATAGGATGTGCTTCTGCATGTATCCTACCGTTAAATGCGTGTTCCATAATCATCTTATCGATAAACGTAGTTCTAGCTTTGTTGAGTTTTCTAGCTCTAACAATTAATTGCGGAAGTTCATGTTCGTGACCTTCTAACCAGTCTTTTTGAAAACTAGCCATTCCCTTTTCTGTGCGAGGGAACCACAATTTATTTTTAGTAAAAATATTTTCAAGAGAAGCATTAGCCCATAGATTAACATCACTACCATACTTACGCTTTATCTCTACTTGTATTTTCTGTTCCTCAGTCGATAGTTGTTTACTAACTACTTCGGCTTTTTCTTCGTCTACTCTAACACCTCTCCATCGCATTTCTAATAGTAGAGGAATCAGCTTAGACTCCATTTCAAGTATTTTATCTAGTCCTTGTTCAGCTATTTCTAGTTTGAGTTTATTCCATAACTTTAATGTAAGTGCTGCATCTTGTTGACCGTAAGGTCCAACATATTTAGCATGTAGCTTATACATTTCTGACTTAGGGTTGATACCGAAAGCCAACGCTGCATCTTGTAATAAAGACTCATCTTTCTTTTCATCACAGTAAGCAACACCTAAGTTATCAAGTGAATAAGAAAACCTGTTCTCGTTTATTAAGGGAGCCGCAACAATCGTATCGAGTATTTTACCTTTTACAATAATGCCTTCTCTTCTTAACCACCCTACATCGTAGAGAGCATTATGAAATATAACGTCTCTCTTAGTAGAGTTGAGTAGATTTGTTAACCAACGTAGAACAATACCTTCATCTAGATTACCACCACCTTCATGACGGATAGGAAAATAACCAGACCAATTCTCTGTTGCTACTCCAACACCCACAATATGCCCACGACCTGTAGCCCATCCTGGACCACAAGTCGTTAGGTGAGGGTCATAAGTTTCTAAATCGATAGCCACTGTCTCTGTCTCAGAAAACTGAGGAAAGACATCAGGCACTGTCCAGGAACTTTCAGGAGCGAAAAGAGAATTCTGCAAGATCATTTCTTCTTTTTAACCCTCACTACTTTTACTTTTGGTTTTTTAGCAGCTTTTTTCTTAGGTGCTTTACCACCTTCCCAAGCTTCGTTTACATCAGGAGTAGATTTGTCATCAGCGACATATCTTCCCTTTTTAGTCCTAGCACGTTTAGGTGTTACAGGCACTATACCTTCTTTTACATTCTTAGCCGATGTAAAAGGTTCAAGTTCTACCGTAGCCTCCTCTACTGCTGCTTTTACTATTTTTGCTTTTGCAACTTCATCCACCTTTACTGGCGGAGGTGTTATAAAAGATAAAAATTTTGACCACCAACCCATATTAGTCCTCCTCTCTGTTTTCTTCAACAGAGTAATTTACATCATCAGCTTCTTCTACTAGGTTTTCTATATTAGTAGTATTAGTCATGATGTGTTCTTCAGTTAATAATAAATACCTACGCAAATCCCGTATATCATCGAGTAGACCTGCCTCGCCTTTATAGACTTCACCTGCCTCGAATATATCCCAACCATGCTTTTCAGCTTGGTGCTCGATCCTATCGAACTTACGTGCTAACATCATAAAAGCACCTACACCTCCACGACGTTTCCAAGAGTCGCCATACGACGTTTCGGCTCGTTTAAGAGCTTCTAAATCGTTTTGAGCAGACTCTTTCATTTTTTCCCATTTATTACTCATGAGTTTCTCCTTCGTCCGTTTTGTTAATAATCGTCTTGTCTCTTTTACGGACCCAATCGAAACAAGCCGTTCTCCAATCAGAAGCTTTTATCAAATTTATCTTGTCGTAGACTTCTTTAAAATTCTTCATTTTATATGCTGCATAAACCTCCATCATAGGAATCGCTATATCAGTAAACGCGGGGTTGACCCAACCGTGATCATAAGAACTTATGTCCATAGGATGCATATTAAAAAATCTATTAAGTTCCCAATCTAACACAAACATATCTTTGAATAATAAACTAGGCTTATAATCCTTTAGAGTATCATAAGGATTCTTTATATCTCTATACGTGTATACATCTATCTCCATATGTTTAACTTTGTCCCAAACAGGGTTCAAATAAATATGAAAACTATCACTAACTTGTCTATACACACCAACCTCGACCTCTAGATGAGCAGCTATGTATTCTTGTAATACTGACATGTGAACCACGTTAGCACCATAAGCCCCCCACAACATATCGTTTGATCGATTACATACTGTCATGTTTAATTTGTTATCTCGTATCTTAAAATAAATGTTAGTATTACAAGGAACATCTTTGCCTTGTTTATCTAAATCATGAACTGCATCCCACATTTGTAAAACAGCACGTCTGTCTTCAGGATTCTTTTGTAACATTTTAACAATAACATCTAACTGATTTTTAAGAAAATACGTTCTCCATCTATAACCATAGGCTCCCCATAAAGTCTCGCCATCATCTGAAAAATCTGCCATAGATTTAACAAAATAAGTTAAGGGTTTTAAATCGTTATGTCCTGCTAACATCCAAAGACTTTCTACGAAGTGGAAAAAAGGATTAGCATCTCTTTGTTTAATTAAACATACTCGTTCACAAGGTTTACTATAAACTGTTGTGACAGGCTCTAAAGCCTCATATGTTGTTCCATTACGACTTTCTTGTACTCTATAAGATGTATCATCTAAAAATAAATCGATACCAAGTAACATAGCATCGTTTACATTTCTTGCGTTAATCACCCTCATAATGTATCCTGATACCCGTCTATTATTTCACCGATAAGAAAACTTATCTCACTTTCATTTAATCCAGGAAGTTTTCTCTTTATAAAAGCTACAGCCATTTTATGGTCAGCAGCAACCTTTAAAAAGAAAGCAACTTCTAAGAACTGGGTATAATATATGTCAACCGAGTCGCCCCAATCTTCTAAAAGCTCAACTGAATATTCGTTAACTTTTCCCATATTTACTTTCTCCTTCTATTAAATCTTCTACTATAGGAAGATTATTTTGTTTATATATAGACCTTGTTCTGCCTTCTCCTCTGAGAATACGTGAGTATTTATCGAACTCACAAAGTCCTCCTTCTATTTCGCGTAACTCATATAATCTATCGTTACGCATGGTTATATGTGGTGGTAGTCTATCCACAACCAGTGCATATAACTCTTGCATTTCTCTATTCCAATCATGACTACGATGAGAAAAATCTAATTTTCTGCCTGTTAACCTGTTAAGTCCTCGCATAGCTCCTGGACCTGCATTAGCCCACGTCATAATATCTGTAGCTTCATCCAACACATACGTATGTCTTAAATCAGTAACTACCTCGTATGCCATAAATGGACCCATGTATGGGTATTGTGTTAGTAGAGTCCAAGCAGACTTTAAAGAACTTATTCCCTCTCCTTTATCAAACTCTAAGCGTTTAATTAACCAAGTCTTTTCTGCCCATAAATTATTTATACAATCAACAACACCTGTAACCTTATCCATACCGTTTGGTGTTTTAATAATATAAGAACCAGTAATCCACTGAGGTTGTTCTGTTATAAGTTTGATAGCTTTATCACCGTCCCAGTTCACTAATAAGTCATTCTCTATAAGCGTTCTACCTGTAGGTATAAAATTAAACCAACGAAAAATAATCGTAGCCATAATAACATCTGAACTATTTGCTAGAGGTTCTCTAATATGTGTTCTAAACCACCTAGTCGTTCTGTCATCTTCTCGGAATACTTGACAAAATTTAAACTCTTGCAAAATAGGGTCGTCTGTCCAAGGTGGAGAAAATTTAGACTCTTCTTTTTGAAGTCTAATCTTCTCCCTCTCTGTTTGCCAATAGCAAAAACGATTTACTTCTTCTGCAAGAAACTCAGTCATTACTTTTTCCTTAAAACCCAAGAACAGTTGTTAGCGTACTCAGGGTATGGTGTTGCTGCTACTACACGTAAAAACTGTCTACCATACCTAGACTCTAACATTTCTAATTGTTCAGGTGACCATGCTCTAGGGTATCGTTTTACATTTGAATAAGTAGGTATTCCATCTACAGAAGGTTCTACTTGTTCCTTCATAGCTTTCCTTAGATTAGGAAGTTGTATAAACGTTCCTGTAACATCTACTATTTCAAAATTACGTTCTAGTTCTTGTTTAAGTTCTTCAAAACCCCACTCATATACGTGGTCTTCAGGTAGTTTATCGTTAGAACCGTCATGGTTAGGTGTAGACACAAAAGCCAATGCGTTAGGTCTCATTGTCCTAGCGGCATCGTCTAACCAAGGACCAACAAACTGTCTCCCCATGTGTTCAATAACTTCAGTAGTCCAGAAAAAGTCTATACTTTCATCAGCTATATCAAATATTTGTTTAGGGTTTTGAAGGTCTCTTATTACAGTTAAGTCTTGTATTCTTATTTCTCCGTTAAAGTTTTTAAACCATGTAGAGTCTTTTAAAGGCTCTCCACCATTAGACCAAAAAGGGTTTTCTAACTCACATGCAGGATCAATATCGTAGCCAAGATAAGAAGCAATAACATCTGATTTCTTTATGACATATGCTTTATATAAATTTCTTAAAGTCCAACACTCACCACAACCTACTTCAAAAGTATCTAGTGGTCTACCTAACCGCTTAGCTTCTTCAATACACATAGAAGCTATCTTATCGAAACGACTCATATGAGCTATCTCATCTGGTCTCCAGTTTGCTAGTACACCTGCACTAGCTATATCCATTCTTGTATTTTTACTGTCGTTTTCATTAACAGTTAATTTCTTTCTTATTGATGACATTATTGATTTACCTCCCACCAACTTGGTTTATTTCTACCCTTTTCCCATTTAGCGTAATGTTTTTCGTTTATAACATAATTACGATAAGCGAGAATAGAGTCCTCGTTTTTATACTCATCTGGCATAGCTTGTGCTACGTCAGTCATGAGACCTCTAGTAATGTTTTTAGGCATTACATATAAAGCATCAGCTAATTTTTTAACACTAGCATGAGTACGTTTGTAGCGATAAGAATACTCATTACCTAACGCTAAAAAATGTTTATAGAGCCACCAGTAGTTACCACTACATTCTCTAGCCCATATGGTGCACGGATGATTCATGTAAGCTTTCTTGTATAAACCAACTTCGTCTGCATAATCATCTCCGTCTAATATTCGGTGAGCAGTGCATAACATCTGTGCAGTTTCTAGAGGCATCTTGACCAACATCTTGTCGGGCTGAGCTTTAGCAGAAACTACAGGATCCTCACTAAAATAAAATATGTTCATGGTTTTCTCCTTTCTTTAAACATAGAATATATAATAACCTTTATACTTTACTTTTATATGCAAAGTAAAGAACTTTTATATTTGATAGTGCCGTGGCGATTTAGGCTCAATCAGATATAAATTTTCTTTTGTCCTCGTTATACCAACATAAAACACCCTGTTTTCATCATCAGGATTTTGTTGATAGTTTTTATATACTCTAGTCGTTATGTCCGTTAACAGCACTACGTTGGTAGCTTCGCCTCCTTTAGCGGCATGAATAGTAGACAATCGTATACGTGGTTGTTTTGTTATTTTTTCTCCTCTACGTAACATAGCTCTTATATAACTTATCTCGCTAGGACTTAGTAGAGTAAAAACGTCATACCAATGACCATCAGGTAAATCAGAAAAGTGTTCTTTTAGGTCTTGATATTGAAATGTTAAATTAGAATCTAACATATCTAACTTCTTATGTTTTTCTACTTTTACAAACTTTAATATATTAGCTGATTCGGTAAGACTTATAGACTCTCCTTTTCGTAACCTTTCCCAATATATGACAGCTCTCACTTTTGCTTCAGATATACTTGGTCTGCCTTTTACCTCGAAAAACCATCCCTCGTTTCTACAATACTCATCTACGTCTTCTAATAAGTAATTAGTTCTAGCTAAAACTAACCAATCTCCTTTTTCCATGTTTACTAGTTCTATGTTAGGTTCCCACCTAACCATCCCTTGTTCTTTTCTAGGTGTCCATTCCTTATATATCCTAGATCGAACTTGACCAATACATTGTCTAGCGACCTCATGAACAGCAGCAGGGACACGATAAGACTGCTCTAACACTAAAGCATCTTTTGAGTTTTGTATCAAATAATCAACATCGGCTCCTGCCCACTTGTATATAGCTTGATCATCATCACCTGCTACATATATCTTCTTAGCTTTTTCTGCAATCTTGCGTACTACAGCCCATTGTAAAGGTGATAAATCTTGAGCTTCGTCTACAAACATAACATTTAGTTCTGGTATATCTCCTTCTTCTAAAAACTTATGTAACATATCCGTGTAGTCAACTAACAACCTGTCTTCTTTAAATAACTGTAATCCTTTAGCAAAACGCTCTAGTTCAAACCAACCCACAGCGTCTTCTACATCATGCCATTGTTCTTTTAACGGCACATTACGCATCCTAGCTAAGTTTTCTATAAACGCTAATCTATCATCATGAGTCATACCAAATATATGACCATCATCAGATGTCGTTCTTCCTGTAAGTCGTAAATTAAGTTTGTCGTTTAAGTCTTTTATGTCTGTATGACTTACTACACTTTCTCTTGTTAAACCTAGTTGTCTAAAAGCTAACGAGTGTAACGTTCTAAAGAAAGGAAGTTCTTTATCGCTGATATTGAACTTAGTCATGGCTCTTTGCTTACCTTCGTTCACTGCTTTTTTAGTAAATGTAAAAAACCCGATAGAATCAGGGCTAGTGCCGTTTTGTAATTCGTCTTCTATAAGCCCGAGTAGAGTGCTCGTCTTGCCTGTTCCAGGAGGTCCAAGAATAACTTGTGTGTGGCTAGGTAACGTCATAAACCACTTCTAAAAGTTAAATTGATTCTTTCACCTGCTTTTTCTAAATCAGGAACAGCGTGAGTAGACGTCATTTGATTATGTCCGTCAAACATTAAAACATCACCATGCTCTAGTAAAAAGAACTGTTCATTTATTAAAAAGTTTTCTTTCCTGACCTCTATCTCACTGGTGTCTGTTTGCATTTTAATTGAGTTCTCATACGTTCTTTGAACAAAAACTCTAGGAGCACCTAACGAAATTGAAACAACGATATCGTCTAATGTAGGAACCGTGTCTGAATGATGAGGAATCCCTTTGCCATCAGTACCGTAGTAACCACATAAACAAAACGTAAATTGTTTATCAACTCCTAACTCATTCCACACAAGTTTTTCTGCTTTTTGTTTGATATGATACATAGAGTCAGTCCAAGGAGTAGGCTTATACAACTTACCTGCGTAGTCAAAAGAAGAACTACCAAAACCTTTTGTAGGTCTGCCTTTTACAACTTTGCCTTTAAACTTTCTTTCTCTAGGCTTGTCCCATTCTGTAATATTTGGGTCGCAGTTTTCAAAATATTTTTTAATATAAATGATCATAATAAATTATCGTTAAACTCTGGTAAGTCATGAGACTCATCCTGTGCTTTAAACTCTTGTATAAACCATACATTTACACCTTTGCCTTTTATGTTGAAAAAGTACGGCTCTCCCTCTAACTGTTTTAATCGTGCTGTTAGTTTATTTCTTTGATACTCTTTAAAATTATTTCTGTGTAAGTAATCCATCAAATCCATAAGCCTAAAATAAGTTCTACCTTTGTTTGTCCAAGGTTTATGTAATAGCAATTCATCACGTTCTCTAGCAGGTCTTTCCGTACAGAAAGCTTCTAATAACTCCATAAAATAACCCTCTGTAGAACTTTCTTTAGGAACTTCTACTATTGTTATAGAGTCTAATAACTGTTGTATGATTTGATTCCAGACGTTTTCTTTTACCTTTGGAGGTATTTTATTTAAAGCATCCATACACTTACGTTGAAACCTGTTTTGATTTAACAGATCATCTGTCTCTAATTCTAGTCTACCTCCCTCTACATCAAGAAACCATATCGGTGGATCGCTATCCTGTTTTGTAAGGTTACTGAACAAAGGTGTACCGCCGTTAGCACCAATACCAAACTTACGAGTTCTACATAAAGGGCTATTACAATGACTTGCTATAGGTTGGTCATTACATCTATAAAAATAGTCTTTTCTTTGTAACTGTTTACCTACGGTTAAAACTTCTTGTGCCCCTAGTGGAGGTTGCATATATTTTATGTTTACATCTTCTAATCTTTTTTCCCAATCATCAGGAAACTTTTTACGTAAAAACACACCTACATTAAACAATCCTGAATTTCTTGATCCTTCAGGAAATCCTTGAACAACTAAATGTTGTATACATGGTGGGGCTTGGTCTAACCACTCCATAGTTTCATTTAAGGGACTAGCTTCTAATCTTTCTAATGTGCTAGGTTTTAGTTCTATTTCATTACAATAGTTTAAAAATTCTTCTGGGGTTAACGCTTGTCCTTCTTTTCCATAAGCGTATCTAGTAGAGTTCTCTCCACCAAAATAAGGCATATTTAATGTACTGCCTCTGTCTCCTCTATCTAACAATAGTTTAGTTTGTTTAGGGAATATCTCTACTTGTCCATACCCTATCGCAGCAGCAATCTGTCTTAGTTTTCTTTGTACCATTGATGCTGCTACTGGTTCACTAAGGAACATATAGATGTGTGCTCCACCGCTTTTACTACGGCAAAGAACCAATGGTAACTCCTGCTTGGCTATTTTGATTGCTAAATCTTTTAAATCTAGCTGATACTCGTCAACGTCGATGGCACCCCAGACACATTTATTGTCCTCGTCTATCGCTACAATCCCTACACTTTGTTGACCAGACAAATGGTCTTCCCATAACTTTAATAAGTCGTCGTCTGACAACTCCTTAGAAATAGTAATGTTTTTACCACTTGCCTTGCCATCCTCTCTAGTTTCATTGTTAGCTGTAAAAGTTCCATACGCTTGACGTAGTCCCGCATAGCGTACAGCAAACTCCTTTGCTAACGACATACAATATCCCCTTGTTAGATAGTGTCGTTAACAACGTCATTCTGCTGTTCTTGTTTTACTTCTACATCTCCAGACCTAGCAGCACTCATGAAGTCTTTAGCCATCATAGCCATAGACATATCAGTAGCACCCTCTTGGTTAATACTATAACCATTCCAACTACCTTTATCGTTAGACTGTGTAGTCGTAGTGAGTCTGTAAGTGTACGCAAACATAGGAGCCTCTACTGATTCTCCTTTAGAGTTTTGTACTCTAGCCATTCTTAACATAGTTAACCACTTTCTAGAAACTCCTAATTGCGTAGATGTAAATGCTAGAACTGCTTGTTGTGCAGTGCCGTTTTCTACAACTAACACAAAGAACTGTGCGGTTTCAACAATTTCATTACCTTCAGGAGTGTAATATCTTCTAGACTCCTCGTCTCTCGTACACTTAGAAAGTATAGATATGTCATGACTAGCGTTTACAAGTCCGCCACCTTTTTCTCTAGGAATCCACTCAATGTACTTCTTATTATAAGCACAAGGAATTATAGAGATTCCTTTTTCTCCATCATGAGCTTCACCTGTAACTGTGTTGTACAGATCCCCTGCACTAGCACCCGCTACAAAACTCCCATGTTGTTTTTGTAATTGTGGTGACATGGGTTGTAAAACTCTTATAAAGGGGATTGCAAAATCCTCAGTAGTTGTTTCTTCTAACCCAGTACCGCCTGATAATAAAGTATCGTCAAACGTACTTATTGCTGTATTTTTATTTTCAGCTATTTCATTTTTATTTTCTGCCATAATATTAATCCTTTTTAATAGTAGCTTTAGTACCTATATAGATACCAAAGGGCTCTGTTGGTATATCGTTCCCACTAGTAAACTGCTCTTTTACAAAAGCTTTTAATGTGCTAGGGTGAACACTCTGACGCACCTCTGGTGATAGTCCTCTAGATTGTAAAGCTGAAACAGTTTGTTCAACTATTTCACTTTCATCACGTCCGAACTTCATTAGAACTTCGTTCTTAATCAGTCCTTCGTGACCATTAGATACTAGCCATTCATACGCTTTTTCTTGGTTTGCCTTCGATATGTGAGCGTTATAAAACTCATTAATAGTGATGTTTTCTCCACTACTAAGTCTTATTTGAGTTAATCCTGCGGCTTGCATAGCATCAGGCAACTCTTGCTCGGAAGTCAAACGAAGTTCTTCCTTCTTAGCTTTTAAACTAGCTTCAAGCTCAGCTACTTCAGTAGCGAGTTTTAACTGTTTATTAGCTAGGTTAGAAACTATAGAAAGTTCTCCATCGGTAACTTCATTAGTCCATTCCTGGACATCTGCTGATCCGACTAAGTCCTCAAAGGTTGGTTTCTTGCTCATCTATTTCTCCTTTCTGGTGTAAATTGATATCAACGGGGTAGTATAAACCTTCCTGCCTATCCCACTTTAAGATACTATATTTACCTCGATTATAAAATGCAGCGATAGAACACGCT
>CESK01000872.1_pt1 | contig 14663 bp, 12 predicted proteins | sample 531091 | NCBI WGS metagenome assembly CESK01 (sample SAMEA2621271, study PRJEB7988) | marine metagenome | biome: marine biome (ENVO:00000447); feature: surface water layer (ENVO:00002042); material: "saline water (ENVO:00002010), including plankton (ENVO:xxxxxxxx)" | depth 5 m
GCCCCACAAAATCGATCTCGAACAATTGTGTGCCGACAAGGGCCTGCGCATCACCGAACAGCGCAAGGTCATCGCACGCGTGCTGTCAGACAGCGAAGACCACCCCGATGTGGAGCAGCTGCACGAGCGCGCGTCCAAGATCGACCCCGGCATTTCGATCGCGACCGTCTATCGCACGGTGCGCCTGTTCGAAGAGGCCGGCGTGCTCGACCGGCACGATTTCGGCGATGGCCGCTCCCGCTATGAACCCGCGCCCGAATCGCACCACGATCACCTGATCGACGTCGAAAGCGGCAAGGTGGTCGAATTCGTCGACCCCGAGCTGGAGGCGCTGCAAAAGCAGATCGCCGAGAAGCTGGGCTATCGCCTCGTCGATCACCGGATGGAATTGTATGGCGTCCGCCTCGAACGCGACAACTGATACCCGGTCCGACTGGGAGACCCGGCAGGCCGCCGCGCGGGGCGAGAAGACGCCGATCTCCTTCTTGGGCTGGGTCCGGCTATGGACCCGCACCATCGCACTGGTGTTGCTGATGATGCTGTTTGTGGTGCCGCTCTACGTCACCCGCATCTTCACCTACGGATCGCCCTGGCCCAAGTGGTATCTGGCGATTGCCGCGTGGATCGTCGGTGCGCGGGTCGAGCGCCACGGCACGCCGCTGCGCCGCGACGTGTTCTTCGTGGCCAACCATGTCAGCTGGGTCGACATCCTCGCGCTGGCAGGCGCGAGCGGCACCGCCTTCGTCGCCAAGGCGGAACTGGCCAAGGCGCCGCTAGTGGGCTGGCTGTGTTCCTTGAACCGCACCGTGTTCGTCCAGCGCGAGGACCGGCTGCGGGTGGCGGACCAGATCAACGCGCTGCGCGAGGCGCTGATGGACAACTGGTCGGTCACCGTCTTCCCCGAAGGCACCACCACGGATGGGCATTCGCTGCTGCCCTTCAAATCCTCGATGCTCAGCGTGCTGGAGCCGCCGCCGCCCGGCGTGCTGGTCCAGCCGGTGGTGCTCGATTACGGCGCGATGGCCGAATGGATCGGCTGGATCGGCGAGGAAGACGGGCTCAACAATTACAAGCGGGTGATGGCACGCAAGGGCACCTTCCCGGTCAAGCTGTTCTTCCTCGAACCCTTCAGCCCGATCGAATATCGCGGGCGCAAGGCGATCGCCGCCGAAGCACGGGTACGGATCGAGGAGTGCCTGCGCGAGACCATGGGCCACGAACTGCGCCCCTTCGACCACGACGTCGCCCCGATCCGCTACAGCAAGGCGAAGCTGCCGCCGGTGGGGGCACCGGCAGCGGATGAGACGCCGCCCGCCTCATGATGTCGATCTCGCGGGCCTTTGTCGGTTTGGGCGCGCTCTCGATGGTCGGTTGCACACCATGGGCCCAGACCGGGATTGATCGGCTGACGGAACGCCTTGAGCGCGGACCGGCACGAATGGAATGCTACACCTCGGCTTGGGCCAAGAGCCAAGAGTTCGATCAACCAAAACCGTCGGTCTTGGATGGCGCTCACCTTCGCCTTGATCCTCACCGGGCCTTGTGGAAGCAATCCGATGATGCCGTGATCGCTTTTGCGAGGACCACTTTCGCTGGGTATCTCTGGGAATTCTCAGTTACAGAGTTCGGACCATCTCACGCATATGCCTCGGATCGCTATTACTGCTCGAAGGCAGCAATCCCTGTGAACCAGACGCCGCCACCGCTTGGCCAGATGACGGACGAGGGCACGGCGATGGATGGAGAGTTTCGCGAAATAGCGAATCCCTTCGATCAGCCCCCTCCTTGATCGCGCACGCCCTGCGCCGCTATAGACTGACCCTCCCATGAAACCCACCAATACTCCCAAGACCTACCGGGTCAAAAGCTTCGGCTGCCAGATGAACGTCTATGATGGCGAGCGTATGGGCGAGCTGCTTGCCACGCAGGGCATTACGCCCGCGCCCGAGGGTGAGGAGGCGGATCTGGTGGTGCTCAACACTTGCCATATTCGCGAGAAGGCGACGGAGAAGGTTTACTCCGACATCGGTCGCTTGCGGCGCGAGGACGGGACATCGCCGCTGATCGCGGTCGCCGGCTGCGTTGCGCAGGCCGAGGGTGAGGAAATCATGGCCCGCGCGCCCGCCGTCTCCATGGTCGTCGGCCCGCAGGCCTACCAGAACCTGCCCGCGATGCTCGAACGCGCGGTCTCCGGCCAGCGCACGACCGAGATGGACCTGGCCGCCGAGGCGAAGTTCGCCGGCCTCCCCCAGCGCCGCACGGCGCCGCCTGCCGCCTTCCTCACCATTCAGGAAGGATGCGACAAGTTCTGCACCTATTGCGTGGTGCCCTATACGCGCGGCGCCGAAATCAGCCGTCCCTTTGCCGAACTGGTCACCGAGGCGCAGCGGCTGGTCGAAGGCGGCGCGCGCGAGATTACGCTGCTGGGCCAGAACGTCAGCGCGTGGAGCGGCGAGGATGCCAAGGGCCACCGCACCGGCCTCGCGGGGCTGGTCCGCGAACTGGCGAAAATCGATGGCCTAGCGCGCATCCGCTACACCACCAGCCACCCGGCGGACATGGATGAAGAGATCATCGCCGCGCATGGCGAGCTCGACAAGCTGATGCCCTACCTCCACCTGCCGGTGCAGGCGGGCAACAACCGCGTGCTCAAGGCGATGAACCGCAGCCACACGGTCGAAAGCTACCTGCGGCTGCTCGAACGCTTCCGCGCGGCGCGGCCCGATCTTGCGCTCAGCGGCGATTTCATCGTCGGCTTCCCGGGGGAGACCGAGGCAGAGTTCGAGGATACGCTCAAGGTGGTGGACGAAGTCCGCTACGCACAGGCGTTCAGCTTCAAATATTCGCCCCGCCCCGGCACGCCCGCTGCGGGCATGAACGGGCAGATTGCTCCGGACGTGATGAAGGACCGGCTAGCCCGGTTGCAGGACCGCCTCAACCGCGACCAGCACGCGTTCAACACCGCCAGCGTCGGCAAAACTTGCGAAGTGCTGGTCGAGCGAAAGGGCAAGCTGCCGGGCCAGTGGCTCGGCAAGTCGCCGTGGCTGCAATCGGTGTTCTTCGAGCGCGAGGACACGCAGGTCGGCGATCTGGTGCAGGTCAGGCTGGAAGAGGCCGGGCCGAACTCGCTACGCGGCGAATTGCGCGAGCCCGCACTGGCCTGATGCCTCTTGCGGGCCTGCTCAGTCCGCGCCGCTCTCGCCAAAACTCCGTTCCAACCGTCGATACATCGTCCACGTCGCATCGCGGATTTGCGCATCGTCGGCCGTGGCGGGCAGGCGATAGACCGCCTCGAGATAGGCGCGGTCGAAAATGGTCAGGCCTTCTGGCGCTTCGAGATCGTCGTCGAACAGCGACAGGATCGTGGGGATGCCGGTAACCCCGCCCCCCGTGGTGTCATTGATCGAGACGAAGGTGCGCATCGCAGCGTAATCGGCAAGCTGCTGCAGCGTCTTGCCCGGCACGCGCTCGCTGTCGATCACGATGATCGCGCCGGTCATCTCGACGCGCACCTGGTTGGTCAGCCGCGAGCTCGAATACTGGCTGTTCAACGGCACTTCGATGTTGTTGATCTTGTAGGAGGTGAACTCGCGCCCGTCCTTGCCCTTCACATGCGTGCCATGCCAGGCCTGCACCGCGCCATTGCCGAGCTTGATCCGCTCGTATTCGTAATCGCGCAGGGTCGCGAACAGCTTGGGCTCTGCCTCGCGCAAGTCATCGAGGTTTTTCGCGCCGTCGCGCACGAAAGCGACAAGCACGTTGACCAGGCACCCATCGCCGCCGACGGAAACGTCGATTTCACGCGCGGTCTCTTCCATGCGCGCGATCAGGGTGCGGGCATAGTCGGCCTTCATGCCCATCACACCGAAGCAGACTTGCGAGTAGAATTTGGAAATCGGCTTGTCATAGCGGGCCCGGCGGGTGATCGCGCGGGTCATAGTTTCGACCGCTTGCTCGCGTTCGCGGACGCCTTCGACCACGATATCGTCGATCGGATCGGGTGTGGTTTCCTGTGCCGCGAGTGGCATGGAAACCAGCAGAGGGCTGACGATCAGCGCGGCGTACGTCTTGCAAGGCATGGCAACGACTCCTTTGATCGCCGCCAGCATGCCCTGTTTCTTCAATTCAGCCCAGCCGCTCTTGCGCCTGCGAAGACGCCCAAGGGCAACCACGCTCGCAGCTTCGAGCGCGAGACCACGCAGATCGGCGATCTGGTTTAGGTCCCGCAGAAAGACGCCGGGCCGAACCCGCTGCGCGGCGAACCGCTTGCACAGCCGGCCTCGGCCCTAACCCGCGCGCTAGTCGTCGTAGCCGTCGATGTCGGGCAGGCCTTCCAGCTTGCGATACATGGTCCAGGTCGCGTCGTGGATCTGGCTGTCGTTCGCGGTGGCCGGAAGGCGATAGACCGTCTCCAAATAGGCGCGGTCGAAGGTCGTCATCCCGTCGGGCGCGTCGGTCCCCTCTTCGAACAGCGAGAGGATCGTCGGGATGCCGCTGGCCCCGCCGGTGGAGGTATCGTCGATCGACACGAACGCGCGCATCGATGCGTAGTCGGCCAGCTGCTGCAGCGTCTTGCCCGGCACCCGGTTGCTGTCGATGATGACGATCGCACCGGTCATGTCCACGCGCACCTGCTTGGACAGGCGCGAGGAGGAATACTGGTTGTTGAGCGGCGCGTCGCCCATCCCGCTATCGGTAAAATCGCGCCCGTCCTTGCCCTTCAGCTGCGTGCCGTGCCACGCGCGCACCGCGCCGTTGCCGCGCTTGATCCGGTCGTATTCGTAGTCGAGCAGCGTCGCGAACAGCTTGGGCTCGGCCTTGCGCAGTTCGTCCAGCTCCTGCTCGCCGTCCTTCACGAAGGCGATCAGGATATTGGGCTGGCACCCCTCGCCGCCGACCGGCAGGTCCACACTGCGCGCGTTCTCTTCCATCCGCGCGATCAGCGTGCGGGCGTAGTCCGGGGTCATTCCGATCACCCCGATGCAGACCTGCGAGTAGAATTTGGAAACCGGCTTGTCGACCCGCGCCCGGCGCGTGATCTGGCGGGTCATCGCCTGGACCTGCTCTTCCTTCTCGCGGATACCCTCGACGATGATCTCCATCCCCTGGGCGGACGCGTCGGGCTCGGCCTCTTGCGCAGGCTCCTGCGCGGCAACCGGCGAAACGAAAGCAACAGCCAGACCGAAGGCTGCGAGCGGGAAGAGGCGGCGCATGTTCAGGACTCCAAGCGGGGGTGCCGCATGCAGTACCAGCCAAGCCGCTGCTTACAAAGGCTGAGGGCGCGCCCTTTCGACGAACGACGCCCGGCGCTCCGCGAAGGGAGCGCCGGGCGCGCATACTGGCATTCACATCACCAGAAGAAGCGGTCGTACACCACCAGCACGCGGCCGTTGCGGGTGTCGATCAGCAGCACATCATTGCCGTAGCGGATGTAGCGCTGGTAGCCGTAGCGCGGCTGCGGCAGGTAGTAGTCGTAAGGGTCGACCCAGTAGCGCGAGCCCCAGAACAGGTTCGAGTTGAGCCGCCCGCCGACCCGCACCGGGCGATAGGCGAGCCCACGCGGGGCGTAATAGGCCCCCCGGCGGAAGGCATTGCGCTCGGCCTGCCGGTACGCGCGCCAGTCGCGGTAATCGCGGCGCGCCTGGCGATAGTCGCGGCGGTCCTCGCGCTGGTCCCGACGCCATTCGCGGCGGTCGTCGCGGCGGTCCTCACGCGCATCGCGCCGGTCATCGCGCCATTCTTCACGGCGGTCGTCGCGGCGCTGCTGCGCGGCATAGGCTTCGCGCGATTCGAGCCGCGCATTCCAGGCCGCCTGTTCGGCGGGGCTACGCTGCTGAGCACTGGCAGCGGTGGGCAGGACCAGTCCTGCGGCAACCGCCATGATCACAAGATTTCGCATTCCGGTCACTCCTGAACAATGCCCACCACCGGGCATGCATTCATATTTATGCCGCTCAATATGAACGCAAGGCGCATGGGGCCGTTCAGGATCGCATTTTTCGTGTCGCGCAATGTATCGCACCCGCACGCACGTGACACTCGGGTGACTTTCCACCGGCGCGAGATGCTGCCGCTTGCCTCGCCCGCCGCGCAGCTTACATTCGGGACTCGCAATGCCTCGAGCCTGAAAGGAGCGCATGGGCCGCAGACCAACTCGCGCCGGAGAGCCCCGGCTTTCCCCGCCACCGCACCCCCAGCGCGAAGTACGCCGCGCACGGGCCGAAATGAATTTCGAGAACCAGTCCCTGCTGGTCCCGCTGTTCGGCCAGTTCGATGCCAACCTCGTGCAGGTCGAAAACCGGCTGTCGGTCTTCATCTCCGCCCGCGGCGACAAGGTGATGATCGAAGGCCCGGAGGATTCGGTCGCCCGCGCGCGCGACGTCCTGCAGGCGATGTACGACAAGCTGGCGCTGGGGCAGGATCTGGACGAAGGCGCGATCGAGGCGATCATCGCGATGACCAACGAACCCACGCTCGACGGCATCATCAAGGGCCGCCGCGCGGGCGAGGACGGCGCGCCGCCGATCATGATCCGCACCCGCCGCAAGACCATCGTCCCGCGCAGCGCGGTGCAGGCGCACTACATGCGCTCGCTCAGCCGCGACGACATCATCTTCGCGCTCGGCCCCGCAGGAACGGGCAAGACCTACCTCGCGGTCGCGCAGGCGGTCGCCCAACTGACCAGCGGCAGCGTCCAGCGCCTGATCCTCAGCCGCCCGGCGGTGGAAGCGGGCGAGAAGATCGGCTTCCTGCCCGGCGACATGAAGGAGAAGGTCGATCCCTTCCTGCGCCCGCTCTACGACGCGCTGTACGACTGCATGCCGCCCGAACAGGTGGAACGGCACATCGCCAGTGGAGTGATCGAGATCGCGCCGATCGCCTTCATGCGCGGGCGCACGCTGGCGGATGCCTTCGTGATCCTCGACGAAGCGCAGAACACCACGCGCGAGCAGATGAAGATGTTCCTCACGCGCTTCGGCCAGAACAGCCGGATGGTGATCGCGGGCGACCCCCGCCAGGTCGACATCCCCGGCGGCGACCGCATGAGCGGCCTCGCCGACGCGGTTGAGAAGCTGGAAGGGATCGAAGGCTTCGGCACGATCCGCTTCACCAGCGCCGACGTGGTGCGCCACCCTATCGTGGGGCGGATCGTCGATGCGTACGAGGGGACGGGGGAGTGAAAATTGGGATGGCGGCGCTGGTCGGTGCGCTCACATTCGCGCTGTCCGCATGCGCCACGCCAACGGACACGGGCATAGCTGAACCGGGGCAGGCATCCGTCACCCAATCGACGGTCATCTACGAGGATATAGCGCGTTTCTGGGAAGCCTATGACGCAATCCGGGCAGAGCCAGACCGGGCCGAGCAGCAGAGACTGATCAATCGGTTGTATATTGATCGTGGCACCCCCGGCCTTCATGCGATGATCCGGGCGCGTAGTTATCGCAGCCAGGAATTCGTCAACGCGATCAATACTGCACCCCAATATTTCGACGCCGTTCGGCCGCACACCTTGCAGGTCGCGAAATACGCTCCCTTGATAGAACGGCGTCTCGCGAACATCCGCCGCATCTATCCAGAAGCGCAGCCGGTGCCGGTCTATTTCGTGATCGGCGCGCTTCGGGCAGGTGGAACCGCGATTGATGGCAAGCTGCTGATCGGCGCGGAACTCGCGATGACCGATTCATCGATTCCATCGGACGAACTGATGGCCGACTTCCCCCATCTTGCGGACTATTTCGCATCCAGCCCCATCGATAACCTGGTCGCACTGAACCTCCACGAGTGGGTCCACACGCAACAACGGTCCGAGGGCGGGGTCGATCTGCTGTCGCAGGCGCTGTTCGAAGGGGTTGCGGAATTCGTCTCGACGGAGGGTATTGGCGAACCCTCGCAGCAGCCAGCTATCACCTTCGGCATGGGCCATCACGATGCGGTGATCGAAGCCTTTGCAAGTGACATCGGGCAAAAGGATTTCTCGAACTGGATCTGGGATAGCGGCGAGAACGCCTTCGGCCAGCGCGATCTGGGCTATTATGTCGGCTACGCAATCGCGAAGGGGTACGTCACATCGGGGCGCGATGCCGATCCCATCGCGACACTAATCGAACTCGATTACAGCGATCTCGACGCGGTGGACGCGGTCGTGGATTCCTCTGGCGTATTCCCGCGCGAGATGGCCGCCTATCGCGCCAAGATGTCGGCGAACTAGCGAACCTTCCATCAATGCCTATCGAAGTGGTTGGGGCGGACCTTTCAGCCCGCCCCTTCGATCATCGGTCTCAGCCACCCATTCCGTCGACAGCCTTGCTGACGAGGATGTTCACCGCAACGCGGCGGTTCTGCTGCTTGCCGTAATCGGTGCTGTTGTCCGCCACCGGATCGGCCTGCGCCATGCCGGTCGGCGTCAGCATGCGGTAGGGCTTCCAGCCGCACTGCTGCTGCAGGTAGTTTACCACCCGCTCGGCGCGCTTCTCGCTCAGCTCCTGGTTGATCTCGTAGCTGCCGGTCGAGTCGGTGTAGCCGACCACCAGTAGCAACGCGTTGTCCATCTGGTCCGCCTGCGCGGCGGCGCTGCACAGCTCGGCCTGCGCCTGACCCGACAGCTTGTATTCGCCGGTGTCGAAATAGACGTTGGTTGTGCCCTTGACGTTGTAATTGTCGATATCGGCCACGCGCCCGCGCAGCGCTTCGGTCGCCGCGGTCTGTTCGGCGAAGCCCTGCTCGGTCCCGCGCTGGATCATCGCGGCGGTCTTCAGATCGCTGTCCTTCATGCTGATCCGCTGGGCGATCAGGCCGTCTTCCCACTGCACGGTCCGCACGGTTACGGGCACGCCGTTATACAGCTGCTCATCCTCGAGCGAGGTCCGCGCCAGGCCGAGGAAGCCGCCGCGTGCCTTGATCTCGGTCTCCGGGGAGACAAACACGACGGTCTTCGCTCCGTCTTCGGTGGTCACCTGGATGCGGTTGTCGCTGCGCGCGGAGATGAACCCGTCGATCTCGGGCCCTTCGGGCAGGTTGGAGATCTCGTCGGGAAGCATGCCGGTGACGGTCAGCGTGGTGTCGGCGGTGGTCTGCGCAGAGGTGTCCGCCCACTGCTGCTGTGCCGAAACGCTCGCCGGCATGGCCAGAACGGCGATCCCGCAGACCAGCGCGGCCCTGGTGGAGGTGAAGGTGGAGGTAGAATTGCTCTTCATCATTGCGACTCCATCGAATTGGTCGCGCGAGCCTGTGCTGGCCCGCGAGAATGGAACCGGTCGCCCGTTGCTGGCAGACCGGCGTGTGAAGCCCCCGTCAGAGATGTGACGAACGTCGTCTGACGAGGAACCCCAATGCCGACCCGTTGGGCCGGTTCCGGAGCGATCCGGGGCAAGAGACCGATTCACGATGGCTTGAGCCAGAAGAGGGACGGCCCGTGCGCTTTCGCGAATGCGATGGAGAGCCTATTCGCGCGCGCCCGAACGGCGGAAAAGTTCGGGCAGGATATAGTCCTGGTACAGCCGCTCGCTCTTCGCGTGCGCGTCGCGCTGGCCGTAATTTGTTGCGGTGATGACCGTGACCGAGCCAGTCTCGGGCTGGATGATGACCTTGTTGCCGCCATTCCCGTTCATCAGCCGGGCGCGCACGCCCGTGTCGCCGACGCTGAAGGGCTGGATCCACAACAGGTAGCCATATTCGAACCCGCGCCCGTCATCGATCGCGACCTGCGACGTCATCGAGGATTCGATCCAGTCTCGCGGCATGATCTGCCGCTCGCCCACGCGCCCCTGATCGAGGAACAGCTGGCCCAGCTTGCCCAGCGTGCGGCTGGTCAGCTCCAGCCCGCCGCCGCCCATCGCCAGGCCCAGCGGGCTGAACTGCCATCCGACGCTCTCGACACCCAGCGGGCCGAACAGGCGTTGCTGCGCGAAATCCTCCAGCTGCTGCCCGGTCGCATTCTCGACCACGGCGCCCAGTGTAACCGTGCCGGCGGTGCAGTAAGAGAAGGCGCGGCCATAGGGGCTGTCTTCGGGCCGGGTTTCCCACGCGGCAAAGCCCTTCACCGGCAGGTCGAGATAGAAGCCGACCCAGTCCTCTATCAGATACATCCGCTCCTCATTGCCGCGCGAATACGGGTTCGAGTCGTTGCATTCGGCGATCGAGCTCATGGTCAGCAGGTCTTCCACGGTGACCTGTTCCTTGCGCGGATCGGGGTTGGCGGGCGCGTAGTCTGGCAAAAGGCTGCGGATGCGCGTGTCGCGGGCCAGCTTGCCGTCGCCTGCCGCGATCCCTGCGAGCATGCCGGTGACCGTCTTGGTGGCAGAGCGCGTGTTGCGCAGCGCGTCGGCACCGCCATCGTCGAAATAGCGCTCGGCGAGGATCTCTCCATCCTGCATCACCACCACACTGGTGATCCCGGCGAAGTCGTCGGTCTGCGCGGCGTCAAAGGCGGCGGAGAAATCGGGGGTCTGCTGGGCGAGCAGCGCGCCGGGGGTGAGAAAACACAGCAATGCGGCAATCGGGAATTTCATGGGGCAAGCTCCTCGTTCGGGTGTCCCGACGGCCCTGCCCTCATGCCGCGCGCAGTTCTTGTATCTTTCAAACATGCATGTCTTACGCCACCACGCTCGCACGGCGGAATTTGAGCGGCGGCAGCCCCGCCCGGCGGCGAAAGAACCGCGTGAAATGAGCCTGATCGCAAAAGCCCAGCTCCAGCGCGATGTGCGCGATGGGTTGCGCGCTGCGGGCGAGCAGGTCGCAGGCGCGCTCGAACTGGCGGTCGCGGATCAACTCGCCCGCGGTGCGCCCCCAGGCGGCACGGAAAGAGCGGGCGATGTGCACCGGGTGCATGTCCGCCTCGCGCGCGAGTGCATCCAGCGTGACGCCTCGCGCATCCTCTTCCATCACCATCTCGTAAGCCCGGACCAGCCAGCCCGGGGCAGGTGCCTCCTGCGATGGCCGGGCGGTCGACCGTGCAGTCTCGGCGACTTCTTCGAGCAGCAGCGTGGGCGCATCGAACTCGAGTTCGCCGACCACGCTGAGCATCCGGGCAATGTCGCGCGGGTTGCGCGAGGCGCGCGCGGGGCCTTCGTGAGAGGCTTCGGGCGCGAGGTTCAGGGTGAGGAACCGCCCCTCGGGCCGCAGGAAACGGTCGCGATGCGCGGTACCCGCCGGATTGTCGACCAGGATCGGCGCGCTGGTGACCGGCGGTGCCCCTTGCGCCGAAGTGATGTAATTGCCGCCGAACACGAACACGAGGTGGCGGTCTTCGTGGACATGCGGCTCGATCTCGATGTCGAGCGGTTGGTACACGCCGAAGCGCACATCGCGCACCGTGCGATGGCGGGCCATGTCGCCCCAGATCTGGCCTGGCCGGCGCTGGAGGGTCTGCTGCATGCGATCATCCTTTGGGCAGGATCGACACTGGCAGCCTTGCCCCGGGCGGTTCCCCCGTCAATCGACCACGGACATTGATTGTCCGCCCGGTGGCGCGATCAGGTCTTCGCCACAAGCTTGAGGTCCGGCGTGCCGGAAGGCGGCTGGGACGGCGTCTGGCCATCGACGGGCGGTGCGACCTCGCAGCGGTTTCGGCCCAGCCCCTTCGCGCGGTAGAGCGCCTGGTCGGCACGCCTCAACGGCCCGCCCATGGCCTCGCCGGGCAGCGCGCTGGCCAGCCCGATGCTTACGGTCACCGGGTCGGTCTCCGCGAAGGTGAGGCGCGAGATCGCCAGCCGCATGCTCTCGCAGGTCAGCAGCGCCTCCGCCTCGTCTTTCAGCAGCAGCAGGACGAATTCCTCCCCGCCGAGCCGCGCCAGCCGGGCAGCGGAGGGGCGATGCCGGTCGAGGCAGGTGGCGACCGCGCGCAGCACCTTGTCGCCGACATCGTGGCCAAAGCGGTCGTTGAAGGTCTTGAAATGGTCGATGTCGATCACCGCGACCACCGCCGGCTCGTCCGCCTCGGCGGCAGCCAGTTCGTCGAACCAGCGATCCATCGCGCGGCGGTTGGGCAGCCCGGTCAGCGGATCGGACAGCGCCTGCGCCTGCGTGTTCTGCACCACCGACTGGAGGAAGTTGATGATGATCAGCAGCCCCGCCGCCACCATGAGCACGCCGCTGGTGGTCTGCGAGATCACCGCATAAAGCGTGTTGGCATACTCGCCCTCCGTCCGACCACTGCCCAGATAGCTCGCGAAGATCGCCTTGATCGGGAAGTGGACTGTGAGGACCAGAAACAGCACGTAGAGCATGGTGTTGATCGGCGACGGGCGCGCGTGGCGCCTGACCGCGTAGGCGCACAGCGCAGCGGCCATCGCATACCAGCTCTGGAATAGCAGCAGGTTCCATAGCGCGTCGCGCGGCGCATCGAGCGTGAAGAGCCGGTACAGGAACCCGCCCGCCAGAATGGCGATCGCAACCTTCCAGAAGGGTTTGCGGTCGTGGAAATGGGACAGCGCCAGCGCGAGGCCCAGCATCGCGGCCAGGAACAGGGTGAACCCCAGCAACCGCATCGCGTCCGGGTTGACGCCGAACCACACGGCCAGATTCGCCAGCGGGTCCGCCAGGCCGAGCAGGAAGCACAGCGCGAACCAGCGCGCCTTGCTGACCACCGGATGGGCATGGGCCACGGCCATGAAACCTGCGACGAACATGATCGCGATCGACAGGTTCATCAGCAGTGGCAGGATGGCCTGGGGCATTGGTCTGGCAGTTACCTCTTGCGATCGGAGCGCCCCCGCTGGGCTATGGCTCGCGCGGCGACTACCCCTGCCAAGCTTGAAATTGGGTAAAAGTCATGTGCCGCGGCGAGCGTGTTATCCGGCCGTCGCCGCACGCCGTGCGGGCACAACGGCCACCAGCCGCCCCAGCGGGTCGGATCAGCCCGGCATTGAGGGTGAGCTGATCGGGCCCTCTGCGCTCGGCTCGTGATGGGCCCCGCATTCCAGCATCACCTCCAGCGCGCAGACGACGCCTTCCGGCTCGAACCGCAAGTCGACCGCGGTTCCGCGCTTGGAGGTTATTCCAGTGCGGATCAGCCGGGTACCGAATCCTTCGCTGGACGGGGCCGCAACCGGCGGTCCGCCCCGCTCACGCCAGGTCAGCGACAGCACGTCGCAATCCTCCCGGGCGTTCACCGACCAGTCGATATGCACCCTGCCCGCGTCATCAGAGAGTGCGCCGTACTTGATGGCGTTGGTGGTCAGCTCGTGGACGATCATGGTCAGCGCCAGCGCGACCTCGGGGTTAAGCAGGAAATCGGGCCCGTCGAGTGGCACGCGATCGTCGAGCGGACCGAAGGTAGCGCCCACCGTGAGCTCGACGATCTCGCGCACGCTCGCCGGGCTCCAGCTCGATTCGGTGAGCAAGCCATGCGCCGCCGCCAGCGCGTGCAGGCGCGCCTTGAAGGTCGCCATCGCAGGCGCAGAATCGGGCACGGCGCGAAAGGTCTGCTGGGCGATGCTCTGAACCACCGCCAGCGTGTTCTTGACCCGGTGGTTGAGCTCCTGAATCAGCAGTTCCTGCCGTTCCTCGTATTCGACCTCCTCGGTCACGTCGGCACCCTGGACGATGATGCCTGTATTCGTACCGTCCCCATCGGAAATTGGCTGGAAGATGAAGTTGAGCACACGCCTGGCGTGGGCAGGTTCGTGGTCCCCGTCGAGCAGCACCGGCTCGCGCCGCCCGATATAGGCCTTGCCCGTCCGGTACACCTCGTCGAGCGTCTCGATAAAGCCCTGCGCGGCGACTTCGGGCAAGGCCTCCGCCACCGTCTTGCCGACAATATCATCGCGCCCGACCAGCCGCAGATAGGCTGCATTGGCCATCTGGAACACATGGGTCGGGCCGCCCAGCACTGCAACGAAGCCGGGTGCCTGCTGGAAGAATTCGAGCAGCCGCTGGCTTTCACGCTCGAGGCTGCGATTGCGCTCCTGCACCGCGTCAGCACGGCGCAACACGTTCACTTCGTCGCGCAGCTTGTGCATCTCGGTAACGTCGACGGTGTGCTGCAAAATATAGGAGGTCTCACCGGTCGGCGAGTGAAGCGGGGTGTGCGTCGCGCTCCAGTACCGTGTGTCCATCCCGCCATCGGGGCGCGCAATGTCGTAGCGGATCAGCGCGATCTCGTCCGGCTCGCCCGTCTCGAGCACGTGGTCGAGCGACTCCCGTAGCTGGCGATAGCTTTCCGAATCCGGATCGGCGGGGAAGGCATCGAACATCTTGCGATCGATGATGTCCTCACGCGCACGCATCGTGACCGCGCAATACGCCCGGTTCATCCACACCAGCCGCAAGTCCCGATCCATCAGGACGTACGGGTTGGGTGAGGCTTCGGCCAGTTCGAGAAAATCGATATTCAAGGCGGCCCTTCGCGTTGCGCGGTGTTTCCTAACTCGCCGTAAACGCAAATGTTCCCCGCGGGGTCTCCCGCTACCGCTATCCGTCTGCCTCATCCAGTCCCGCAAGCCGATGCACATAGGCGGCCACATCGCCAGGCCAGTCGGCGATGTTTGCGGCGAGGGCGGCGTCATCGCCAACGAACAGCGCGCGCAGCGCCTCCTCGTAGCCGGGCTGATCGCCCGCCAGGTCCGTCATCACCCGATAGGTGCGTTCGGCACGGACCCTGCGCGGCACGGGCCGCGTGGGGTGAGCAGGGTGAACAGAGTCAGCGGGGCGCGCGGCGACAG
>CESK01000129.1_pt1 | contig 14573 bp, 27 predicted proteins | sample 531091 | NCBI WGS metagenome assembly CESK01 (sample SAMEA2621271, study PRJEB7988) | marine metagenome | biome: marine biome (ENVO:00000447); feature: surface water layer (ENVO:00002042); material: "saline water (ENVO:00002010), including plankton (ENVO:xxxxxxxx)" | depth 5 m
CTACGTCGTTCATTGAAACCTTAGGGATTGTATGCACATGCGGAGGCAAAACACCAGGCGGATTCGTCAAAACCACATCCGCGCAGATCGCAGAAAAAGGCGATTCAGGGTGGAACATGACACCATCTTTAAGCAGTTTCGCGCAATTTTTCAGGCGTGCAATTTCGTAGTTCAGGCGCTTATCTGCCAGCTGGGCCTCAAAGAGCTTTACTTGTTTTTCCGCCGCCTGCCTGCAAAGCTTTACATGATGGCGGTCGAGAGGGACTGAGATCGTTGCGGTGATTCCTCCGTTGACGGAAAAGTTTGTTTTTTGTCCTGTTCTGACTGGCTGGTAGTAGAGAACATGGCCTGGGCGATCAGGGACGCCATCAGGAATAGGATTGCCTTCTGGATCGAATGCGCCTTCAATGTCACTGTTGTCGTAAACAGGGTTGTCGTAATAATGCTCGGTTGGAGTGCTCCAGCCTGTGGTGGTAGTAAGGAATGGATTGATATTTAACGTGGCACCTTGGCAGCTGATTCCAGAACCGTAATTCCAAGTGTATTGACGCGAAGGCACCACCTGAACGGCTTGGTTGGTAACACTGCCACTACTGTTCGCGACCGGGGCTGCGGTACTTGAGACTTGTGCGTTCACTGGAGCGGAGGTTAGCAGGATTGCTGCTAGGAGACGTTTCATTGGCTAAATGTAGATGTAGTCTCAGTTAGCTGTTCAATGTCCGTTTCGCGGACGATGACTGTGTGTTGCGTAAGCCCTGGCCCCTGAAGCGTTTCAGCAAATTGGAACGGCGCACCTTCTTCCACAATGTTCCAAATAGGCTTATCAGCAGGATCAAGCCCCACCCAGCGACTAGAAATACCATCGATTGTGTTTGTTGTCGTCGTTAGAGCCATTGGCGCGACGAACTCATCAGATTTTACGTTAGATCCCGAGACAGTGTATTCGTAGCCAGTGCGGTACTGGTAAGAATTTATGACTTCATTGACTTTAGTTTTTGTCGTTGTTGTGCTGCTGGTTGTGCCCTGTTGAAAGTTTGGTATGACAGGGACTGCAGCAGCAGCTGTTGCATCCAGTAGGATGAGCGCGACAAATACTTTAAGCATCACTTGATCGTCAGCTCTTGAATAACTTGGCCGATTGCGGTTGTACCAGCTCCGCCAGATGTAATTGAGATGGCACCATCGGTTGCAATCGTACCAGCAAGATCACCTTTAAGTCCGCCGGAAGTTGTGGTTGTGCTGCCAAAGATTGGAAGACTAGGCACTACTCCGGAGGTGACTGTTGTTGAGAGGATCGCTGGAACGTCGTCTCCTTCTGTGTATGACTCTGCATACGAAAAAGCGTCACCAGCAGTAGTAATGCTGTACTTACCAGGAGTGTAACCAAGAGCGGTGCCGGAAGTAAGTGTGCCAAGCACAGGAGCAGTGTCCAGAGTGACGTTATTGCCAGATACTGCCATTGAAGACGGGATTCGCGTTGCAACTGATCCCGCTCCATCAACAGTGAGTTGAACTGACGACGAAATTTTATTGATAATATCCGCTTGCACTGGAGCGGCAATCAACGTGAGCGTGAATGCTAGGAGGAGACGCTTCATTTTTTGACAGCGGGAGCAGTGCTTGACTCTAGTTTAGGCTCTTCTTTGTTTTTGCCGTTCTTGCCAACGCTGACGCCATAGGAGCTGAGAACAGCTGTCAGCATCGAAGCGGCGAAAGTTGGGTCCATGGCTTTGACCTGTCCGAGATAGGACAGTGACAGGCAGGCAAGTGACCACGCCAAGACGATCAAACGGATGAGATCTGAGATCCAGCCTGGATGCTCTTCGTTTTGGTTAGCCATTGCACAGGACAGCTACGCTTAAAGGGTAACGCTGATTTCGATCCATGCTGCTACTGATCAAGCCAATTTTGTTCAGGTTCCTTCAGTCTGAAGGCGTCAAGAAAATGCTGATCGAGATGTTGGAGGCATATGCCAAGACAACTGACACAACGATTGATGATCGTGTTGTGGATTATGTGAGGCAGAATCTGTTCCCAACCAGCAGGGTAGAGAAGTGAAGCCACATTGGGGATTAGCCCTAGGCTGGTTTTTTCTTGGTGGAGCGGCAGCCGGATTTATAGGGCTTTCTGGCTTATTGTTTGGAGCTGCGTACACTGCTGGGCTAAATGCTAGTTGCCAAGCCTCGTTAGAATGAAGCAACGCATTTGGTTTTCCGTGGGCTTGCTGTCATTGCTACCTTTCTTTGAACATTTCAGAAATGACTCCCCTCACCAACTTGCAGCTGTTAAACAGCTTGAAGAATCCATTGACCCGGAATTACTTAAGACGGATGCCGAATGGTTTGAGGCATGGAAGGCATCTGGATATGATCAAGAGATTTACATGCCATACTTCACCCAGCACGATAACATCACAGGGACTGGTTATCGAGAGTGTTTCAGCTCAGCGGCAGCGATGGTGGCAGCTTTTTATAATAAGGTTAAAACAGATGATGAATATAATCAGATTCGCGCCAAGTTTGGTGACACGACGTCTGTTCAGGCGCAAATTGAGACGTTAGAAAGTTTGGGTTTAAACGTGCAGTTTCGGAATGATGGCGATGCAGACTTAGTAGAGCTAGAGCTAGAAAACGCAAGACCTGTGATGGTTGGTTGGTATCATCACGGCGATTTGAGCCTTGGTCATTCGATTGGTTGCGGTGGGATGGGGTGTGGGCATTGGAGCGTAATCAGTGGATATTACGGCAAGAATAGTGCTGACCCGGGTTGGATTATGCAAGACCCTAGAGGCGAACCAGACTTAGTCAAAGGCGGCCATAAAAACCCGCATAAAGGTCGCGACGTCAAAGTTCTTCAACGTGAGTTCAAGCCACGCTGGGAAGTAGAAGGCCCTGGAACTGGCTGGGTGATCTTGGTGGACAATGAGTGATCTTTACTGGGTATGGGCATTTATACACAGCTTCTTTACAACAGTTGTGATCACTTGCGCTCACCCCACAAATTGGGATAATTGTTTTCCTGTGCATGAATGGATGGTGCCTTGGATTCACGACGTGGTTCACATGCACGAAAATGGCGCTTATCATGCGGAGAAGTGTACTTTGCAGGAATCCAATGGGCTGGGCCGACTGGATGATCGTGGGGCAAACCCTTGAAGAGGAATTAGGTTTGGAACGGTCAGTACGTGAGATTGAAAGTTGCAGTGATATAGAGGTCTTGTCTCAGTTATGTGTGGCCTTAGCGAGACAGAGCTGGCACCAATCTAAATTATTAAAGCAGGCAGTCGCTCATATCGCTTCATTCGACGATTCAATGACTGCTGCGCGGGACTGAGCACGTCCCAAAAGCCTTGCATCTACTGCTTCTTGCCATTTCTGTTTGTCTTTAACAATGGCATCACAGTAGGTTTCTTCATCAACGTTTTCTGCGACGTATTCGTACGCTAGTTGCCTTAAGAGTGCGGAGGGTTTGAGGTTTTGTTTTTCGGCTTCTAGCAGGAACAACTCGCCCCGATAGGGCTCTAACAAGACTTGGATATAGACACGGTTACCATGTTTGGTCGCCATTGCTCAATAATGTGCTAGCCAAACGTTACCATGTAACGGAATCATCGACACGCTTTTTCCAGGCTGTGCGTTGATTGGAGCGGGAGGTGTTGCGCTGGTTGCGACAGCCGTTGCGGATCTCTCGCGCCCGTTCCAAAAACATTGCAGCTCTTTGGAGGTCAGCAGTAGTCGAGAGATTCATGGCCTTGTAAAGCCGCTCCAGAATAAGCTGGCGTCCTGATTTGGGCGGAGGCATGTTCCATCGCTCCAGCAAGGGTTTGATGGAACGTTACTGTATGATCATCGGTTAAAACAATCCAATCTTTATTTCGTCGAAAGATCTGAACATACCTCATGTGCCAACAAATTGTTCAAGCTCTTGAAAATCTGACAGGGGAGCTGGCGCTAGGATGCTCACATCAACTCCACATTCAAGGGCTGAAGAGATTTCAGACTGAAAATAGTCTGAGTTGTTTTCATAAGTAACTTGCGAAACTGCATAAATTTGATCTTGATCATCATAAGCCGTATATCTTGCGATAGCTAACGGCATGTTTGGATCGTTGAGAATTTGGCAGTAGTGAAAATTAATTTTTCTGGTCATTTTGGATGTTGTTAAAGAGTTCGGAGATGACTGCAGCAACAACGCTTTCGGCTTGTTGCCTGTCCAGACCATAGCTATAGCGGCGACGAATTTTAATAACAGTTTTCTGAAAATCATTGGGAGAAAGTTTGAAGTCGGACTGGGAGGCCATGAGTCGATTGCGAATCAACTCTGAGCGATTGATACCTTGCTCTTTGGCCTGACTAGAGAGTTGGTCTACAAGCTCAGGCGGCAGGTACGCTTTGATCTCTTTCATGCGAAGAATTTACTTCTTTTTGCGTTTTGACTTTTGCTTTTGAGACGATTTGATATATGTCCTAGCCATCACTAATTTTACAGTTTCATGGTAGCCAGGTGGCTCTGGTACGCCGGCACGCTCCAAAATCTCAGTCCAGTTCATTCTCGCGCGCGTATAGATGTGAAATACGTCCCCAACGCTCCAAATGCCAGTGATGCCAAGGGATTTAGTTGGGGACAGCCTATAGGGACAGTCAGACTTGTCCCTGTTGTTCTTCAGTCAGCTGAATCTCAACCGCTCCATCAGCAAGCTCGGGGACAAGATCAATGTCCCCTAAGCTTTGTCCCGCATCAGATCCCGCTCCATCACTGGCATCCGTACCAAAAGGGGACAGCCTCTGACCCTCTCCACGCGCGAGATTAGCTGTGTATTGTTTGGAACGAGAATTTTTTGGGACGTAAGAGACTATGAGTTGTTGAGCTTCGAGTCTTTGGAGCGTCTTCTTGATTGCGGCAGCAGAACCAGCCACCAGCGGATCAGCGAGGAGATCGGTTTTGGTGCGTGACTCGGGGTAAGCGGTTCTCAAGCGACTCAGCACACGACCCTGAACAGAGGAGGGTGTGGTGTCGTCTGGATCCATCTCAGGCGTGAAGTCAGCAATGTAGAAGTTGAGGTCATCGTCCTGTCCAAGGATGAGATGCGTCCCAGAGCGGCCTGAGCGGCTCTTCTCCACCTCAATGAGCCGTTCATGCGGCTGCAGCTGCTGTTGCTGTTTGGAGCGTTTCTGGGGGTCTGGCTCACTCCGCTTGAGAGACCATGTTTCATCTACGGCGTCACGGATGGCTGAGGTGCCCCGGAATCCACCGTTTTTGTTGGCATGGTGGATGATCAGAATGGTGGTAGCGGGGAAAAGATCACCGTTGTTTTTGGTCAACCAGTACAACGGAGTAGCGAAATCAGATTTGTTTTCATCAAACGCCCGACCACCAGAGCAACCAATCAAAGAATCAATAACAACAAGCTTAGGCTTATAAGTCTCCATCAACTTAATGAACTGAGCATACCTTTGAAGTTGCCAATCAGTTTGAATAAAGGTTTGATCAGTGATCGGAAAATCAGCTTCAATCAGCTGTTCCTTTAACTGGATCAGAGGCTGGTCACCGTTGAGAAGCAAAACAGGGCCTTGCGTTGTTGGGACGTCAGCACCACGAACCTTGAAAGGTTTGCCAGTTGCGATGTGCTTAGCAAGCGCCCAAGCCGCAGTGGATTTACCATCACCACCAGCGCCATAGATGAGGATGACAGAAGGATGCGGAAGAACATCAGGGATAAGGTAGCCACGCTTTTCATCAAGCTCCATTAGTTTTTCAACAGTCATAAGTGATTGAGCTTTTTCGTAAGCGATCTGATCGACGATCAGTTTTTCCAAAGCAGTCTGATCGCGATAACCAGCCTGCAGAGCCAAAGAATTTAGCTTGTAATTTACCTCAGCCGGGTTATCAAGATCAAGAATTTGTTTGGCACGACGCATGACTTCAGCGAAGTCAAGAGTGGCCTGACGGATTTCAGTTACAACTTTGGCTTCTGCGGATTGAACGATTTTTGCAGTGTCTTCTGAAAATCGTTTACGTTGTGGATCCTCCCGGTCTGCAAGCCAGATCAGAGTGCCAAGGCCAACACCATTGCCGCTGAACGAATACCAGACTTCTTCGCAGGGATTGTAATCTTCCCATTCATTAGCGTAATCAGGATCTTCGGCTGACCAGGCTGACCACAACATGAGTCCAAGATCGTTTGGCAGCGTGGAATTGATCGCCATGCCGATCTTGATCCAGTGATCACGGGTGCCTTTCCCTTGGGGCGTAATGACAGAGAGGCATTCATGAACGATCTGGGCAATCTCGTCTTGAGTGCGATCAGAGAAATCCAGATCTTTTTTTGTGATGGTACGTGGCGGCTGCTTCATTTCAGCTAGCAGCCAATCAGGAGCTGTCGGTATTTTATCTAGGTTGCCCTCAAAGTGATATTCACCAGGCGTAGAAACTTTGCCGCCTGGATAAGCGCCGAAGACAACACCCTGGCGACCCCAGAGGATTTCATAGTCTCCACCATCTTCCTTGCGAAGACCATGACCTTTTACATCAGCCCATAATTCTTCAGGAACACGAAAAAGATATTTAGCGGCGTTAGTCTTGGTGGATGTAATTATTGGAGCGCCGTTGAGGGAGGTGCCCCAGGCGCGAAGATGTTTTTTCAGCCCACGATCAACATCAAGGATGACAATACCGTTGCCACGAATACCAGTGAAGATGCCAACAGCCTGAAGATCAGGGTTACGTTTAATAGCTAGAGCGACATCAGCAGGGCCAAACTTTTGTTCGTAACTGGCTTCCAAAGGGTTTTTGCCAGTAGCCAATTTGCCAGATAGCATTTTGGCACCTTTTTTATATATTGGTGCGTAAACAAGTCCCTCAGGGAGAGTGTTGACGAAGTCCTGAAAAGCCATGTAAGATTGGAGCGGAGAGGGTATGACCCGGTTAAGCCCTTTTGCTGCGGGGCTTGGTCGGGTCTTTTTTTAGTTTAGCCCAGCTTGACAGACAGGCAATCCCCTCTTACAGTATCAAAGCGTCTTACTGAGACGCGATAACCCACACGACAACTTCTCGTGAAATTCTCAGACAGTTTCCTAGCTTCAATCGAAAAAGAGAACGAAGGTTCTTCATCCGCAGATGATTATTTGCGGTACACAAAACTTGATCAAGGCAAGCCTGCAAACTTTGCATTATTGGAGCAAGACCCGCTCGAATACTGGCTTGTCTGGGGTATTGCCAAGGAGAACGACAAAATGAAGCCGTTTCGTTTTGTTGAGCAACCTAGCCAAGAAGATATTGAGCTAGAACTTGGCAAGGATTACGTGCAGTCTATGAATTTTGAAAAGACTGCAGTGCGTAAGCCTTCACAATGCCTGACCTGGCCTGTTTACAACTGGGACACAAATCGCGTCCAAGTGCTCGAAGTGTCTCACATTTCATTGGCACGTCAGTTTGCAAAGTATGGCTTGAACAAGAAGTACAGCCGTAATTTGCTGGACTGGGACTTCGAGCTGTCAAAGATCAAGGCTGACATGGTGAAGTATGAGCTTCTGATCGTTCCCCGTGATGAGGACGAGCATGATGAAGCTGAGATGGAGAAGGCTTGGAAAGCCGTAGACAAGGCAGGGTTCGACTTAAGCCGACTTGTCGGCGGCGGTGATCCGTTTAGTGAGGCTTGATTTTGGAACGGGGGCCTAAAGGCCCCTTTTCGAGTAAGATATTTGTGCTGCCCAAGATGGCGGCACCGACTATCAAGTCATGCCTTACGCCACCAAGCGTCAAAAACGTGCCTTATTAGCACTACAGGACTATCGGTGTGCGCTCTGCGGTCAAGAGATCGGAGAGCGTTTTGAGTGTGATCATGTGGTGCCGTTGTCGATGGGAGGCGGATCATCGACTGCAGAGTTTCAAGCTCTGTGCCTTTCATGTCACAAACAAAAGACTTGTTTAGATGGCAGCTGCCGTCATCGATCAAGCTACGGAAGGGTCAGGAACGTGTCCTGAATCTGCTTGATGACGCTCAATCAGGGCCAAGGCAGGCCAGGCTTTTAGCTGCTGAGTTGCCAACTGGGTACGGCAAGACATTTGTAATTTGTGCTGCCTATGCATTGCTCAAGTCGCAGGGTGTGGTCAATCGGGCTTTGATTGTTGTTCCTTCCGATGAGCAGCTGCAAAGCTATTTAGGAGAGATTGAGCAAGACATGGCGCAAATTGGTGCGCCAATTACAGCCGCTTTACAAGCAAACAGCAATCTTGCGCTGAGAAGTCACAGGAGGAACGAAGCAGAGATATTCGTTACTACCGTTCAAGCTTTAGGCAACGGCAGTATTGCGACTATCAGTGATTTGCTGACCAGCGGCAAATGGTTTTTGGCTCTTGATGAGTATCATCGTTACGCCAGGAACAACAGTTGGGGTAAAAGCATTGCTTCTGTTAGAAGTTCTGCTGTTTTTGAGCTTGCGGTTTCAGCGACACCTAATCGAACAGACCAAGCCGAAAAGGTTGTCAGTGGAGAGCCAGACGTTCAAATCAGTCTGGTTGACGCAGTTGAGGAGGGCGCAATTAGGCCAGTTGTGGTCAGAAGCAGTGAATATGCCTTGGACATCAGCTTTGGCAAAGAAAACTCTCCTCAGCGGTTTACTACAAGCGATCTAGTCAAAGAGCTGCAAGCTGACGGTAAAGACATTTCTGGAGCGGAGGTCAAGAGAGATCTCCGTTATCTGCCTAAATACTTACACAGAGCTTTGCTTGACGCTTCAGGCAAGTTGGACGAACTGAATGCTGAGAATCAGGGACAGCACAAGATGCTGGTTTTTGCGCTTGGCGTTGGTCACGCCAAAAGCGTTTGTGATCAAATGAATGATATCGCTGGAGCAAAAGTTGCTGATTGGATTGGCGTTCAGTCAACAGTTGTGCGAGACGACGGAACCAAGAAGGTTATTGGCAGGTCTGAGTCTGAGAACCGTTTAGTTCTTCAGCGGTTCAAGGACGGTCAGTTTAATGTTTTAGTACAAGTAAAGAAAGCAACAGAAGGGTTTAACGACGTTAAATGTTCAGTCCTGTTGTTTTTGAACCTTGTCAACGAGAGCGTACAGCTCAAGCAGATGATTGGTAGAGGACTGCGGCGAAATTATGCGCTAGAGCCTGACACTGGAGCGCGAGCAAGAAAGGATAAGTGCTGGATTTTTGTATCAGATGATCATCCTGGCTTGGATTACATGAAAAGCCTGGCTGATAATACATTGCTTCCAGAGGACGATGAGGAGCAATTTAACGATACCGAGCGTAGTAGTTCAGGTGTTCCGATTTATAACATCCCTGATTTTTTTATTCTTAACGCTCAATACACAGGCGAGGAGTTTTATTATCCAGTAGGTGGCGAGATGATTTCAGCGTCAGAAGCGCGAGCAAAGGCTCGCACTAACCTTGATGCTCTGAAAAACGCTTCGGACGATGAGATTGACGCTCGTTTGCGAAAAATCTTCGATGTAGAACCTAAGCGTGTTTCAACTACTGAACAGCTAAAGGAGGCAAGAGGCAAGGTTGCTGAAGCTGTAAGGTCTTTAGCCAAGAATGTCGCTCGAATCAAGGCAGAAGCAGCGGGCGGCACTGCTGTTAAGTCAATAATTGGTGATTTACACAAAGCGATTCATAGGCGTTGGGTTCGTGAAACTCGCTTGAGTACTGATGAGATGAATATCGAAGAGCTTATTCGTAAGTATGAATGGGTTAAATCAATAAATGACGAATTAAAGTCCGCCTCTAACCCTCTTGATCACATTCGCTTTAATTTCCCATGGCTAAACCTGTGAATGTTTCCGATCTGGAGACTTTGTTTGACCCAAATCGAAAGCCTCGCTTTGTAGGCAAGACTTTGGACTGGTGGAATCAGCATGGACGACTGATTGCAGAACAGTCTGCGTTTGTTGCTGACTCTGATTGCAGAGGGCTTGTTGGAACGGTGCTTGAGCTGCAGCGCGATGACTACTGGAAGCAGATCGATCCGAATTGGAACGAGTTTTGCGAGAAAGTGTTTCATCGACCTGCTGCGTGGATTGAGCAAGTTGTCGAAGGAGTGAGGTTGCTGCACTTGCAGCATCCAGAACAGCTTCAAGCAGAGGTTCCAGCGAAAGCAATCCTGAGTCGTCACGGTGGTGATCGACGGTCGGAGCAAGCCCAGCAAGATCAAGGTGCGGACCGCACGTTGAAAAGAGGCAGTGAAAGCGCCGACTACATCAAAGCCCGGCTCAGGCGTGATCACCCAGAAATTGCTGAGCAGCTGGAGCGAGGTGAGTACCGATCAGCCCGTGCTGCCGCTATTGCTGCTGGATTTATCAAGGACATTCCAAGTGTTCGACTGACTGATCCAGCCAAAGCTGCTCAAACGATTGTTGTCAAAGCAGGGAGCGAGTTTTCTGCAGCATTGATTCAGGAGCTTCAGGTATTGCTAAAACCTGATTTGTAAGTATATTAGTCTCGGGAAGGAGCGTCTAATGCCAGAACCACCAGAAGCCGTAACGACATTCATGGAAGACGGCTGCGTGGCTGTCACGGTCGGTAATCTGACCGGAGTTGTCTCCAGCGCTCACCTAGTGGAGCCAAAGGCTGAGCAGCTTCGCAAACGATGGTTAGAGGACCATGCCAACCACGACGATTGAAGCTGATCCGCAGAACATTCTGGCTTCGTTACGGCGTTGGCAGTTAGAGCAGGACAATTCAGGCCCATTCAGGGTTTATCGGGATCAAGACGGACAGATTTATCACTCTGTCACGCATATCCTGAAGCACACCGCACCTCAAGCACAGAAGGATGCATTGGAACGTTGGTCAAAGCGAGCCGGCAGTGGTTTGGAGCGTGAGCTTGCTTGCGATCGGGGGACTATCGCTCATGAGCATTGTGAGTACGTGCTCAAGACCGCAGCGAAGCTGGCCCGTCAGAGTGCCAACAAGAAAGGATCGTGGTCTATTTGGGATGATGGTTTGGCACGCGCTCCAAAAGCCATCACCGCCTGGGCACTTAAGAAGTCGATGGAAGGAGCGCCGAAAGTTGCATGGCCCGCCCGTGAGTACGCCAGAGGTTTATCAGATTGGCTGGTTAGTGGAACGGTAACGGCCATTCATGCGTCGGAATTTAGTGTGAGTCATTCAGGCGGGTTTGCGGGGACAGCAGACGCCCTGATCGACACACCACTGGGCCTGACAATTTGTGATTTTAAGACGACCAGCCGTGAGGCTGATAAGCCTGAGGCATGGCTAAAAGATCACCAAGACCAACTGGGCGCTTACAGTATGGCTCTTCATGAGAGAGCTGGAATTCGTGTTGATGCTGGAGCGGTGGTAATTGCGAAACCGAACGGTAATGTTCAGCTCAGGATGTTGAGCGAACTTGAGATGAGAGGTTGTGAATGTCGATGGCAAGAACGCCTCAATAATTATATGGCGATGCTTGATCTTGGAGCGTTAGATTGATCGACGAAATCTTAGATGATTTATATCACCTACGTTACAACGTAGCGATAGGTGCAAAAAAAGCAGACGTCGATCTCGAAGAGATGAAACGCCTGCTCAGATTGTATGTTTTGGAGCGTCCTATGGAGGAGGACGGATGGTCGAGAGATGTGGAATTAGGTTGGCCCTGGGTCTAGGCATTCTTCCATTGCTCTACGTTCATAGAAGCGTTTTAGTTTGAGGCATTCACTGGCGTGATCAGGTTTGCCCTGTCGTTCAAATACAACTGCTCTAGCTGCTTCATAGCGAATCGCTTTCGGCAGAAGGTCTGTTGGAACGCGGGAACCTTCTGGGGAGTGAGGTTTACCTTTAAGTTTGCTGCTCATGAGTCGTGTTTAGACATAGCTTGTTCTACTAGGCTTTGGACATATGCGAGGCGTGAAATATCGCCTCTAGCTTTGTCAAGTTGGATCAGTGTGTCACTGCCAATGCGAAGCCTCAAATTAATTTGAGCCCAGTTGTTTTTCTGGTACGCGCGTCTTTTTTCGCGTTTCAGAAGATGACTTTCAACAATGGCATCAACCTGTTGTGGTGCCAGATGATGTTTGTGTTCATAGGATTCACAGCTCCAAGCGTACTTATCGACCATGGTGTCGCATTGAGAGCATTGGAGCGCAGACCATGAGAAGTGGTAGACGCGACGAACTGCGTTGCAGTTTGGGCATTGAATCAACTTGCCAGATGAACCTGCACGAGTGGAAGGTGCGACTGGCTGCCAATCTGTAGAGTAGTTCATGAATGAAAGAAATCGTAAGCGGTTTGTGGTGTTGGATCGTAATCAAGCTCATTTTCCAGCTGAGGAATGACCTCATACTCCAGAAGGTTTCGCATTGAAGCGGTAAGCTGTTCATCCATCATGTGGCGTTTATCCTCGCGCTCTACGACACCTTTAAGGATGTCGAGAGCACGTTGAATTTTAGTGGATTCGTATTCAGTCATTCCACTCACACTCCTCAATCAATTTATTAAGAGTGCTAAGGGATTGAAGGCTAGTGAGTTTGCGCTGTCCCGCTGTCATGGCTGAACCAAGGACTTCTGGATCGCCATTGGTGATGGCTTGCTGCATCTCCCCCTGAACTAGCTTGAAGCACAGCTCTAAGCGCTCTGGGAGGCTCTGAGAGAGGTGAGAGGAAGCATTAGCATGTTTCCCTCCTAGGATCAGACACAACAGCTGTGTGATGGAACGTTCAGCTTCTGTTCGTGTGGTCAATGCCATCAATTGAATCCGGTAGGTTGCCAGTCGAGATCAAGACCATCCAAAAACTGAATGATCTCCATCATTGGAGCGTTAACAGGAGGCCGAAGCTCTCCTGGTTCTAGTGTGAATTCAGCTCTGCATTCTGCAGGACTAAACTGTGCAGGTTCAGCAATGTCTGGCGGATTAAGTATCGCCGGAGAAGTCTGGACCATATCGTCAATCCACGCGATCACTTCATAGGTGATCGGATGTTGTTGGAACGCCATCACCCCCGGATTGTCGTCCAGGGGTTCAATGGTGTCGATTCTGATGATGTCAGTCATCGTTTGATAGCTTTGAGGATGATGGATGAGATTTCTTTAATCTCTGTTTTATCGTCGCGGTTTTCCGCGTCTTCTAGGAGTCGTTCCAGAGCCTGTATCGCCTTAGTTCTTGTGGTGTTAAGTGCTGGATTGCCCCACGGTTCCTCCTCCTGTTGCGAGATAAAAGCAGAGTAGAAACGATAAGCAGAGGATTGGGGAACACCATGGTCAGCCACCAGGATGTCAGTGATCTCTTTACGGCTGAGGCCTTCTGCGTGCAATGAAGCAATGATGCTTGTGGATTCTTCACGAATAAGTCGCGCCTTTTCATGGTAATCAGTTTGCATCGGTTTGGCTTGGTCTGATTTGATCGGTGAGGATTTGAATTAGTTGATCTTGGAACGGACGGTTGCAAGTTTTGACGTAATCCAAAATTGCAGCATTCAAGCAGGTTAGGCCGGTGTGAATGATGATCGATTCACCAGAGTCATCGGCTGCAGTAATACAACCCAGTTCAATAGTGACGACAGGATCATTTTCAAGTGAAAAACTGAGCAAGGTTCGATGTTTCATGGTGTTAGGTTTTGTTGGAGCGGAGGCGGTTCTCAGTGAGAATTCCCACTGATCCCCGTCTCTTGTAATACAATACAGAGGAAATGGAAAAACCGCAAGCGCAACCCGACACCGAATGGCTCTGCCCCGATGAGATGGAACTCATCCTCGAAGCCATTCACGCATTCAAAACCACCAACGACGGCAAGCGCCATTCAGGCCGCTTAGCCTGGATTCGATCCAAACTTGTCAGAGCCAAATTAGACGGCGCTGCCATCCGCTGCTACAACTCCTGATCATTGGAACGTAAACATAAAAAAACCCCGGATAAACCGGGGTCATTTTACTGTTAATCAAACAAATCATTTAAGGCGCATTCAGCGATTAAATCGGACAATTCCGATTCCTCCTCCTCAAGCGCTTTGATCTGTTGATCAATTCGACCAATGTCAGCCCCTGGAACGTCAGAAATCGCAAAAACTTTAAGCCTTTGCATGCTTTCTAAACTTTTCCTGGTCTGGATTAAATCGTTCAAATGTTCCCGAGCCTCACCTAAATCAGAAAAGTGAAGCTCTGCCCATGTACAGTCTGCGGCGGTGATTTCGTGAGTCATGAGAAAAACCCGCCATTAGGCGGGTGATAGAAACAAATTTGCAGTTTTTTTTCTAATACCATGCGCGAGAAAAGCGATAATCACCTTTGAACCTCGCTTATGGCATAACATGCATCGACTGCAGTCAGTGTCCCGAATCTGAGCAGGGCAAACCTTAACTAGATTTCGGTCTGCTGTTCTCCAAACTGTTCGGCTTTCATGGCTTGAGACAGCCAATACAGCCGGAAGGCCTGCAGCTATCGCACGGTCTGCAGATTTTTCTGTTTCTGTCGAAACGTTGATCCGCAAGCCCTCACGATTAGCACGCCTCAGCAGTTTGGCATTCTCGCCGATCATGTGATCATGGTGCGTATACGTCCAAGCCTGCAGCCTGCGAGCCTTCACAACAGACACAAGGCCATTGAGAAAAGCTCGAGACAAT
>CESK01001828.1_pt1 | contig 14406 bp, 9 predicted proteins | sample 531091 | NCBI WGS metagenome assembly CESK01 (sample SAMEA2621271, study PRJEB7988) | marine metagenome | biome: marine biome (ENVO:00000447); feature: surface water layer (ENVO:00002042); material: "saline water (ENVO:00002010), including plankton (ENVO:xxxxxxxx)" | depth 5 m
GATCGCCGCGTCGGCCATGCCGCGCTGCGAACCGCACAGGTGCGCGTGTTCCGCCAATCGGGCGTCGAGCAGGCTGAGAAATTCCATCCCCCGCTGCCGATGCTCAAGAGCGTTGGAATCATGGCGATCGGGATATTTGTACCGGTCGAGATCGTGCTTGAACGACCCATCATTGCGCTCGATCAGGGCGGGATCGTCCCGCTCCAGCCACCCCTCGGGATCGTTCCGGTCGAGCGCCCAGCGCATGATCTGGGAACTCTCGTCGATGACGCTGCCATCGGCGAGGACGAGGACCGGGACCGTGCCCTTGGGCGAAGCCTCCAGCATCGCGGCCGGCTTTCGCGACAGACGTACTTCGCGCAGCTCGTAGGGTGTTTCGCTGATCGCGAGGGCGAGCCTTGCGCGGATCGCGTAAGGACAGCGGCGGAAGCTGTAGAGTATGCGCTCAGTCGACATCGTCCCTCCCTGTCGCCGCGAGCACTGCCCCGACATGGGCGCGACCTTGCTCTGCGGCGCGTATTTCCTGCCGATGGCGTTCGCGGTAGGACGCGCGCCGATCGTCGTCCCTCTCACTATGGCAGGCCGCACAACTGACGCCAGCTTCGTACAGCGGAGACAGCTTGTCGGACGGGCTGACCGGGCGACGGCACGCGAAGCACAATTCATGAGTGCCCTCGGATAGCGCGTGCCCCACCGCCACGCGCTGGTCGAACACGAAGCATTCGCCCTGCCACCGGCTCTCTTCCTCGGGCACGGCCTCAAGATAGGCAAGGATGCCGCCCTTGAGATGGAAGACGTCTTCCAGCCCCTCCTTCTTCAGGAAAGCGGACGCCTTTTCGCAGCGGATGCCACCGGTGCAGAACATCGCGACCCTGGGCGGCTTTTCCGAACCGAGAAGGCGCTCGCGCTCGCGTGCGAACCATTCCGGAAAATCGCGGAAGGTGCCGGTCATCGGATTGATCGATCCTGCGAAAGAGCCGATCGAAACCTCGTAGTCGTTCCGCGTGTCGATCACGATCGTATCGGGATCGTCGACCAGCGCGTTCCAGTCGTGCGGATCGACATAGGTGCCCGCATCGGCGGCCGGGTCGATACCGGGCTGCCCGAGGGTGACGATTTCCTGCTTTAGCCGCACCTTCATGCGGTGAAACGGCATCGTCGCCGCGCTCGAGAACTTCACGTCGAGGTCGGCGCAATCGGGCCAGCTGCGAATATGATCGAGCACCCGGTCAATGCCGGCCTTCGAACCCGCGATCGTGCCATTGATCCCTTCACTGGCCAAAAGCAGCGTGCCCTTGATGCCCTGATCGTCGCACAAGCGCTTCAGGGGTTCGCGCAATTCCTCGAACTGCGCAAGGGAGGCGAAGCGGTATAATGCGGCGACACAAATCGGTCGGGCGCTCGCATCGATCGGCGTGGTCATGGTCATTTGTCCGTAGGATATTGCGCTGCGGGGTCGAAGATCAGCGCTTCTTCTTGGCCGTGCTGGCGTGGAAATCGGGATCCTTCTTGGCGACCCAGTCCACGAATTTGCGCATGTCGGGATTGAGCAGGATCGCTTCGACATCGAGCGCGTGGCGCTGCAGTTCCGCATTGCTGAAATTGGCGATCAGGGTTTGCTGGCAGATCGGGTGCATCGGCACGACATCGCGCCCGCCCCGGCTCTTCGGCACGGGATGGTGCAAGACGATATTCTTGCCCAGAGGGCGGCCGCAGAGCCAGCACGGGGCAGGTGCGGCCGTCTCCTCGTCATCCTCGCGAGGTGGTTCCTCATAATAGGCACCAGCTTTGGAATGTTTGCGTGCCATGTGCTGCTGTCCGATTTGCTCGATGGGAGCGGGAGGCTCTAGCGACTTGGTCCGGCATTTGCGATCTCTGGTTAGGATCGGCCTTGTCGGAGCTGCCTGGACAGTCGCACGTACCCCTCCTTGCGCGTCGAACCACCGGTCGCGATCATTGCGGCGAGGTTCAGCGGCGAACTTGTGCAAGCGGCTATGCGGGCCGGTCTACGACCCAAAGGGTAATCGGCCGCTTTCGCATCACTTGCCGTGATCGATGACGCTCCAGTAGCGCGTCGGGAGCAACCGTTGCACTTTTTCGGCCAGCTTCGCATCCCGGCCCACCAGCACACGCGCTTTCCTGCGGTCCACCGCATCGACGATCAGCTCCGCTGCTTCTCGCGGTTCCATGGTGAGCTTTTTCTCCATCGCCGCGACCTGCTGCGCGCGCACGCCTTCATCGGCCTTGTCAGGCACGCGCGCATTCCGGGCGATCGACGTCTTCACCCCACCGGGAAAGACCGTGGTGACGCCGATTCCGGGACGAGAGACGAGCTCGTGCGTCAGCGCCTCGCTGAAGCCGCGCAGCGCGAATTTGCTGGCCGAATAGGCGGTCTGGCTGGGCGGGGCGACGATCCCGAAGATGCTCGAAACATTGACGATCCAGCCGCCTTGCCCCGCTTCGAGTGCCGGGAGCAAGGCGCGCACCAGTTGCACCGCCGCGCCGAAATTGATCTGCATGCAGGCATCGAAATCGGCTTCGTCGACCCTCTCGAAACTGCCACCCAAGGCAATCCCGGCATTGTTGACGAGCAGCGCCAGATCCTCGCCAAAGGTCGAACGAAGCGAAGCAGCGAGATCGCGCACCGCTTTCCGCTGGGCGAGATCGACCACGTAGGTCGCAACGTCGCAATCATGAAGATCGCGCAGCGCATCGGCATGAGCGTTCAGGCCGGCCGCATCGATGTCTATCAGGGCGAGCCTGTGGCCGCTCATCGCGAGCAGCGAGGCAAGCTCGCGGCCGATCCCGCTGGCAGCGCCGGTAACTACGGCGACCGATGATAAGGCGTGCGTCATTGCGAAGCCCCTTTGGTGGGTGCGGAGCTGGCGCGAAACTCGACCTCGCTCTTCTCGATCGGGCTGAAATGGTAGTCCATCGTGTCACGCGCGACATTGGTGCGCACCTGCCAGCCTCCGTGCGACCCCTGCATCGGCAGAATGTCGGCTGCGCGCCTGACATAGCCTGCGTCGAGTGCGATCATGGGCTTGCGGCTTCCGTGAGGGGCGGTTTCCGGCACGACAAACGCGGCATCTCCCTGTCGAGCCGATTCATTAAGCAGACGGCAGAAATTGCGCGCGGTCAGATCGCACTTCAGAGTCCAAGACGCATTCACGTATCCGAAGGCCAGGGCCATGTTCGGCACGCCGGAGATCAGCATTCCGCGATAGAGGGTACGCCGGGTCATATCGATAGGCTCGCCATCGACGGTCAGCCGCGCGCCGCCGAAGAGCTCCAGCTTCAGACCGGTCGCGGTCACCGCGATATCGCATTTGAGCACCCGCCCCGAGCGAAGCCGGATGCCGTCGGCTTCGAACCGCTCGATCCGGCCGGTGACGACTTCGGCCTTGCCCGCTTCGATCGCCTCGAACAGGTCGCCATCGGGGACGAGGCAAATGCGCTGGTCCCAAGGGGCGTAATCGGGTGTGAAATGCTGCTCGACCACCCGGGCATCGGATATCCTCTCGCCGACGCCCTTGAGGATCGCCTGCTTGACCTTCTCGGGTTTGCTGCGCGCCAGGCCGTAGGTTGCCATGGAGTAGGCCACGTTCTTCCATCGGATCAGCCTGCCCGCGACCTTGGCCGGCAGGAGACCGTGCAGCCGGTTGGCGATCCTGTCCTTCGGATCGCGCGAGACGACGTAGGTGGGGCTGCGCTGAAGCATCACCACCTGGGCGCCACGCTCGGCGAGTGCGGGAACCAGCGTGATCGCAGTTGCGCCGCTGCCGATGACGACGATGGTCTTGCCTTCGATCTGCTGATCTTCCGGCCAGAACTGCGGATGGATCACAGGTCCGGCGAAGTCGGAGAGACCGGCAAGCTGCGGCGTGTAGCCCTCAGCGTAGCTGTAATAGCCGCTCCCCCAATAGACGTACTTCGCCCGCATCACCCGCTCTTCGCCTGCGGCGTCCAGCGTCACGTTCCAGCGGCAGGCCTCGCTGTCCCAATCTGCGGAGACGACCCGCTGGCCGAAGCGGATATGCCTGTCGATCCCGAATGCGCGCGCGGTGTCTTCCAGATAGTCGCGGATTGCCGGGCCATCGACGATGGCGTTCTCGCCCCGCCAGGGGCGGAACGGCAGACCGAGCGTGTGCATGTCGCTATCCGACCGGATTCCGGGATAGCGGAACAGATCCCACGTGCCGCCGATCCGGTCGCGCGCCTCGGCGATGATGAAGCTGTGATCGGGGCAGCGCTTTTTCAGATGATAGGCGACGTCGATCCCTGAAATGCCGGCGCCCACCACCAGCACGTCGATCTCACTTTCAACAGCTTGGCTATTGTCGGACATCAGGCTTGCTCCCCCGGCGATGGACAGAATCGGGTGACGAATGCCCGCCATGGGCCGGGGGTCACGCCGGTGGAAATGGCTGTGTCGGCGGCCAGTCTGGCGGTCTTGCATCGGTCGATGTCGTCGCGGAAACGATCATCGGCGATGAAGCGCTCGGTCAGCGACTTCATCGATCCGGTGTAGCGCATCATGCGCGTTCCGTTCGTAGCTTCGGTGTCGAACACCATCGTCTTGCGGGCATCGCCAGACCATGCTTGCCAGGGTGATCCGACCGTGCTGGGCCCCTTGCCCGGGTCTCCGGTGTGCGCGAAGTTGCCCCAGTAGGCCATCATCCGCGCAGAGAGTTCGAGCCTCTGGTCCTCGTTTCCGTCGGTGAAGAAGAAGCCGAATGGATCGGTATAGGGGCTGTCGAAATCGCCGATCACGAAAGCGACCTCGATCGTGTGCGATGCGCCGACGAGGAAGGCGAGGTCGCTGACGACCGCCTTGCCTTCCTCGTCCCAGTCGAAGCGGTAGGTGAAGACCGGGCTTGATCCGGCTGCGGAGCGACGATCGGCGGGCCTTGCCACTGCGCGTTCGAACCAGGTGGCGCTGGGATAGGCACCCTGTGCGAGATAGGCGTCTTTATCCTTCGCGAAGAAGGCTACCCCACCGATCGAGCGGGTGAAATGATCGTCGAACATTCCTGCCGCGCGCGTCTCGTCGCGGTTGGTTCCGAAGATCACGGGGACGTCATGCAACCCGTCCTCGCGCGCGAGCAATGCGGGCAGGCCATCCTCTGGCACGACGACCCCGTCGGCGGTGATGTCGATCGGGTCGATACCGTCGCCAAGGCTGCCTTCCTCCGGTCGCAAGTCCCGATAGGCCGCGAAAAGATCGGGGGCAGGGATAGCGCGGAGGGCGGCGACGGTCTGCTTCGGCTCCGCGATCCCCAGCTGCCCGAGCGCCTCACGCGTCGAGAAACCGCGACGCTCTTCCTGCGTCTCGGGGCCGAATTCGGCCTCCTTCAGCGTGTGGGAGGCAAATCCACCGCTTTGCATGATCGCCCCGTTGAAGAGCCCTTCGCTCAGCGGGGAGGCGAGCAATGCGCCGACATTGAACGCACCCGCCGACTCTCCGAAGATCGTCACCCGGCTCGGGTCGCCGCCGAACTCGGCGATATTGTCTTTCGTCCAGCGCAGCGCAGCGATCAGGTCGAGCAGGCCGAAATTGGCCGAGCGGTCTTCCGGCCGCTCCGCGCCGTCGCGCAAGGCCGAATGGCTGAACCAGCCCATCGGTCCGAGCCGGTAATTGGGCGCGACCACGACGACATTTTGCGACAGCACGAGACGCGAGGGATCGAGCTGGCCACCGAACCCCCACACATTGCCGCCGCCATGTATCCAGACCATCACCGGCAGGCCATCGACCGGGCCGGGCGGAGCCCAGACGTTGAGAAACAGGCAGTCTTCCGACCCGGCCAGTTCGCCGGCCTCGAAGCCCGGGTCTGTATCGGTCGCGTATTGCAGGCAGCGGTGCGTCGGATCGAGCGCCTCCAGCCGGCCCTTCCACGGCGCAGCCTCCCGCGGAGCGCGCCAGCGCAGGTCGCCAGTGGGCGCGGCGGCGTAGGGGATGCCAAGCCATGCATGAGCACCTTGCGGGGTTACGGCACCGATCAGTTCACCCTGCGCGATCGTCCTGACCGTCACGTCGTCGGGGACGGGTATGGCGGGCGCATCCTCTCCTGCGCAGCAGGCCAGCAGCATAGCGAAGCCGAGCGCGAGTGCCGAACGTCGGGCACCGAACAGGGCAGTCGTGAAGCGGTCCATCATAAAGCCATCCAATTGGATTGTTTTTAGGAAGGCGCGCAAGATCGGGCGCCACAACGTAGTGCGCTGGCGAGGTCAGTCCTTGGGTACGAAGATCTTGAGAATTGCGTCGATATGCGCGTCGATCGCGGCCTCGTCCATCATGTCGACGCCGTAGAGAACCTTCATCTGCTGCGAGAGCACGAAGGGCATCTGGCAGACCGACACGATGATGTAGAGCAGGGTGACCGGCGGAATATCCGGCAAGAGGCCGGCTTCCCTGTATTTCTGCAGGTGGCTCAGCGCCATCTCATGCCGCGGGCGAATGAACGTCTCGCTCATCCATTCCAGCCGCTCTCCCCCGGTCACGGACTCGGAGATCGTGATCAGCGCATGATTGACGTTGGCGGCGCTGTACCGCGCGTAGCTGCGCAGGTAGCGTCGCAGCAGTTCGGTCGGCGATTTGCCGTCGGTATCGGTGACGAGCGTCAGCTCCGCCTCTTCCGCCACCTCGTCGTACATCCGCCGCACGACTTCGCGCCACAGCTCTTCTTTCGTGCCGAAGTGATAGCGGATCGCGGCATGGGTGGTGTCCGCCGTCGCCGCGATGGCGCGGGTATTGGCACCCTCGAAGCCCTGCTTGGCGAAGGCCTCGTAAGCGGCATCGAGAATCCGCTCGCGCGTCTCCTCGGCCCGGGTCTGGACCAGTTCGCGTTTTCCCGCCGGTTTTTTCGCGCCAGATTTGGGCAATTCGGCATCCCTCTCGGAAGCTGCAGGATCGGCGAGGGCCGTCATGCGGGAAACGACAGGTCCGGCCAGTGCGCCGGAGCGTCAAGGTGGGCCGACTGATCCGCCTGGATGCGGCTGCTGCCCGCGACATAAAATGCGTGGCGGATGTTTTCAATCCGCCAGCTTTTCGACGCGATATCGTAGTAGGCGAGGTCTCGCGGGGTCAACGTGAAGGAAACCGTCGCGCTTGCCCCGGGCTCGAGGGTGAGCCGCTCGAACCCGCGCAGCAGCTTGACCGGGCGACCGACTTCGGAGCCGGGGAAGCCGACATAGCATTGCGCCACCTCGTCCGCGCGGAGCGAGCCGGTATTGGTCACCTCCGCCTCCACCACGATGTCGTCGCCCGAATGCACCACGCGCGCCGGGCCGTATTCGAATTGCGTGTAGCTGAGCCCGAAGCCGAACGGGTAGGCCGCCTCGATCCCTTCCACGTCCAGCTTGGTGTAGCCGTGCAGCGGGCCGTATTCGATTTCCAGCGCGGCCGGATCGAAGAACGGCAGATGGTCCTCGTGCCGCGGCACCGTGAAGGGCAGCTTGCCGCTTGGCACCCGCTCCCCAAACAGGACGCGGGCGATTGCGGTGCCGCCTTCCATGCCTGAATACCAGGTCATGGCGATGGCCCCGACCTCGTCCTGCCAAGCGTCTTTCATGATCGCACTGCCGCCGACCAGCGCCACCGCCACGCGCGGATGGCTGGCACCGATCTTTGCGATCAAATCCTCGTGGTGCGGTCGCAGACGCAGGTTGGGGCGGTCCCCCCCACTGGTCGAAAGCGCATCGGGGCTGTCGTCTTCCAGTGCCTCGTCGCCGGGAATGAACTCGCCTTCCTCGCGCCAGGTGAAGCCCTTGACGCACAGCACCGCATCGGCCCGCTGCGCGAGTGCGACGGCGCGATCGTGATCCGCGCCATCGTCGAACAGGATCTCGACATCCTCGCCCACCAGCCTGCGCAAGCCTTCGAGGATCGTCACCGAATAAGGCGGGGTGACCCTGCTCGATCCCTTGTCGCCAAGGTTCTCGACATCGGCGAGCTGGCCGATGACCGCGAGCGAGGAAAGCGCCTCCCGATCGAAGGGAAGGACGTCCTCGTTCTTGAGCAGGACGATGCTCTTCTCCGCCGCTTCCAGGGCAAGCGCGACATGCTCTTCGCAGGCCAGATGGTCTTGCGAGTAGTCCTGCGGATCGGGCTCGCGGGCGAAGCGCAGCTGGGTGCGCAGGATGCGGCGCACCGCCTCGTCCACGCTCTTCTGCGACACCTCGCCATCGTTCACCGCCGTGACCAGGCGCTTGCCGAACTTCACGCCCTCGGGGTTCTCGATGTCGAGGCCCGCTTCGACCGCGTCGGGCCCGTGCACGCCCAGCACCCAGTCCGAATGGACGAAGCCGTTGAAGCCCCAGTCATCCTTCAGGATATCCGTCAGCAGCATCCGGTTATGCGCGCAATAATCGCCGTTCATCTTGTTGTAGGCGCTCATCACGGAGCCGCAGCCAGCGTCGAGCGTGCGCTTGAAATGCGGCAGGTAGACTTCGCGCAGGGTCCGCTCGTCCACCGACACGTCGATCCGGAAGCGTGTGTTCTCCACGCTGTTGACCGCAAAGTGCTTCACCGTGGCGATCACGTTGTGGCTCTGTACGCCCCGGCATAATGCTGCGCCGAACTCGCCGAGCTGGAACGGGTCTTCACCGTAGGTTTCCTGCGCGCGGCCCCAGCCGGGGTGGCGCAGCAGGTTGATGCAGATCGTGCCCGACAGCGTGACGCCAAGCGCGCGGGCCTCGACCCCCATCGCCCTGCCGATCCGTTCCTCCAGATCGAGGTCGAAGGTCGCCGCGCGCGCCATCGGCACGGGGAAGCAGGTAGTTGCCTCCTTGTGACGTACGCCGCGCGGCCCGTCGGAGAAATAGAGCGGCTCGATCCCCAGCCGCTCGCACCCGCTGCCCGCCGCATAGGCGCGCTGGCCGAACTGCCGGTCGTCCACCTGGATGAAGAAGTAATGAAATCCGTGGCCGGACATCATGTGCACTTTTTCTTCCAGCGTGAGTTCCTGCAGCAGGTCGTCGATCTCCGCCTCGATCGCCGGATCGGGTTGCGCGGTATTGAAGTCGTCGAAAGGCATGCGAAGTCAGATCCCTTGATTGCGTGGCTGGCGATCCGCGATGTCGCGCACGATCTGGGCGTGCAGGACGCGGTCCAGCGGAAACTTGATGACGAGGGGCAGGCAGATCAGCGCGGTTGTGAGCGGCACGAGCGAAATCAGCGCCTTGATCCCGAACAGCGCGGTATCGGTCTGCGGCTGGTTGGCGATGTAGCCGAACGCATCGAGCAGCAGGCCAGCGATCAGCGTGGCGAAGCCGAGTGAAAGCTTCTGTGCGAAAGCAACCGCGCCGAAGACCACCGCATCGATCCGCACGCCCGTCTTCCATTCGCCGAACTCGACCGTGTCGGGAATGATCGCCCAGATGCTGAAATAGTGCGCGGCCCCGCCGATCGCGCCGAGCACGAACAGCGGCGTGACCACGGCGACCTGCTGCATCGGATTGATGAACAGCAGCGATGTGCTGAGAATCGAGATCAGCGTACCCGCCAGCCAGACGCGGCGCTTGCCGAGTTTCTGGGCGAGCACGCCCCACAGCGGCACGAAGACCATCAGCGACAGGGCGACACTGACCAGCACCAGCCCCGTCTTGTCCTCCGCCCCGAGGTTGTATTTGAGGTAGTAGAGCACACCCTTGTTGGCGATCGTCATGCCGGACATGCCGATCACGATGATCGCAAAGGCATAGAGGAAGGCGGAATTGCCGCGCAGACCTGCCAGTGTCTGCCTCATCGAGGGAAGGGGCGGGTCCACCTCGGGCCGGACGGGCTCTCGCACCACGATGCCGCACAGCAGGATCACAAGCAGCCCCAGCGTGCCGTAGATGATCGCCACACGCTCGAACCCCAGCGCAAGGTCGCCCGCACCGAGCGCGTCCGCTCCCGCACGGGTCAGCCCGGCGACCACCACTCCGGCGGCGGTGGCGAACACCATCCGGTGGACCGCCAGTCGACTGCGTTCGTCCGCATCCCGGGTCATGCTGGCGGAGAGCGAGCTGTAGGGCACGCTGACCACCGTGTAACAGGTGCGGAACAGCAGCTGCGAGCCGAAGGCGTAAGCGACCATCGCGCCCACTCCAGCCTCCGGAATGTTGAACATCAGCCAGAAGGAGATGCCCAGCGGCAGCGCGCCGAGCAGCAGGTAGGGCCGGAATTTTCCGAGCCGGCTGTTGGTGCGGCCGATGAAATATCCGGCGACGGGATCGGTCAGCGCGTCCCACAGCATCGCGCCGAATATGATCGTTCCAGAAGCGATATTCGAGAGGCCGATCACATCGGTATAAAAGAACATCGCGAACAGATTCGTCGTGTTCCAGAATATGTTGATACCGAAGTCACCGACGCCAAATCCAAGACGTCTAAAAAAGCTCAGCCTGAAAGACGGCCGCGCCTCATCGGCATGTAATGCCCGATCCATAAATCTCCCCACCGGGCATATCCGCGTCTCTCTGGCGTCCGATTCGGTGAACGCAATGCAGAGGGCGGCCTGTATTTTCGGCCCGTCGAATTATTTTTGGATGACGACTGGCGCGTCACCTGTGGCGAAGCTATAGGTCCAAAACCATCCAGTTGGAAGGAAAAAAGAGAGAGGATCGCAAGGCGACTGGTTTCGACAAGGAAAATCAGCGGTTTGTGGGGAAGGGTGACAATGATGATGGCTGCTGTCGGCCAATCCGAGGCCGAGTCGCGCGCCCCTTCGCGGGCACCGCGCTGGCGTGTGTGGGCGATCCGGATGGCGATCGCATTGCCGGTGCTCGCGGTGGTTCTTGCGGTGGTCGGGTTCTTCTGGCTGCGCGCCGACCTGCTCGACCGGATGGAGCCGCCCGCAGCATCGGCAGCGCAGGTGCCGCTTGCGACCTTTGCGGAAGATCCGCCCCGCTCGGGTGCGCCGCCGCGCCTCGCACGAACTCTCGGTCCCCTCGACGCGCAGGCGCTCCTCAACCCGCCTTCGGATGTGCGGCCATGGGCGCGCTGGTGGTGGCCCGGAGCGGACGTGCGCCCGACTGCGGCGTGCAAGCAATTGCGCGCGCTGAAGGCTCAGGGCTTTGCCGGGGTCGAGATTCAGCCTTTCACCGCCGATCTCGCAACGGTTGAGAACGAGGACTGGCGCGATCGCATTCGCGACACCGGTTCGGCGGACTATCACCGGACCTTGCGCAAGGTTCTTGCCTGCGCCGATGGGGCGGGTCTGCAAGTCGACCTTACGCATCTGAGCGGCTGGCCGGCTGGTGGCCCGCAGGTCGCGGCGAGCGAGGGCCTGAAGGAACTCGCTTTCTCAGAACTCCAGGTGGTTGGCGGGGAGCAGCTGGACGTCCCCGTTCCGCTGCCTTCGCCGGGGTTCAACGACTACGTACTGGCCTTTGCAGAGCGCGACTTCGGCGAAGACCTCAGCAATTTCCTCCCGCAGCTTTCCCAGCTCAAGGCGGTTGTCGCCGCCCCCGTCATCGAGGGCAAGCGAGCCTTCAACATTCTCGACGTCACCGACACCATCGTGCTCGATCCTGCCAAGGTCATCGACCTGACGGATAAGGTCAAGGACGGCCAGCTCGCCTGGACCGCGCCAGGCGACGGGGAATGGCAGATCGTCTTCGTCTTCGTCATGCCCTCGGGCGAGGCGCCGACGCTCACCGCGACACACACCTCAGGCTACGTCATCGACCACGCCGACGCGCCGCTGCTCCGCGCGCATTACGATTACGCCTTCGGCTCGCGGACGGGCCTGCCGCCATTCTACGGCAAGGCGCTGCGCGGGATTTTCAACGACAGCCTCGAATTCAAGGTCGACCGGCTGGCCGCAAGCGACATCCTGCCAGAGTTCGCCAAGCGGCGCGGCTATTCGCTGACGCCCTACCTGCCCGCCGTATTCCAGGACTTTCAGGACAACTACTTCATCCGCGAAGTGGGGCGGCGCTCGGCCGCCCCGGCTTTCGAGCTGACCGACGAGGACGAACGGATACGCTACGACTACGCGCTGACCATGTCTGACCTGCTGCGCGAGCGGTTCGTCGAGGCTAGCAGCGAATGGGCCCATGCGCGCGGGCTGCTCTCACGCGGGCAGAGCTACGGCACCGACGTCGATACGATCCGCGCGCTGGGCGCGAACGACATTCCCGAGACGGAGCAGCTCTATGGCGGTGGAAGCCGGCTGTTCCTCAAGCTCGCCGGTGCGGCAGGGTTGCTCTACGATCGACCGATCGTCTCGGCGGAATCCTTCGTCTGGGCGGAACGCGCCTATGCGATCACCCCGGCGCAGATAAAGGCGGCGGCGGACACAGCCTATCTCGCGGGCGTCAACGCGCTGGTGTGGCACGGCATCCCTTACGAATACACACAAGGGCGCGGCGGGGAGCGCCTGTCGCGGGAATTCGGCCCGGCCGGCTGGTATCCCTTCACGCTCGAAGAGGGCGGCTTCATCTTTTCAGGCAATTACGGGCGCGGCAGTTCGATCTGGTCTGCCGAGCCTGACCTGACCGGCTACATGGCGCGGGTCCAGAACCTGTTGCAGGCGGGCCGGGCGCAGGCGGATGTGGTGGTCTATTATCCGTTTCTCGGCTTCCCGCTGGAGATCGAGGATTCGCCAGAAGCGCGAAAGGACTTCCTCTTCGCGGGAGCGATGACGCCCGAAGACCTGTTCGATCCGTCCGAACCTCTGTCGCTGCCCTTCGCGAAGTTTCCCGACAAGACCACCGACCCGCGCCTCCAGTGGATTGAGCAGGTGCTGCCGATACTGCGCGCGCTCGACGAGGCAGGGATCACCTGGACCTGGGCTAACGACGATGCGCTGCAATCGGTCGGGGATCTGGATGCCGAGACGGCGGTGCTGGTCGCCGACGCGCCTCACATGCAGCCGCAGACCGCCAGAGCCCTGCGCACTGCGGCCGCGGACGGTCGTAAGATCATCGTCTATGGTCAGCCGCCCACGCGCCAGCCGGGCTTCAGGGACTTTGCCCGCAACGACCGGATCGTGGCGAGCACGATGCGCACGGTCGCGCAGGGCCGCACTGCAGCGTCGCCGAACGACCTGATTGAGCGGCTCGCTCCTGCCGTCAGCGTCAGTTCGAACGGCAAGGTGCGGCGGATTGCGCGCGAACTCGGGCAGGGCCGCACCGCGCATTTTCTAGTCAGCCAGTCGACTGCGCCGCAAGCTGCGCAGCTACGCATTCGCGGTGCCGCGAACGAGCGGCTGACGCTGTTCGATCCGCTCGGCGGAAAGATCTGGTCGGTCGTCGCGGACGCGAAGGGCGTCGTGCCGATCAGGCTCGGTCGGCTGGAATCGCTGTTCGTCCTCCGCGGTGCCGCGCCGGTGGCCGAAGCATCGCCTTGCGTACCGGGTGAGCAGGATTGGACCGCCGGCAAGCTCCCGCAGTGGCAGGTGCGGGTGGGCGAAGCGTCGATGCAGGTTGCAGGGACGCTGGAAGATCTGCGCAAGAGCAAGGCCTTCGCCGCGACGGCCGGGCCGGTCCGCTATCGCACGACCATCGCGCTCCCCGCCGGGGCGGTTGGCCGATGCGCCATGCTCGACCTCACGAGGATCGAAGGTGCCGCAAAGGTGAGCGTCAACGGCGAGACTGTCTCGCGTTCGGTCCTGCCGCCATTCCGCGTCGACCTGACCGGGCAACTGCGGCGCGGCTCCAACACGATCGAAATCGTCCTCGTCCCGCCGCTCCGCAACGCAATGGCGGCGAAACAGGAAGCGGACGGGCTGGTGGATGACGCCGCCGTGCTCTCGGCACCGGCCGGGATCATCGGCGAACCGCGCCTGCTGCTGGGCCAGCCTGACCGCCCAGCAAGAGCTTCGAATAACTGAGAATGCGCAGGGCCGATCAGCCCTGCCTGAAAACAAGAATATCGGCCGCAAAGGCCGGAACTGGGAGAGAGACGTGAGTAAATCAGCATTCTATATCTCGTCGGCGATGATCGCGCTGATGGCACAGCCCGCCTTCGCGCAGACCGAACCGCTCGACGACGAGGGCGAGGTCACGACCGAGATCGTGGTCACCGGCACCTCGATCAGGGGTGTTGCGCCCGTGGGCACCAATGTGCTGACCGTGGACGAGCAAAGCATCGTCGCCAGCGGCGCGACCGACACGAACCAGGTACTCGCGTCCGTCCCGCAGGTCTCTTCCGCCTTCAACACCGTGCCCAGCGTTCCTTCGCTCGGTGCGGCGATCACCTCCGTCACGCCCGCGCTGCGCAAGATCGGCGGCAGCAGTTCCGGCGGAACCACGCTCGTCCTGCTGAACGGCCATCGCGGTCCGGGTGTCGGCGTACTCGGCACGCCGTTCGACCCCGGCACCATCCCGGTCGCCGCGATCCAACGGGTCGAGGTCGTGCTCGACGGCGGGTCTTCGGTCTATGGCTCGGATGCCGTGGGCGGCGTCATCAACTTC
>CESK01014534.1_pt1 | contig 14383 bp, 26 predicted proteins | sample 531091 | NCBI WGS metagenome assembly CESK01 (sample SAMEA2621271, study PRJEB7988) | marine metagenome | biome: marine biome (ENVO:00000447); feature: surface water layer (ENVO:00002042); material: "saline water (ENVO:00002010), including plankton (ENVO:xxxxxxxx)" | depth 5 m
TTATAGTGGTGTCAAAATAGGGTGGTGTTTACCCTACTCTCTGGAATTAATTATCTGCTTGATCTAATAACCTACTAATCTTTTCCTCTATGTCTTGTTCTATGTCTACACTATCTCTTGTTTCCTTTTGCTCAGTCACGTCTGTAAACATTGCGACTGACCTACCCAATAACTCTAATGCTCTAATCCTAGAAGAATCACTAGGAGACTCTCTGGACTCTTTATATAACTGTTCTATGACATAGTTTCTTGTTCTAAGGCTAGATGCTACTGAACTGACCTCTTTACGCTCTAATGCCTTTTGTATGCTTAGTGCTATCTTAGGGTTAGCTACTAGCTTAGATGCTTCCACTTCTACCCACTTAGGAATGTTCCCTTGCTTAGTTAGTGCAACATCATAGACTTTCGCATAGACCTCTTTATAACTTCCTAACTTGCCCTTAACGATCTCATTAACGAATGACCTCTGCTTAATGGTTAAATCATCTGTTTTTATTACTTGGAGTTTTGGTTTTGTTTTGTCATCTTTCATAGATTGAATATTAACTGGTTATTGTATTCTTGGTAATGCTCTCATTTAGCTATCAGATATATAGATAAATATGATTAGACAATAGAGATAGATTTTGAGATACTATCACCATGGTGGAACGTTGATATAACAGTGCTACCTCCTAGTGAAATATAAAGCTAGGGATTCGCAACGCGAGTGAATCAGAAAACAATGGGCGTAGGTGAATCTTTAAGGGATTCTTTAAGGGTATGAAATTCCTCTTGAACATCAACCTAATTAGGCGATAGCTGAAACAGTTGGAACTAGGGAAAAGTAAGAACTACTGACACAACCTCCATGTGTCTGTGAATTGACACACTGAAGAGAATCCTATTATGGGATTCAAGAAACATACTTGGAGGTATGAATTATGAAAGTTGCATATGAATTTGAACTTGGATTAATACTTAAAGATGATAAAGGTAATTTTGAAATGAGAGAGCCTTTACACTTTTGCCCTAAAACAAAAATGGAAGTTAGTCATTTAATAGATCATGCTAAAGAATATCTAAAAGAGAAGATTGAATTTGATATTTATTTAATTAAAAACACTACTGACCATGACTGGGAGTTTAGGGTAGATAGAGAAGAGATTAGTATTTATCCAAATAGAAGTGATGCAGTCATTCCTAAATATATAGAGAAAACAATTAATATTGTTTTGTCTGAAATGAGGAGGGATTAATTTCCCTCCTATGTCCACGAACTAACGTGCTGAAGAGAATCCAAATTCTTTGGGTTCAAGAAACATAAAACTTTGGAGGTTTTATTTATGAGAAAAGTATCTATAGAAATTGCGAAAGCGTTTATTAATGGTAAGAAAAAAACTGTAGGAAATACTGACACAGCGAATGGTGAGATTTATCTGCATAACAATAAAATTGCATGGAATTGGGAGAACAATCATCCAGACCTAAAGAGTAAAAATATTCACTTATATTTTTCAATGTGTGGGTGGGATACAGTTACAACGAGAGAGAGACTAAACACTTTATTTTATGAACTGTTTAAGAGTGATTTAGTTTACTTAAAACAATCTAAAGGAGATCAATACCTTTACATCAACACTACTTGCATGGAGATAGACCCTAGCAAGGTTTATGTATTGCGAGAGATTGGAGATGATCTATTTTTAGATGAGCCAGTTGCCCTAGCAATTTAGCCTACTGACGAGCCAATGAAATTTTGGCGAAACTAGATAGCATTTTGTTATCTAGTCTAGGTAATTATTAAATACTGGGAGGTATTATGGAAGAGAATAAAACTATAAAACTAAGTCCTTTAAGCGTTCTTGGTTATAGGGTTATGCATAGATATAGGAATAGAGACTATGAGGAATATCGAGCCTTAGTAAATGTGGCTATGGATATTCTTAATGAGATTCCTAAACCAATTCAAGAAAAGTTGGTTAAGTCTAAATTTTTATTAAATGAGGACATATCGTGAATAGTATTAAATGGTCTAAAAAATTAGTTATTTCTAAAGACTGGATGATGTGGAATAGCGATTACAAGAGAGTTAACTCTAACATCAAAATTGATGTTTATATTTATTCTTGGAATGAATATAAATTAATTAAAGAGTTGTATGGTGAAAATAGGAGTTATTACTTTTTAGCAAAAGGTAATGATTACCTATGTGATGAGAGTGGTTATAGAGCAAGAATGTTTAATAACATTAATCATGCTACTAAACATCTAGAATACATTTTAGAAAATGGTCTTATGTCTAAAGATCGTTGGGTGAATCCTAATGAGGAACGTATCACTAATGTTTTGACCTAAACCTACTGACGAGCAAGTGAGATTCTTGCGAAACTAGATTGAGGAGACTTGATCTAGTCTAGGTGGATTTACTGGAAAATATTTTTTATTGACTGGTAAATCTTTTTACTAACTTTGTTTCATGGAGGGAATTATTATGAAACCAAGTCAAGCATTACAGATTATGAAATCTGTTTTAGGTGGTGGAAACACACCTTTTCTACTAGGTGGAACAGGTGTTGGAAAATCTGCTGTAGTTAGGCAATTGGCTACTGAGTTAGCTGATACTAAAAAGATAGTCGTTGATGATACTAATCCTAAGTCAAAAGAGTTTGGATTTATTGATTTTAGACTTTCGTTGTATGAATCAGTTGATCTTGGTGGACTTCCTTATATAGATGATGAGGGAGGACAAAAGAGAGCCTTTTTAGGTAATCTTCCCAAGAGTGGCGAGGGTATCTTATTTTTTGATGAGTATGCCCAAGCACATCCAAGCGTTCAAGCAGTAGTAGGTCAATTGATCTATGAAAAACGTTTAGGTGAGTATGTTTTGCCTAAAGGGTGGAAAATGGTATGTGCAGGGAATAGAGCCAGTGATCGAGCAGGTTCTAACAAACTTCCTAGTCATGTTATTGGAAGATGCTCATTGATTAACTTCGAGCATGATTTTCAAGACTGGGATAAGTGGGCAATTGAGAATGATGTTGATAGTAGGGTAGTAGGTTATCTGAACTTTCAACCTCAATTTCTTAATGATTTTGATGCCAAAATCACTACTCCTCAACCAAGTCCTAGGGCATGGTCGAGATTGAGTGATACATTGAAAACCAATCCACCTAAAGAACTCATTCAGAAAATAGCTGAATGTGATGTTGGGGAAATCCAAGCAATTGAATTTACTAACTTCATTTCACTAATGGATGATGTTCCAAATCTAAGCGACATAGTAAGTGGTAAAGACGTGGAAGTCGTTGACAAAGTAGGACTTTGTTTTGCCACTGCTGTTGCCTTAGTGGATGTAATCAAGAGTGCAAAAGAATCTCTAGTTGTAGATTATTTTGAAAATGCTCTTGCCTATGTTCAGAAATTCGCTACTCCAGAGTTTAGTTTGTTTTTTGTAAGACAATCTATTACTAGGAGAAGTGAATTAATTGATACTTCAGTCTATGCAAAATTTAAAGTTGAGCATCAAGACTTAGAGTATTAAAACCTACTGAAGAGCCTATGAAATTTAGGCGAAACTGGAGAGTGAAAGTTGGAGTATAAGGAGAAGAGGAATCCTTTTTAGTAATTCCTGTTAGACGAGCAAAATAAATATTAAATGCTTAAAACATTAAAAAATAGTCTTATGCAAAACCACTGCTCATCACACTGACACTTTCCAGTCTAGGTGTTTCCTAATGATAGGAAATATTATTAACCAGTATATATTTTTCAAGGAGGTTTTATGAAAAATGAAAATACTAATACGTTAAGTGAAAATGCTACTTTGGTAAGACTTACTACTAAGTTTTGGAGTGGCATTAAAACTGATAAATCACTTCGTGATAACTTAGCTGACATTACTAATACTAGTGATGAATCTATGTTGCACGTTGCCAAGCATTTAGTTGGATTCAATGCTAATAAATACTTTAGACGAATCATTAACAAAGTGCGAAATGATAGCTACTATCCACTGACTTTGCCTTGGGATGATAATTCCTCGGATGATGATAACAAGGTCGTAAGTGGGTGGAGATTATGTCCAAATAGTCAATTAGACAATTTGCAAAAGGCAGTAGATCAAGCAAGACAAGACTTCTTTAAAGAAGTTGATGAGTTTTGTAAGAACTATCCTAATATGATTGATGATGCTAAAGGAGTTTTAGGTCATGCTTTCAATATGGGTGATTATCCGCCAGTGGATGACATTAAAGATAAATTCAAATTTGATTTTGAGATTTCTTTAATACCTAGCTATAGCAACGATATCAGATTAAACGTATCTGCTGACTTGCGAAAACGTATCGAACAGGATGCTGAAAAGAGACTTAGCAAAAATGTTAAGACAATCTTCCAGACTACTGTTGATGCTTTAGTAGAACAAGTTGAGCATATATCAGAGAAACTTAAATCTTATGACCCTACTAATAAACAGGGTGGATTCTTTAAAGATTCTAGTTTCGATAAATTGCGAAAAGCAGTTGAAGTTATTCCTAACGTCAATCAAGACGTATTAGGCAATGACATTGATATAGCTAATGCTCATCAAAGTCTAGTAGCTGTTTTGTCTACCATTAACAGTATTGATTCTCTTCGAGATGAGACTGATATTGGAGATGCAAAACGTAAAAAAGTTGCTGATGATCTAGATAAAGCCATTGACCCATTGAAAGGTGGATTAATGAAAAAATTAGGTGGTAAAGATGACTGATAGAGTTTTACAAGCAAGAGCAAGATTAATGAAACATGATGTAGGAATTGCATCAATGCTACTTAATCTTGAACTGGTGGAAACTGATAAGTGCGACACCATGGCTACAAATGGAAAAGAGATACTCTGGAATCCTAAGTTTGTTAAAGAGATAACAGATAAAGAGATAGAGTGTGTCCTCATCCATGAATCTATGCACGTTGTATGGGAACATCCACTTAGACGAGGTAAACGTAATCACGAACTATGGAATGTAGCTACTGATTATGTAATCAATGCTTATATCAAAATTGATCTAGGCATGGATTTACCGCAAGGTGGATTATTCAATTATAAGTATCATAGGTGGACTGCTGAACAAGTCTATCGAGAACTCGATACTAATGATGATGCCTTGCAACAAGCAATAGATGAGTGCAATAGTAAAAATGGCAATTCTGACGATTCAGATAGCAATTCACAATCATCAAGTGATGATAAGTATTCCAACATACCTAAACTTGTAGGTGAGGTATGGGATGCGGTGAACGAAGAGGGTAAACCTCTTAATGAATCTGAAAAGGAAGAGATGTCTAATGCTATCAGATCGCAAGTGTTTTTCGCTGATAAGATCGCCAGTCTTAGTGGAACTTCCTCAATGACTGGAAGAGTTGATGCTGTTAAGGGTGGAACTCTTAACTGGAAAGACTTGTTATCTGATTTACTAACTTCAATGACCCTAAAAGATCAATCATGGTCAAGACTGAATAAACGTCATGCTTGGAGGGGTATTAATTTACCTAGCAAGATACGTTCTAATGAGGGTGGGGAAATTGCAGTTGCCATTGATACCAGTGGTTCAGTTTCACAATTTGAACTCAACATTTTTTCTGAGGAATTACAGGCAATATGTGAATCTTGCAACATTGATAAAGTAAGAGTTTGCTATTGCGACACTACTGTAAGAAAAAATAGCGAGGGTGAATGGTGGGATATATTTGATCTCTCAATGGGTGAAGATATTGAACTAGAGGTGAGAGGTGGAGGAGGAACAGATTTTGACCCTCCTTTTAATCTCTTCAATGACCATTCAGATGATGTTGAGGAAGTTTGTGCCTTTATATATTTCACAGATGCTTATGGCGAAGTGGATGCAAAAGTAGAGCCAAGCGTTCCTGTAATTTGGGCGATAACTCATAATGGTTATGAGTATGACCCTAACTTTCCTTTTGGAGAGAACGTTTACGTCAATGTTTCTGAGTTTCACTAACGTATCATTCGATTTAAGGGTGGGGTAATCTAGCCTATGCTAGACCCTTACCCTTATCGTCTTAATGCAATAGAGAGGATTCTGAGAGGTCGAAATCTGAGTTTTTGTCTGAAAAATGGGTGTTTTTCACTGATGAGCCTAAAAATAGGCGAAACAGAAACTTAAATAAATTAATTAAAACTTGGAGGTTTTATGAGTGAATTTGATAAAGAAAAAATTGTAGAGAGAATCGTTAGCGATTTTAACGATAGCCAAATACATAATAGTTATTGGTTTGAGGATAGCGAAATTCAAATAGAGTGGTCGAGAGATCAAGAGTGTTATCTAATATTAAAACAAGATAAAACTTGGGATTATTCTAGTCCTCGTAATTTAGGTTTATTTGTTGAGGATTTAACAACAAAAGATTTAAAAAAATATTTTAGGGAGAACTGCTAATGACTATAAAAAGATATGTATTTGAAATGGATTTTTCTACTACTGAGAGATGCGAGGTAATCGCTGAATCTGAGGAAGATGCTGTTAATTTAATGTTAAGTGGCGATTTTTCTGATGATGCCAGTAAAGAGTGGGAGGAAATTAAATCCCAAGGTGGAGACTATGAATTAATCAGTGTGTCTGATGAAGAGGAGTTGAAATTATGAGCAGAGATATTACTGAAATCATAGATGATGATTGCAGAGAGCAATTAGGACATTCTAATTGGGTAATTATTAGCACATTGTCTGACCAAGAAAAAGTAGGAATAGAAACACAAGGTATTTTTAAAACCTATCAAGGTGTTGATGTTCTGTTTTATTGGGATACTTGAACTTCTTTTATGGAAGAGAATAGCTGAGTGAATGTCGATCTTGAACGTTGCGTCCAGTTATACGACATAAAATAATATAAACTGAAATTGCATGAGTCTGTTAGTTTGGCTCTTGAAAACAAAAACTAGACTTGCCAGTTGCTAGAGTGCAAGTACCAAGCAAAATAAATATTAAATGCTAACGATAAATAACAGGTATAAATAACGAATAGCAGTGCGTTTGACAAACTCACAAAAGAAATTGTCATGGGCGATAGCTACTTTAATTAGTGGCTATCGCTTTTTTTTGGCAAAAATTTCCCCTCACGCATCACCTGATTATATAAATATTTACTGGTATATATTGATTGTTGGTAGTTGGGTGATAGTAGTCGCTAACGTGCTTTGGGAAGCTCAAAATAAATATTTACTGGTAAAAATATGGATGTAAACAACCTGTGGACAAGTTGTTAATAAATTGTGGATAACTATTGCGTTTTGCAATCTTTTGAACTATATTAAATTTAAGTATGTTTGATTAACATAGTAATTAAAACCTCCTACTGTGTTGATAAGTTAGTAATAACCTAACACCTAAAGGGAAGATGTAAAAATCTTCCCTTTTTTTTTGGTCTAAAAAAACCTACCATCCCAGTTTCCTGATTTAAAATATTTTGATTTTCGATCCTTCTAGAAAAACCTGAGACTAGTAAATATTCGTTTTTGTGTAACATCCTGATCCCCAGCATCTTGTGTTTTTTGTTTAAAAAAATCACCATATATTGTGTTCCATGTGGAACATTTACTTTCATTTTGATAGCACTTCGCTTACAATAATTGAATGTTTGCTGTTATTAGACATACCTTTGAACTAGATGTAAAAGATAAATATAACTCTGTAGGAGAGTGGAAACATCTAGTGTGGTTGTTTGATACAGAAGTAGATGCAATGTCCTTTGCTATTACTTTACTAAATCATCCTCTGTTGGGGGCAAATGAACACTATTTAGATCATGCCATAGAAACTCTGAAAGAGGGTAAGTTTTGGCAAGTTGGCAGAGAGAGTGTTGCTGTAGGTAAAGTAGAGGGTTCTATTAATATTGATTACGAGGATTTGAAAGATGACACACAAAAGTCTATTCATTAGGTGTTCAGAAGATACATATAAACTTGCTCATGCGTTAGCAAAAAAAGAAAATAGATCACTAAACAAACAAATGATTCATATGATTCATGCACTAGCTGATGAAAAAAATGTATCAGTTGATGACCATGTTGCTAAAGAAGAAGTGATAGTCCACACTTCACCAGTTGAGCCTAAATGGGGTTTGACAGGGCTTGTTGAAACAAAGAAACAGGATTTTGATGACCAATGAACCAATAGGTCATAAGGCTTTCAGCTAAAGCATTAACCAATTTAATATCCCTTTTACCCAATTTCTTTGGGTTATCTACAAAGATTTTCCATATTCTTGATTCATTTTTTACACCTAACTCTTTTGCCAAATGCTTTTGTACACCAACGAGTATGATTGCTTTTGGAGGCGACTTTGAATATTGACCAGTAAATATTTTATTTGCGTCTGGGAAGCAGGATGGAAAACAACCACTCCTTGATATCACTGAAAGATATTGATTTAGTATGTTGTGTTGTTGTTCGTTTATGTGACTGTCGATATACAGTCTGTCAATGATATGTTGATCGTAGACAATGGCTCTACCTTGTCTACTTTTTTTAATAGGAATTATGCCTACTTTATTACGTTTATGTAAGTAGGCATTACCTATTTCGTTTAACTGTAGATTAGAAATCCCAGTCGTAGTTGTCTGCAATAACTTCTGCTTGTTCATACTGATTATTAACAGGATTGAAAGTTAAGTTTACACTGCCTAAACTACCATTCCAACCCCAACGACATTTCCAACAATGAATCTCTACTCCCTCATCACCTCGATAGACTGTCATTCCCATGTCTGCTTTACTAAACCATGCCATTGATTTAGCTATGTCGACACCAGTGCAGACATTCTTTTTTCCGTCTCTTACGAATGGTTTTGTTGGATGTGCTACAAAAAATACCAATACGTCATGTTGCTTGGCGAAAAGTTGTACTTTGGTAAGCATTTCACTGACCATATCTGTTTCTAGACCAGTGTGCTTATCGTTATGGATGAAGTTGTAAGGGTCTATGACCAAACATCTGATGCCATAACGCATGACTGCTGACTGACCTTTTTCTAAAATTGCTTCTATCGTAGGCAATTCTCCTCCAAGATAGTCTTGAAACAGTATGTGATCTCTAATCCATGATTCAGCAAAGTCTTTCTCTTCTTGATTCATTCGTGGATTCTGACCCTCAAAGAATGGTTTGCCAGTTAGTACCTGTGCAAGTTGTACAGCGTGGAGACTTGGTGGCTTTTCAAAAGAGCAATAACAGGTTTTCCAACCAGACGTTCTACCAACATTGATTATTAACTGGTCAATAAATGCTGACTTGCCATCTCCAGGATAGCCAGTAACAATAAATAAATTTCCTGTAGCCAGAGTGAAAAGCTCGTCCACTGTTGGAAACCCAGTTGTTACACCTCTAGGTTTGCCTTGCTCATAAAGGTTTTGTAACTCTTCTTGATAGTGGTCAATGCTGTTAAGTCCATGTAAAGGTATTGGTTGTGCATTGAGAACTTGTTTTCTTAATGCATCTGAACCCTCAACAATTAAGACATCATTGCTGTCTTTGTGTCCTTTGTAATCAATACGATAGCATCTTGCTATGTTTAATCTTCTAGCTAATTCATGTGCCAGTACATCACCTGCCGAATCATTGTCTGTTGCCAGTATTATTCTTTTGGTTTTCTCAAACTTGGCTCTATCCTCCCATATGTATTTGAATTTGTTATCTTCACTTGGGTCAATCTTGTTATCGTTTATTTTGCTTGGTGCACCATTTGGAACTGAGTAAACTTCTATGTTGGCATAGTCTTTAAAAGCTGTTTTGATAGCAAGACAATCCATTTCTCCCTCTGTAATGACTATCGTATCTTCAATGTCTTTTAATGCTTTGTTCTTTGGATTCAAACCCCACAATCTGTTTTCACTGCCCTCCCACCAGAACATCTTGTCGCCATTTGCACTGCGATACTTCATAGCAATGACCTTGCCATCCTCGTCAAGGTAGGAAAAACCTATGACTGGTTTATATTTCTTTTGAGCTGGAATGCAACCAGATGTGATTGCAGTTTGCAAACATATACCTCTTTCTGCCAACCACTTAGCTGATTCTCCCTCTGTTTCTTTCTTTGGCTTAACAACTTTTACATTCTTTACTGGTTCTTTTACGACCTCCATTTTAAAACTCCTCTTTTTTGATATAACTCCGTTACTGCCACAGTGATGACAATTAAAAACAACTCTATCTGAATCTATATTTACAGATAAAGGTTTGTCTCTTTTGTTTTTTGATCTAGTGCCTTGACAATCTGGACAACTAATTTTGTGTTGTCCTATTGGCAAATCACTTGTTGAATTTTCTACTTTTTGATTGACATACATATTTAACCTCCTTACTATGTATATAATTAACTACTTTAGTAGTTACCTAATAATAAAAAAAATTAGTAATTACATATATATAGTATGTACCTACTAATAATTATCTAAGTGCATAAAACTCTTATCTATCATTCTCGCTATATCATTAGCAATTTTCTTTTTAGATATAATTGGATATTCAACTAATTCTCTAATGGCTTTACGCATGATTGCAATATCAATGTCTAGCCTTAAACATAGCTGTTTAAAATCTTTTGAATAAAAGAAGTCCTCTGCATCAGTGGATAAATCTACATCCTTAGAAGCTAAATCTCTGACTGCTTGTTTAAGTACCAAGCTATCTAATTTTTTTTCTTGTTTTGTGGATTCATTCATATTTATCTATACTAAATAATCTTATTGACAAATGCAACACATCATCTTAACATTATCTTATAAACATTTATTGAGAGAGGAAAGTTTATGGCATACGTCAACATCTGGGTTGAAGAACCATTGTGGAGTATCTTAGACGAAATACATAAAGACACTGGCATTAACAAAGCAAAACAACTTCAATATTTTATTAAATATCACAACCAAAACAACAATGTTACTAAGGCATTTTTGTATAACTTATGTGCAAGTGAAATGTTAGAAGATGCTAAGTCTGTTAATGCAAAGGCAAAAAGTTTAATTGATAAAGTAAAAAAGGAGATATAAATGGAGTTTGAAATTAAAAGTGGAGTGCCTATTCCTAAGAATAGAGGTAAACCAAGAAAATATGATTTACCACTAGATGATTTAGACATAGGACAAATGGTTCTTGTTCCTATGGCTACAGATAAAATACAAACAGAAATAAAAACTATTAGAAATTTTGTTCTTAGGTATAAGAAAAAGTTTGAAAATGAAAATAAAAATTTTACTGTAGCACAAAGACCAAATGGTGTAGGTATATGGAGGACACAGTAATCGCAAAGTAATGATAGAACTATTATTCATACCTTTATTTATTTTAGTGTGGGCAATAAGTTTTTGGATATCAACTAAAAAATGAAATACACTAACAAACATAACGTACCAGTAGAGATCATTAGAGCATTAAACAACGATCAATACAGCAAGGGGGAATCAGTAATATCTGTCACTGGTTTATTACAACCTCCTAGAATTAGATTATTAAACGATCAGCATCAAGAACAAATTACTGTAGATTATTCAGACGAGGTATGGAAACTTTTAGGTCAAGGCATCCATGCTGTATTAGAAAGAGCCAATGAAAACCATGATGATACTGTTACTGAGCAAAGATACTTTGCAGATGTGCATGGGTGGACTATCAGTGGACAAACAGATAGCTTGGCAAAAGATGAAAACACTTTAAAAGATTATAAGGTAACTTCTGTATGGACTGTCATATCTGCAATGAAAGGTGGCAAACCAGATTGGGAACAACAACTGAATTGTTATGCATGGTTACACCAAGTACACACAGGAGAAACTATAGACCAGTTAAATATTATTGCTGTAGCCAGAGACTGGAACAAACGTGAACGTCAAAGACGTGGTGGTGATTATCCAGTTAGTGCAATTACTGTTGTTGAAATACCAGTTTGGTCTTACGAAGAACAAACAAAGTTTATAGAAGAAAGAGTTTCACTACATCAAGATTCAGAGTTAAGTGCTTTGTTGAATGATGAACTTCCCTTGTGTTCTGACGAGGAGAGGTGGAAGAAAGAAGATACTTACAGAGTAATGAAGAAAGGTAGGAAAACTGCTGTTAGGGTTTTACCTAGTCTTGATGATGCTGAGAAGTATATAAAGGATGGCGAACTTACAGGCGTGTCAATAGAACATTCTAAGGGAGAGTGTATGCGTTGCACAGGCAATTACTGTAATGTCGCTGAGTTTTGTAATCAATACCAAGAGGAGGTAAACAATGGCTAAAGAACTTAGTTATAAAGATGTGTGGGATACGCTATCAAAAGTTGATTGTAGCGATCACATAGAAAAGAAGATGAACCTGTCTTATTTATCATGGGCATGGGCGTGGGGTATTCTCATGGAGAATTATCCAGATGCACAAATTAGATTCTATGAGCAAAAAGATAGTGGTATTCCTTATGTACAGATGCCAGATGGTACAGCAGAAGTAAGATGCCAAGTCAAGATAGGAACTCTTACAAGGGATATGTGGCTACCAGTCATGGATAATAGATATAATGCAGTAGAGAATCCTAACTCAAAACACGTTAATGATACTAAAATGCGTTGTCTTGTTAAATGCTTGGCTCTATTTGGTCTAGGTCATTACATTTATGGTGGTGAAGATTTACCAACCAGTGATGATAAAGAATCTAAACCAGTCAAAAAAGCTAAAGCAGAACCAAAGGTAGAGCCTAAAGAAGAACCTAAGAATGTTGATGATGATAAATCAGAAGCATGGGCAGTGGCTAAAATTAATGGGATTCTTACAATAGCTAAAGGTTTAGATGATAAGGATTCTATAAGGTCTATGTATAAAGCAAACATGGAAGATATAACTTATATCAAAGAACACTTTAGGGAACAGCATGATTCTTTTCAAGAGAAGATTGCTGAATTTGTTAAACAGCTTGATAAAAAGGAGGAAAGCTAAATGGACAAAGTACAATGTGATGGTGCAATTTTCACCAATGACTTTAAGGATAACGAGAAACAACCAGATTGGACTGGTACTATCGAGTTGCCTAAAGAACTCTTAAAAGAGTTAGTAGAAAAGGTAAAGTCTGGTGCAACACCAGAGTTAAGAGTTGCCTTATGGGATAGGACTTCCAAGAATGGCAAGGACTATAAGTATGCAAGAATGGATATTCCTATGCCTAAGAAAACTGAAGAGCCAAAAGTAGAGCCTACATTTACTGATGATGATATCCCATTCTAGTATGCTTGGAACTAAAGAAGATGTCATGGAGTTGGAAAACAATATAGACGAGTATATATTTTTTCAATTCCAGTCATCCTACGCAGACTTGCTTAGAGATTTGCAAAAAGTTTATGGCGACAGATCGCATGATGTATTAATGGAATACTTAGAATTTAAAAATTCTGAGAAAGTACAAGAGTTTTATAAATCTAAATTGGGGGTGTAAATATGGCTTATCCAAATAAAAAAGAATTAGTCAATAAAAGAAAACTTGAATTAAAAGAAGAAGCAAAAGATAGGAAACTTGTGTTTCACTATTATCAAAGTAGTTTAAACGACAAAAATCAATTAGAAACTATGACTTGTAATAAGTTTGAATCTAATAGAGAAGAAATAACTACAGCTAAAAAAGAACTGACTGATAAACAAATCATTGAACTTAGAAAGAGGGGTTATGATGTTTGAATTTTTTATAAGTTTTTTATTATTTTTGGCAGGCTTGTATGTTGCGTGTCTTTTATTTTTGTACTTTACGCAAAAGTTTAATCCAAAAGTTTTTGACGATATTATTAATTGTAAGTGGGATAGAGACTAATGGATGATCAACAACAAGAAAACTGGATGCAAGAAATTAGAAGTCTTGCACCAGTTATAGAGAAAGCTGAGTATGAGTTGTTTAAATCTGAGGCAGATGTAAAAAAGATATTTGCTGTATTAAAGACTAAAGCAATGTCTATGGGTCATAAAACTAATATTGCACAAGAGACTTACGCTGAGAATCAAGATGAATTGTATCAAGCTAGATTAAAAGTAGGAGTTGCTAAAGGATTCTTATCTTCTTGTAAGGTGCAGTTGAAAGCATTAGAGATTGGTTTTGAGGAATGGAGAACTAAAATGGTTAACGCTAGAGAAGAACGCAAGAGGTATGGTGCATGAACGAACAATTTGAAAAAGAATTAGAAAAACTTTTAAAAAAATATTATGGAAGTAATTGGGATTTTGTTTGGGAGTTTATAGGCGATACTTTAGAAACTAAATTATGGTTAGGAGAAGAGAAAGATGAACAAGAAAGCTAGAGACTTCTATGCTTGGCTTAATGCTTGTCCTTTTAAGATATGGAAGATTCAGTATGATTCTTTTGGTAAGACTACTGTAAGTTTTATATGGGATGAAGA
>CESK01022077.1_pt1 | contig 14343 bp, 16 predicted proteins | sample 531091 | NCBI WGS metagenome assembly CESK01 (sample SAMEA2621271, study PRJEB7988) | marine metagenome | biome: marine biome (ENVO:00000447); feature: surface water layer (ENVO:00002042); material: "saline water (ENVO:00002010), including plankton (ENVO:xxxxxxxx)" | depth 5 m
TACAGTAGCTGATAAGTCAAACTCTATATAGTCAGGGTTCATACAGCCAAATACTGGTGGTGGAGGTGGACAGTTTGTAGTTATTAATGTATCCACTATTTCAAAACCAAAGTCAGCCTCTTCTAATTCCCATATTGTATCACCACATTGTTCTATGTATACAGAACCGTCTTCACCACCCCATAAACTACCAGCAACACCATCACCATAGCTATCACTTAATACTAATATAAAAGTATCTATAGGTGAACATGTTGATATGTATTGTGGCTGATATGCTATTGCATTTGGAAAAGGTCCACCCTGCATTAGTGTATCGCCCTCCGTATTTAAAACAGTAAATGTTGTTTCTTCTGGATACTGGTCAGGATTAATAGTAACATCTAATCCCCAAGTTCCTGGAGGACATTGTCCAAGCGCTGTAGCTACAGTAAATACTACAACTATTATAAATGCGTATAAAAATTTAGTAAAGTTATTCATTTGTTTTTATTTTTCTACAACCTTTGACTTTTCGTCATCTGTCAAGTTGTTATAGTATCTATTTTTTATTTTTACAATATACTTATCTTCATCTTGTTCAGGATAATCAAAAGTGTATGTATGCTCATTTGGAAATCCATAAAAATTATCAAGCCTTTGCACTAACGCTTGGCACTCTGTTAATGTTCCTTTAAAATATTTTATCATGATATGCTATGTCTAGTCATTAAATAACTTTCTACTGAATCTCTGTTGCCAGATGAGAGCTTGCTACTGCAATTTATTAGCTCATATAAATCTCCTTTAATTCCATTAGCTATATTATTACCAAGTAAACCTATAGTTACTGTTCCTAAAGTAGCAGTATTAGCGTTAGTCAATGTTTTATTTACTCCATTAACTCTTAAAGTTACTTCACCATTTGTTCCTCCTGCATAGTCTATTGTAACTAAAAACTTTTCATCTAAAGGAAATTCAGCACCAGCACTTGTACCTGAATTAAAAGCTACTGTATTGCCATCTATACCTGCTAAATTAACATAATCAGCTTTTGTAAATATAGTTACAGAACCTGCTATATCGGTTCTTTGAGTAAATCCAGAGCCAGCAGTGCCATCATCCACGAAATGAAGCTCACCTAAAATCTGATGAACTGTTTGTCCAAGAGAACTATCTACTTCCATTACAGCAAAAGTAGTGAAACCTCCGCTACCACCTGAGTTCATAACATCAAATACATCATGCGGAAAATCAAAATCAAAAGCATCATCAGTAGTGTTCCAATCATATTCTTTTTGATAGTATCTATCTCCACCATCAAAAGTTAATTTTGTATTTACACCTGTTCCAGAGACAGAAGCTTGTCTTCCACTTGTATTACTAACCCAATCAGTAAGGCCTACATTATCTCTCCACCTAGCAACTATGCCAGAGCCTACAGAAGTTTCTGTCACTCCTGTATCTGCTTTTAGCCAAGTTATTACTTCAGACAAACTACTTACTACAAACTCGTCTGAAACCAATGCTTTACTTACACCTAATCCTAATCCTATCATAACTAAAAGTTATTCATTATTATATTCCGCTTCTGTTCATAATATCGTTTTCAGCGTTGGTTAAATCGCTTCCTGTTAAATTTGTATTGTATACAACTACCTCGTTTATCTGACCACTATAACTTGTGTCTGAACCACTTGTTGCAAGACCAATAGAAAGTAAATCAAATAAATTACTAATATTAGAAGTTGCTGTTCCTAATTGAGTTTTATTTATACGAACCGCTATATTTCCACTACTATCTCTAGTTGTAGTTAATAAAAAATCATTATCACCTACTGGAAATGAAGAGCTTAAATTTACTATTGTAGAACTATCATTTTTATTAATTGCTATTCTTGAATTATTTTCATCTTTATAAATTATTAAACCATCTTGACTGCCAACACCAAAGATAAACTCATCATCTAAAGTTACACTTTCATTTGGATTTAAAATGTGCATAAATGTAAAAGCTCCAAAGCTTTGAGTACCTTGAGCAAGGTTTATAAATAAAAAATTATCAGTATCATTAAAATCAACTTCATCTCCTGATATTGATGGTTTAGAAGTTTCAGTAGTTTGAAAGAAATTATTTGAATTACCGCTAGAGTCAGCCCAATTACTTATTTTTCCTCCTGATGAAGTTTGACCAGTACCTCTTTTTAGCCAAATCTTTAAATTATCAGGAGCAATTTCTCCTACAACTGGTGCAGCTGATGGAGCAGAACTTAAACTTATACTATTTCCTAATCCTAGCATAATTAAAATTTACTCATTATTAGTTCGTCTATGTACTCTTGAACTTCTTTTTTAGTAGCCACTAACTTAAAACTAAGGTCTGCCTGAAACCTTTTGACTTCTTCTCCCTCATCAAAAACAACTATTGTTGGAACAACAGCTATTTGATACTTAACTTGATTATTGTCTTTTTCTATTGAAAGAGATTCTTTTTCACAGTCTGATAATTTATTAAACCATAATACATTGTTTGCTTCGTTGAATCCAGAATTAAAGTGAATTACTTTAACTTGACATAAACTTGATAGAGGTAATATTATTAATAATAAAAAAAATATCTTTTTCATTATTTATAAATTTTATCTTCTATTTTTTCTAATGTAACTTTTATATCTTTTACATCTTCCTGTGTTGTCATAATTGTTTGACGAATGAGCTGGTCTTTCATGTCGTATTCAATTCTAGTAATTTCAGGGTCTGGAGCTACAGGTAATTCTTTAGCTTCTGCTATTTCACCTTTTAATGTAAACCACATACCTGTCATACTTACTAAAACAACACCTAATGATATTATGGTTTCTAAGCTAAGTTTAATTTTTGTGTCTTTACCAATTTCAGTTGCCATTTTACATTTTACATTGTTTGTCGCACCATTTTAAACATACTGCTCCAAAAGTTATAGCTTTTATTATTTTACAAATTTTATTTTTCATATTTAAAATATTATATAGTTTACCCCTAATTTAAAGTCGTACCACTCTCTGTTCCAATACTTATTGTATTTTCCTTCAGCAAATATACCAAAATGTTTGTTAAATTTCAAACCTAAAATTAATCCACCAGAATAATCATACCACTGTTCTCCATTATTAAAGTTGTGATAAGAAAATTGATATCCAGAATCATAATGATATGGCATAAAGTTTCCCCATGAATGTAGCCAAAAGTTTTTAGTATAGTGGTAAAAATCAAAACCTACAACTATACTATTTTGCCAAAGATTGTCAAGTTCGTTTCTTTTTCTTTTAACATAGTCAGATAAAACTTGTGGTATAACAACTTCGTTCCAAACCTCAGAACTAGTAGCAACTATTTCTCCTTGTGGATTTTTATACTCACTGTTATAAACATCTACACTATAGCCTTCTTCTATAGCTAGTTGAGTGTAGTGAGTGTGACCTGACTCTAAAATCCAATCCTCTAAAGGACTGTATCCGTATGGTTCTGCTAATCTAGTAACGCCACCAAAGTTAAATGATAGTTTCTTTTTACCATTTATTCTAAATCTTTGAGTGGCTTCATAATATTCTATGTCTGCAAAACCATCTTTAATGTATTCTACTTTTGTAAACCATACAGGTCTAACATATCTTATAAAGTGTTGTTGGTCAAAATATTCAACACCTTCTTGTCTTTTGTATTCTACTTCAAACAAATATTCAAAAGGATTTCTACCTATACTAGCAGCGTCACTAAATGATGATTCTGTACCATCTTTGAAAGGTGATGTTCCTTCATACTGAAAACGCTGTATCTTACGAATACCCATAGATAAAGAATAATCATAAGGAATAATTACGGTATCTATAGAGAGAAAGCTGCTACCAACTGAATATACATTTTCGTCAGCTAATGAAGTACCACCATTAGAAGCTACATAAAAGGTAGAGAACTTAAATATGTTTTTTATTTGTGAACAACATTTTTTAGGTGTTGCACAAGCTAATAGAAAAAGTAAAATTACTATTAAATAATATAGTTTATTTTTCATTACACATGTCTCGGTGCAAGATAAACAATACAACTACCACTATTCAATTCTACAGCATCCCATGCTCCGTATATTGTTACACCCTTTGGAAATGTATGAGAAGTTGTTATTATAGTAGCAAAATTACTTGTATTATTAGTAGCTGCTTGCCAGTTAGAATCTATTTCATCTTCTCCATCTACAGTGCTTATACAAGCATTGTCTAAGTTTAATCCGTTTTTATTACTTAAAGTTTGAAAAGTTAAATCCTCTAACATAGTAATAGCACAGATAAATTTTTCTGATGCTCCGCTAGTTTTTAAATCTAATTTTGCTCCATCACCTGTTAGATAAGATGAGCCATATTGACCGAAAGACGCTTCATCGTGTTTTGTTCCTGATAATGCCATTTTATAATTTTTTAAATTCGTACAAATATAGTAAAATTATCTATAAACAATTTCTTTTCCCTCAAGAACTCTGTAAAACCTAGTAACTAGTAATTTACCTTTTTGAGATATAGCAAATCTTCTTTCTCTATTGTGAGCTTTTTCTAAGTATATAAATATATATCCAAGCCTATTTAGCCTAGGAATTTTGATAGAAGCAAATCTATCTGAGGCTCTAAAGTTTTTTACAACATAAGTATAGTTAAAGTAAGTCATATCATAAACATGAAATAAGAACTCTATTTCATTAACTGACAACCCATAAGCATCTCTGAAATAATAAAGGACTGGCCTATAGTTTTTTAGGTATCCAGGATTAGGCATGTATTGAATTTAATTGTTTTGGCAAAGTTAACTATTTTATTGTATATTTGCTGATAATTAATTTTATTGAATATGTCTACTCTAGAAGGTAAGAATATAAGTGCAACTTATCAAACTTTATTAAAAACAACTTCTGATTCTGGTATTGGAACAACAATAGGTACAATAGAAGATGGAAAAGGAAATGTTAGTCCGCTTAGTTTATCTGTAAATAATGCAGCTATTAGCGGCAAGTTTGGAATAGGAACAACAAGTCCAGCAAGTCAATTACATATAGTAACATCTGGTGCTCAACCTGTATTAGTTACAGATGGCTCATCAAATGAGCAGTTTTATGTTGGTGACGCAAACTCTAACTTTAATGTTAAGTTGGGAGATATTACTAATGCTTCATCTGGAAATGATACTGTTTTATTTGTCGAAGATTCTTCTAGTAGAATAGTTGCAACAACAACTAGTTTTGGAGTTAATAATAGTTCTCCTACAGCTACACTTCATGTAGGAAATAATACTGGAACAGCTAAGTTTTCATTAAGTTCTAGCACAAGTGCTTTTGATATAAATGATATATTTACTGTAGATACTACTAACAGTGAAATAACAGTAGGAGGTAGACTAAAATTAGAAAACAGACTTGACGATAGTGGAGATTATTATAAGTTAGAAGAATATTTTTATAAAAGACCTAGATTAAATGCTGATTTAGATGACACAGATGATGAGACAGAATTTGTGGCAGCTAATCAAAATTTTGAGGTTTTAGGTACTAACGCTACAAGTGCTTTAGTAGACTGGTCAACCAATTATGGTGGTATAAATGTTACTACTGCTGGAGCTGATAATGACCAGATTATTATACTACCTCATCTAGATTCTAAAGAGGATGGTCAGCCTCACACAGCCTGGAGTGGTGTAAAGTTTGGAACTGAGAATAGCACTGAATGGAAGTGTGCTATAACAACTCCTTCAGCTATAACAACAATGGCTTTCTGGGCTGGAATGAAGTTAACAAATGTACCAGCCTATGCTACTGATGACAATCAAGCTTACTTTTTATTTGCTACGGATGATGACCATGGTGCATTAACTACTAATGGTAATTTACATTTTATATATAGTGTTGCTGGTACAGACTTTATAACTGATTTAGGTATTACTGTTGCAGCTAGCACAACATATAAACTAGAATTAAGATTTGATGCTTCTAGACAAATAAGTGTTTTTTGTAACGGAGTTCAAAAGGGATTAGTTACTACAGCTACAGCTGGTGGTGCTACGCAGTCTACAGCTACAACAAAGAGTAATGCTATGACTGATGATATTGACTTAATACCTTATATGGGTGTTCAACAGCATGCAGGCTCAATAACAAGAAATCTTGAGATGCACTATCAAAAGATACAAAGATTACTGTTTGAGTAGAAATACTTAATCAGATAAATATTAATTAAATTAAATAAAAATGAAAACAGAAGACCTTATTAAAGAGGTTGGCAACTCTGTAATAGATTTGCTAATCGAGAAAAACAGAGCCTACGGAGATAGTGCTACAAATCCATCAAACATATTTTCAAAAGGAAGTGCTATAGATAGTCTATGTGCTAGACTTGACGATAAGTTAATGAGAATAAAAAATAAAGGTATAAACGACCAAACAGAAGATACTATTAGTGATATTATAGGTTATTTAATACTTTTAAAAGTAGCTATAGTTAAAGAATCTAAGCCTGTAGATAAAAAAAAAGAAGCATCACCATGGGCACAACCATATTCTAAAACATACTCATCATCATGGAATTACTAGAAGATATAAAACCTATCATAAGAAAAATTACTATAGGAGACATGAAAGAGGGGTTAACCTACGTTGTTGGTCAAACAATGATGAGGGGGCAACTTGAGGTAACTGCTATAGTTCAGGATGAAGCAGCATGGTATAAACATCAACAGGTTGTTTATGATGTATATGTTAAAAGAGAAGGAGAAAAATATTCAAAACCATGGAAAAGATTTTTTTCTCAACCAACTTCAATAGAGTTTGATATACAAGATAGAAATGAATATAATATAATGTAATATGAAATTAATTAAAGATAAATTTTTAGTAAAATTAGAAAAGTTAGTAGAAGACACTGTAAAAGTTAATGGTGTAGAAATGTATTTAGATTCTAGTTATGAGCCCATGAGGTTTGCTAGACAGTACGGTGAGGTTGTTATAGCTCCAGAAAGGTTAAGTAGTAAATATATGGATGTTAAGGTTGGAGATAGGGTTTACTTTCATCATTTTGTTGCTGATAAAAAAAATCAAATGGTTGAAGATGAAGATGGTAGCTACATACTACAAGTTGATGCAGGTCAAATATATTGTGCTGTTAGAGATGGTGATATAATTATGCAAAACTTTTGGTGTTTAGTTGAGCAGAAAACAGAATCAGAAGATAATTATAAAACTAGCTCTGGAATATTTTTAAAGTCTACCATGGAAACAGAGGAGCAAAGAGGATATTTAAAACACGCTAATCAAGAAATTTTAGATTATGGTGCTAAAATAGATGATGAGGTTATATTTTCGGAAAACTCTGAATACAGCATGAACATAGAAGGTGAAGAACTTTTAAGAATGAGAAACATAGATATACTAGCAGTTGTAGAGTGATGAGTATAGATGTAAACAAAAAACTAGAAGAACTCATGCAAGCTGGTTTGGAAGCTTACGAAATATTAGTTGAAGAAATAAAAAGACCTTTAGACGAGGAGTTACAAGATGATAAAAGACGAAATGCTATGAAGGCAAAAAAAGAATGTTTTCTTGACGCTAAAGATATACTTTCATCTATTAAAAAAATAGAAAATCAAATAAATGGAGAAGAAGACTCCGAAGAGTTAGAAGAAGAAAAAGCTTTTACTGCTGGATTTGTAGAAAAATACGCTAAAAAATAATGCTTGATTTTGAAGAAATATCTGGAATAAAAATTCAGCTTCCTGAAAAGCCGAAAAAAAAAGATATACTATTTTCAAATCTCCCAAAGAAAAAACAAAAATGGTCTAGAACAGAAATGCCCTCTGGACTTTCTCCAGAAACTGCATCTAAATATGCTGAGTTTATTAGTCAAGAATTTGATAGAAGAGCAAATGGAGTTTGGTTTATGAATAATGGTGTTCCCACCTATATAACAGGAGAACATTATTATTACTTAAACTGGTGTAAATTAGATATAGGATATCCAAACTATAGAGATAGAGATAGAAGATTCTACATGTTTTGGGAACACTGCACAAAAGACCCTGATTGTTTTGGTTTAGTTATGGTAAAGCACAGGCGTGAAGGAGCTTCATATAAAGGTGCAGCTATGTTGTTATATGAGGTTACCGCAAACTACAATTCTCATGGAGGTATAATAAGTAAGACTGGTGCTGATGCTAAATCTTTGTTTACCGACAAGATGGTTTATATGTTTAGGAATCTACCTTTTTTCTTTCAACCCATTATTGATGGTTCTGATAATCCAAAGTCTACATTAAGTTTTAATCAGCCTGGACAAAAGATTAGTAAAAACTTTAAAACTGTTACTAAGTCCGAGGCACTAAATTCTAAGATTGACTGGAGAAATACAAAAGAAAACTCTTATGACTCAGTAAAACTTCTTAGATATTTATGTGATGAGGCTGGTAAGTGGGTAGACGCTAATGTAGAAAAAAATTGGGAGGTTGTTCGTTCTTGTTTAACTTTAGGAGATAAGATTATAGGTAAGTGTTTTATGCCGTCTACAGTAAACGAGCTTTCAAAGTCTGGGGGAGAAAACTTTAAAAACCTTTGGTATGATAGCGACCCAGACGATATAGACGCAAACGGTAGGACACGCTCTGGTCTTTATCAATATTTTACTCCAGCTTATGACGGATATGAAGGTTTTATTGACGAGTATGGTATGTCAGTTATAGAAACTCCAAGCCCTGAACAGTCTAAATATATAAAAAAAACAATAGGTGCTAAAGAGTTTTTACAGAACATTAGAGATTCTTATAAAGACAATACATCTAAGCTTTCTGAAGAAAAAAGACAAAGACCTTTTAATATTGATGAGGCTTTTAGGAGTGATGTAAACAACAGTTTATTTGATGTAGAAAGAATTTATCAACAAATAGATTTTAATAACTCTTCAAATTCTGTTACAGTTTATGGAGATTTTGTTTGGAAAGGTGGCGTAGAAGACTCAGAAGTTGTATGGCAGCCAAGGAAAAATGGAAAGTTTCATATAGCATGGATACCACCTGATGAAAGGAGGAATAAAAAAGATACTAAAAATGGTAGGCTATATCCAGGAAATCATGTTGAGTTGGTAGCTGGATGTGACCCCTATGACCACGACACTACTACAGATGGTAGAAGGTCTGATGCAGCAGCATATGTATACAAAAAATTCTCAATGATGGATGACTTTTCTAGTGTTTTTGTGTGTGAATATATACACAGACCACCGAAAGCTGAGATTTTTTATGAAGATATGATAAAAATGTGTTATTTTTACGGCTGCCAAATACTTGTTGAAAATAATAAGGTTGGGATTATAAAGTATTTTGAACGAAGAGGTTATAATAATTATTTAATGGATAGACCAGAATCAACTCATACCTCATCCAGTAGAACACAAAAAACAAAAGGTATACCTAGTACAGGTGCTGCTGTTTTAACTGCTCAAGCTGAAGCCGTTTCATCTTACATATACGACCATGTTGGAGTCAATAATGAAACTGGCGAAATGGGTAAATGTTATTTTAACAAGTTACTAGAAGATTGGAGTAAGTTTGAGATAGATAACAGAACTAAATATGATGCTACGGTAGCTTCTAGTATAGCTCTACTTGCAGCTCAAAAATTTGTAAAGCCCAAAAGTAAACAAACTTTTGATATGAATAAGTTTGTAAAAAAATATAAGAATACAGGATTAATATCTAAAAGAATATGAAGATTAAGTTTGAAACTATAGGAGGATATCCTACACCATTCGTTAGTAATGAAGAAAAAGCCTCTGACGAATATGGTTTACAATATTTTAAAACCATGTATAAGGATTATCAAAAAACAGGAGAATCCACCTACACAGCGAAAAGAAGAAGAATGGAAAATTCTAGAAAATATGCTGAAGGTATTCAAGATGTTTCAAAATACAAAGACCTTTTAGATGTTGAAGGGGATACTTCATTTATGAATATAGACTGGACTCCAGTTAGTATTGTACCTAAATTTGTTGATGTTATTGTAGGTGATTTATCTAATCAAGATTTAGAAATAAAAGCTAGAGCTGTAGATAGTGCTTCAGAGCAAGTAAGAATCACTGAGAAAAACAATCTAATGCTAAAAATGATGAACAAAGATTTTTTAGCTGAATTATCACAGATTACAAGAATGGACTACAATCCAAAAGGATTTGTTCCTGAGTCAAGTGAAGAGCTTGATTTATACATGCAACTAACATACAAGCAATCTCATGAGATAGCTTTAGAAGAGGGTATAAAGTTTGTTACTCAACAAAATGACTTTGAAGAAACAAAAAGAAGAGTTTTAAGAGATTTAATAGTTGTTGGTCAAGGTGCTGTAAAAACATCTATATGTCCATCAAAAGGTGTTAAAATAAAATATGTAGACCCAGGTAATCTAATAACATCTAATTCAGCCTCACCATCTTTTGAAAATATTCAACATGCTGGAGAGATATATAGAGTAACTATAGCTGAGCTAAAGCAGATGGCTGGCAGTCAGTTTACTGATAAAGAATATAAAGAGATAGCTGAAAAGTATGGTAAAAAAATATCTAACACAAGATATGGTATTGGATTTGATGCTAGTAATTCTAAGTATGTTAGTGAGTATGATGAGTTTTCTGTAGAAATATTAGATGCTGAATTTATGAGCAACTATTACTTAAAGTATGAGAAAAAAACAAATAACTTTGGTGGATACTCTTTAAACAGAAGAGGATTAAATCAAAGAGTAAATGAAAATGAAAAAAGACAAGTTGTTCAAAATACTGTAAAAGCTGTATACTCTGGTAAGTATATTGTGGGAAGTGATTATGTTTTTGATTATGGTTTAGCTAAAAATATGATGAGACCAAAGTCCGACTTATCACAAACTAGATTGTCTTATTTAGTTTATGCTCCACATATTAGAAGAGGTAGAAATGTTTCTTTAGTAGAAAGAATGTTACCTTTCGCTGACCAAATACAACTTGCTCATTATAAGATGCAACAACTGCTAGCTAAGGCTAGGCCAAAAGGTGCTGCTTTTGAAATAGGCTCACTAGAGAATGTATCTAAGGGTGATGGAGGTAATTTTACTCCTTTAGAGTTACAAGAAATATTTGACCAGACTGGTAATATATATTTTAGAAGAACTGATGATGAAGGTAATCAAACTCAGTCTATGCCTATCGTAGAACTAGAGAATGGTATAGGTAATGACATCAACAAACTTATAGGTATATATCAGCATAATCTACAGATGATTAGAGATGTGAGTGGTGTTAATGAAGCTAGAGATGCTTCTAAGCCATCGTCAGATGCTTTGGTTGGTGTTCAAAAATTATCATTAGCCGCTTCTAATAATGCTACTAGATTTATAAATCAAGGATACTTAAATATTATTAAAAGAACAGGACAATCTGTTTGTATGAGACTTCAAGATTTATTAAAATATAGTAAGCCTTTAAAAGGTTATATATCTGCTCTTGGAGATACTACTATTAAAAACATAGAGTTAAGTAAAGATTTATCAATACATGACTTTGGTATATTTATAGAAGTTGCTCCTGACGCACAAGAAAAACAGTTACTAGAGCAAAACATACAGGTTTCTTTAGCTCAAAAAGAATTAAGATTAGAGGATGCTATAGCGATACGTTCTGTTATAAACACAAAGCTAGCTAATCAAATGCTTGTTCTTAGAAGAAAAAAATATCAAGAAGAGTTAATGGAGCAAGCTAAAAAGAATGCAGAAAATAATGCTATGCAACAACAGCAATCTATACAAGCTTCTTCTCAAGCTAAGCAACAGGAAATGCAAACTCAAATGCAAATAGAGCAATCTAACGCACAAATAGAGCTTCAAACAAAAATGCAGTTACTTCAAGCTGAGTTTGAATTAAAAAATAATTTAGCTGAAGCAGAACATCAAAGAAGAATGGCTGAGTTACAAGTTAGTGGTTCTGTAAAAGAAAAAGCTAATAAAGCTTTAGGTAGTTCTAGAGAGGGTTCTATAGAAAAAAGTGCTTATTTCCAATCTCAAATGATTGAGCAAAGAAAAGATAAGCGTGGTCCAATAGAAGACCCTGATAGAATTTTACCAGAAATGTAATAATAGTTTATACTTTGTAGTAAAAAAAAAGTATATTTGCAAAAATTAGTTTAATTAAATTATAGTAATATGGAGAATAATAATGATATAGGCGATTTAATCGCTGGAGCATTAGGAGGAGAAGTTGTAGGAAGCAAAGAAGAGCAAGCTCAAGTAGTTGACCTAACAACTGAACAACCTCAACAAGAAGAAGCACCTAGTGTGCAAGAGGAGCCTGCACAGGTTCTCGATTTAACCGCTGAAGAGGTTCAAGATGAATCTCCAAGCAACCAAGAAGAAAGTTCTTTAAATACTGAAAGCTCAGATTTAAATTCTGATTACCTATCTGATTTGAATAAACAAATTGGCTACGACTTTGAAAGCGTAGAACAACTTGTTGATACATTTAAAGAGTTGGCTCAAAACAATCAAACAGAAGAGTCTAGTTACGCTAACGAGCAGTTAGAATCTATAGACAAATTTGTTAGAGAAACGGGTCGCTCAGTAAATGATTACTTGAGAACTCAAACAGTCGATTACAACGAAATGACTAACGACAACGTTGTAAAAGAATATTTGAAAATGAACAATCCAGACTTATCTAAGGAAGAGATTGATGTTTATTTTAATTCTCAATACAAGTCAGCTGGTGATGAAGAAGGAAAAATCACACCTCAATCAGTTCAACTGAAAAAGGATGCGTCTATAGCTCGTAAGGAGTTGCAAAATGTTCAGGAGTCATATAAAATGCCTGCTGAAGATAATTATAGTTCTGAAGAAGAACAGCAACTTAAACAAGAGTTTATAGATAACATGTCTGGTGAAGTTGATGCTGTAGAATCTATCGAATTTGACATTAATGATTCTGGAGAAACTTTTACTTACGCATTATCTGATGAACAGAGAAAGTTAGCAAAAGACACTTCAAATAATTTAGATGGATATTTTGATAAATACATTGATGGTGACGGCAACTGGGATTACGACTCATTAGCTATGGATATGTTTATAAGAGACAATTTTGAATCTATAGTAAGAGCGGTGGCAAATCAATATAGGTCAAAGGGAACCGAGCAGGTCATTGACGAGATTAAAAACCCATCATTTACACCAGAACCAAAAGACGTTCAGGGTGGTAAATCAATACTAGACCAGGTGTCAGAGCAAATATTTAAAGGTAGTTCTTTTTGGAATAGATAATAATTAATTAATAATTTTAAACTTTTTAAAAAATGGCAACTGTTTCTTTAGCTAGTGGAATGACGTTGAGACCAACGGCAGTCCAAACAGCTACAAACGAAAACTATGTAAGTGCATTGACAGCAACGTCTGGTGCTTTACATAAAAGAGACGTTTCTGAAGAGTTAGTAAAAAGATACGGAGACCAAGGTATTACTGGTCTTTTAGAGTTAATGGGTGCAAAAGCTCCTACTACTCAAACTACTTTTGAACACTACGAAGAAGCTTTCTTACACAATGATGTTATATTCCGATTTGACTCTGGTGTTTCAGCAGCAGGTACTGCAACTGAGGATATAACTGTTCAATCAAGTTCTTTACATGACTCAAAGTCTTCTTTGAGAGTAGGAGATATTCTTTTACTATCAGACAACACTCAGATTTATGTTCAAGCTACAAGTTCTCAAACTGCGTTTACAGTATTTCCACTAACTTCTAGCGGTTATAATTCAGCTATTGGTTCTAGTACCGATGTAAATGCAGTTATTATTGGTAATGCTTTCCCAGAAGGGTCTGCACAGCCAGAAGGATTGACTCCTCGTATTCATGAATACTCTAACAAAGTTCAGATTCTTAAAGAATCTTTTGAGGTTACTGGTTCAGAAGCTACTAACGTAGTCTATGTAAAAGTAGACAACGAAGAAATGGGTTCTGGCTACTTGTGGTATTTAAAAGGTGAGGCTGATACTTTCAAGAGATTCCAAGATTACGCTGAGATTCAAATGATTCTTGGTAATACTATTAGTAATACTGCCTTAACAGGTACAAGCTCTACTTTTGATGGAACATCTTATTCTAATAGCACTTTAAGACAGTCTGAAGGTTTATTATCATTCATTGAAAATAAAGGTCAGTCTATGGATTTAGGCTCTGCTTCTATCACAATGAGTGACTTTGACGCTATCGTTAAGTCTTTAGATAAATTTAGAGGTGCTAAAGAGAATGCTCTTTACTCTGGTATTAACTTATCTTTAGATATTGATGACTTA
>CESK01025049.1_pt1 | contig 14333 bp, 7 predicted proteins | sample 531091 | NCBI WGS metagenome assembly CESK01 (sample SAMEA2621271, study PRJEB7988) | marine metagenome | biome: marine biome (ENVO:00000447); feature: surface water layer (ENVO:00002042); material: "saline water (ENVO:00002010), including plankton (ENVO:xxxxxxxx)" | depth 5 m
TTAAAACAAAAGACCAAAAACCAAGGTGTGACTCCAGACCTTATAAATGCTCTTGCCCTACAAAAAGTTACTGCTGATAGAGATGCAGCAGCAAGAGAAATGGCATTGTCCATGGATCAAAATCCTGCAACTGTACTTCAACAACTAGAGCAAAAAGCCACAGGGCAAGCTACACAGTCAATAGCAGAACAAGTTGGTATAGCAGGACAACAGAAAAAACAAAAACAAGATAAGGCTATGAAAAACCTAGCTAAAAAGTTACAACAGGGTAAAGGTAACTCAGGAATAATGGGTATTGCACCTAACCCACAAAAACGAGTCATGCCACAAATTGCACAAGCTACTAGACCGCCTATGGCTCCAAATATGGGTAACATGCGTGCGGGTGTAGCACAAGTGCCCAGACCACCAATGAACAGAGTTATGAATTCTGGCGGTATTGTTGGGTTTAATAGAGGTGGTGGTATTAATAGGTTTTTAAAAAACAGAGCAATAAAGAAATTTAGAGACGGTGGTAGGGCTTACGCAGAAGATATAACTGACCAAGAAGTACAAGACTATCGCATGAAAAATTATACGTATGACATTATTTCAAGAACGTATAAACCTGTACCTAAACCTGTAGGTTTGGCAGTCGCAGGGCAAAACCAAACGCGTTCAAGCGGAAACATGCCTACTACTACACAAGAAATTAAACAATTCTTAGCAGACCGAAAAACACAATCAGCTTTAATACCAATACAAAGAAATATAAGACGCGTTCCTGTATTTACAGATGATGGGCAGTACGACGCTGCTGCCACAGATAAAGCGTATAACGATAAAGTAAACGCAGAAATGCTTAAATTATTCCCTGCTAAAGATGACGATAAAAAAGATACGCCTGAAATACCCGCAACAGGGGTTCCCGGTGTAGACCTTGATTATGTCGCTAATCGTCCGATAGAAATTTCACAATCAGATGCTCCACCACCACCAGACCCAATACAACAAATGATAGATGATGTAGGGACAGACAAACAATCTATATTAGATGCAAATGAAAGCCGTAAAAAACTACTAGACCTTGATCTCACACCCAGACAATCTACTGTTACTGGCGACGACATAACTGAAATGCGTGATGCTGACATTAAAGCAATAGAAGATAGAGAGAAAAAGGATGATGAAAAAGTAACGGCTGTAAGAGATGACACTGCTGCTTTCTTTGGGCGTGATAAAAAGAAAAAGGCATACGAAGCGGATCTTGAGGCGTTAAAAAGCACCTATGCCGACGAATTAAAAGATCCTAGATTATCAGGTTCAGAATATAGAGCAGGGTTGCAAGGGTTGTACACTGGTGCATATGGACTGCCCGGAGGTGGTTTTGCTGACTATTATGACAGAGATGTAAGAAGACAGTATGGGCTAAAAAGAGAGGGCGTACAAAAAGCTAGTGATATGCGTCAGGCATTTGATCTGGCAGATCTTGAGATTGGTAAATCTAGTGTTAGTGCGGGTAATGTTAAACGGCAAGCACTTACACAAACAAGTGCTGATATAGCTCAAGTTAGGGCAAACGCAACAAACCAACAAATAGCCACCGCTAATAAGATAGCAGACCGTGTTAACGCAGGTCTAAAAAATAAACTAGATAAATTGATTACCTTAACCACTACTGAAGGTGATGCGATAACAACCGCTAAGGATTTAAACGCAAAAGTAGCTGAGATGACTTTAGATAAAGCGCAAAAAGAATTAGAAAATCTACAGAACACAAAAGAGAAAGCAGTGGACTTAGCCATTAAAGAAGTTAAAAACTTAATAGATGCTCAAGGCGCTACAATAATAGGGTTAGATGAAAACTTTGCGGGTAATGTAGTTGGTACCGCAGAATATGCAGAAGCCGTTAGACTAGCCACTGCTAAGAATTTAGAAACATTCTTACTGTCTGAATCAGAACTTAGACAGCACATAGCCAATTTAAGAAAAAATAACCCCGTCTCAATAGACAATCCAAAAGATTTAGAATAAGTAGTCTATATTTATGGAAGCCACTAGAGAACAGGTACTAGCAGCAATAGAAAGACGCAAGGCTGAGGGTAACTTAGAAGCTGTTGCTCGCCTTACAAAAGCACTTCAAGAATCACAAGCCAGAACTGATAGCACACAACGGCAATACGAAAGATTTCTTAAAGGTTTAGACACTAGACCCCCAACAATACAAAAAGAACCCGGCATGTTTGAAAACATACGGAAGGGTTTAGGCGCAGGGTTTACACAAACCGCAGAGTCTGGTCTTTTAGGTTTAGCTACTCCACTTGACGAAGAAGCGGAATTAAAAGCACGGGCAAAAATTCAAGCTATTGCTGATAGGTTTACTCCAGAAGGTGGTGACAAAGAGTCGGTGCTTTACAATATAGCTTCGGGTTTAGGTTCCATAGGTGCAGTGGGTGCAGTTACGTTAGCAGGTGGTTTAGCAGCTGGCCCCGTGGGTGCAATCACAGCAGGTACCGCCGCAGGTATTAGCACACAAGTAGGTGAGGCTAGTGAGCGTGCTAGAGCGCAAGATGTTTCTGAAGACGTACGACGTAAGGCTATAACCGACCCAAGAATTATTGCTGCTGGTGCGTTAGAAACTTTACCTTTCCTCAAAGCAATAAGTAAATTTAGTAAAGTAGACCAATCTAAATTACAAAAAATATTTAATCCTCAAGACGTAAAAGGCCTTAAAAAACGTGCCCAGAGTGCAGTTGCTACAGGTGGTGTAGAGGCAGTACAAGAACTTGCACAGAACACTGCTCAAAATTTGGTAGAGCGTGGGTATAACCTAGACAGGGAGATAGGAGAAGGTGCATTTGAGTCTGCCGGATATGGCGGTGCAACTGGTTTCATATACCAATTACTTATTGATTTACTTCCCGGCAGGTCAAGAGCGCCTACACTTGACCGTACTCCTGCACCAGAAAGAAATGAAGCTGGTCAAATAGTAGATCCTCCTCGCACTAAAGAAGAAATAACAGGTGAGGCTATTAGTGAAGAAGACATTATACGTGAACAAGCTGCTCTGTTTGATAATCAAGGACAGGGTCAGTTGTTCCCACAAACTGAATTAGAACGCCGAGCCGACGCGTTAGCAGATCCTGAAGGTCTTACTGAAACAGATGTAGTACAAGACGTAGAAAGAGAAGAAAAACGTAAACGTATGGACGAACCAGAAGCTAAAGCAAAGGTTGCCAAACGTGCAGGACAATTAGATTTATTTGAAGACCAAGAATTAGAACAAGAAATAGCCAAGCTAGAAGCTGAAGAACAAGCTAACGTACGTAAGGCTATTGAAAAAGGTAATAAGCTAACAGCTAAAGAATTTAATGAACTGACTAACAATGAACAAAAACTTGTACAAGACACTTTATATAAGCGAGCAGAGAACAAAGAAGAAGTAAAAAAACTACAAGAAACTTTTGAACAAGATTTGGCTGATGTAGATGTTGATGTGGCTGCTACACAACAAGACAAGACCGCAGACCGACGCCAACAAATATTAAACAAAGTGTTTGATGAAAACAAAACCACGCGTAATTACAATACTATGCGTAACAAGTTCCAACGAGCACTACAAAATGAAGGTCTTACTAATACAACAGCTTCTGATGCTGAGTTTGAAGCTATAGTAAAAGAAGTAAATATAATTAGAAAAAACCAACAACCCACAGGAGAACAAGATGCACAACCTAGTGGAAGAACTACCGAGAGAGGACGTGGAGTTGGCGTTCAAACTGATATTGAAAGCGTGGGAACAGGACGTAGAAAAGTTACCAAAGATGTCGGTGCCAAGCCAGATAAAATACCTAAAGCCAAAGCAGTGGAAGGTGCTGATAGAGACACTGACGTTGATATTAGAGGAGAGGGAACTCAGCAGTCTGCACTAGCAACACCAGAGCAAAAAGAAGCTCCGTACAAAGGCACAATAAAAGGTGTTAAAGCAAAGTTAGTAGATAAACCGTTTGGAAAATTTAGAAAAGACCAACGCACACCAGCACAATCCACGGTTGAAATGTTAGAAGAAACTCGCAAGACTGGGTATATAGATGAAGTGCCGGACTCTCAAAACCCACTAAATGCAGGGGATAGAGCATTTTTAAGCACTATAGGCACTGAAAAAATTAGTGCTCCCACTAAAAATAAACCTCGTAATAAGAAGAAAAACCCTAGTTACATATCAGTCGCAGGCACGTACTTGTCTGGGCAACCTGACCCGATAGATGGGATATTAAGTGCAGTCGATGACATAGCTACAAAAAGAGTTGCACTAACAATATCAAAAGATGATTCTATTGCACCTGAAGTTAAAGCGTTTGAAAAAAGAACAGGTACTCGTAATGCAACAAATGCAAAAAGATTTTTAGATTTATTACTTGCTAACCCAAATGTATCTGACAAAACTAAAAAATTTATAAACGATAAGTTAGCTGAGAGAAAAGCACAACCTAAACCAATAAGCAAAACGCAACAAGATAAAGATGCTAGAAAAGCAAAAGTAGAGCGTGAACGTAGAAAAAGAGAGCGTGATGCACAAATAGATATATTGAACAAAGCACAATTTGAAAAAGCTAAAAAAGATTTTATTAAGATGAGGCCGGCCAATGCTAAAGCACCACGTACCACAGAAGTTATTAAGTATATGCGCACCACTGATAAATACAAAAAATTTGTTACTGAAAGTGATACTAAACCCACCACCGTAGCTAAAGAGTTAAGAAAAAGAGCAAGAAAAGAACAAAAAGACGCTGAAAAAGCCTACGAGCGAGCAATTAAGAAGGGTGTAAGAGATGAAGATATAGTGCTACCACCAGAAACAGATGCTCTCGAAAGTGTTTCTATAGAAGAATTTGGTGACATTACAGATGGCCTGAACATATTAGCATCTATAAAAAATATAGGTAAAAATTTAAACGAAACAAAAGCTGCTGAGTTTATTAGAAACGGTGACTTAAAAGGTGCATTGTTAGCTATAAGTGAAGACACTAGCATGTCTAAAGATATAAGAACTTTAGCACTAAATATGGCTGACTATGTAGGTGACACAAAAGTATCATTTAAAAAAATAAAAAATACTTTCCCGACTGTTGGAGCTGGGTCTATACGTAATTTTACATCAACTGTACATGGCCTATTTATTGTTGACAAAAATGCAATACAGTTAGCCGATACCGCTACAGTGCACACGTTGTTACATGAAGTGACACATGCAGCAACAATAAAAACTTTACGAAAAGAAGGAGATCCAATAACTAAAAGACTAAAACGTTTACATAAACTAGTCAAAAAACAATTACCTAGCGAATATGGTAGCACCAACGTAGAGGAATTTGTGGCTGAGATATTTACTAACCCTACATTCCGAAGTAAAGTAGCACAATTAAAAGTTGAAGACATTAGTGCATATCAACAGTTTGTTAATATAATAAACAATCTAATAGAACGTATATCAGGCAAACGATTTACCCCGTTATTTACAAATCAAATTGACGCTTTAAATGAATCACAATCGTTAATAACAGAGATACTAGCTCCACACACTGTGCCTAATCAAAAAACAGGTATTATGTTAGCTCATATGAGTGATAAACAAGGCGCTAGTTTTTTAGCCAAGTCAATGGATAAAATTTTAAGTAAGTTGACAGGCGATAAACCTATGAACTCCACTGACAGAAGTCAGTTTGGTGACAATGCCATAACTACACTTACTGATATACCTAGCAAACTTCGTCAGACTTTACTTGGTTTTATGCCATCGTTATCTATAGGTGATATAGCTACTAAGTTAAATAAAGGTTTAGGTAATTTAGCTTATAAACTACACAAGGCCATGTTAGAGCAACGTGCTGACATAAGGCAATCTGACCAAGACGTGCAAGCTACAGCAGCAAGATTTGCACGTTGGGCTGAAAAACAAACAAAGCAAGTTTTAGATAACTTTAATAGTGTGGTGTATGACACTACCACCATGCAAATAGATGTAGAAAACGAAACACGTGAAGATTACAAAGGTAAGACAGTTACTGATAGGAGAACTGGGGCAACTAGAGATGCACAAGAAGTTTATGATGAAGTAAAACGTAATTGGGATAAGCTAAAAGCCAACGGTGGTCAAAAAATATATAGTGACATGCGGCAAGCCTACAAAAATCAATTTGAAAAATTACGTGAAGTTATATTTAACGATGTAGATGCTACATCTGAAAATAATCCTGATGCAAAACAAGCTAAAAAAACAATTAAAGATATACTTACTAGGCAGATGTTTAACAATGCAGAATTAAAAGTATATTTTCCATTGTATAGAGAAGGTGAATTTAAGTTAGTGTATTACACTGCTGCTCCCGCAGGCGCTGATATTGACATAGCACATATAGAAATGTTTAAAACTGAACGTGCCATGAAAAGAAGAATAAAAGAATTAGAAAATGATAATCAAGTTGTGCAACCTAAAACTGGGCAACCAAAATATTTATCTAGCCAGTCAGGTAAATTAGATGTAGATAAAATGAAAGACATGGTTCCACCCACAGCTTTTGTAAATAAAATACTTACGCAGTTAACCCTAGCAGGTGTTGATAAAGACGTGCGACAAAACATAATAGAATTGTACATACAGTCTTTACCAGAATCGGCTTACGCAAAAGCATTACAAAGACGTAAAAACACCGATGGTTATATAGAAGATGCTATGTATACATTTAATGCTAAAGCCTATGATTTAGGTAGGCAGATAGCTAGGTTAAAAAATGCGTCTAAATTAAGAATATTGCGTGGTGAGATAGATGATTATGTAACTGAAGAAGTTGAGAATAATAGAGTTAAACCAAAAGATAAAGAAATGTTTGATGCCCTAGTGTATGAGTTAACCGAACGTAGTGACTTTGCACGTGACCCCACAACAAAATTCCAAGCAATATCACAAGGGGCTAACCGCATAGCGTTCATGTACACAATAGGTTTCAACGCTTCGTCTGCATTGGTTAACGCATCGCAAATACCTTTGTTTGTACTTCCTTATTTAAGTGCTGAATATGGAACGGCTAATTCAGTTCGTTCGTTAAACAATGCCCGTAAAATAATTACCGCAAGTAATTCACTACGCACCAAAGATGGTAAAAAACTAGGTAAGAATTTAAAACGTCAAGATTTAGTCGGTGAAGAAGTAGAGTACGCAGGTAAACCTAGTTTAGAAAATTACTTTGTTGCTAGATTTGATGAAGAACAAAACCGACACATATTTGATTTACGAGACGATCTACAGTTTCCTAACGCAGAAATGGAACAAATGATACGTGATATGCAAGAACTCGTGCAGTTAGCGGCAGATAGAAACCAACTTGACCAATCATACCTAAGTGCGGAACTTAACATGAACCAATCAGGACGTGTTAAGACAGCGGGTGACAAGTTTACACACTACGGTGCGTGGGGTTTTCACAATATAGAAAATTACAACCGACAAGTTACGCTCGCCACTGCTTATAATTTAGAACTAGAAAGAATGCGTAAAGAAAAAGGTAGGGCAGAATTAACCAAAGAAGAAAAACAACAAGCCGCAGAAACAGCTTTATACAAAACTCAACAAACAAATGGTGGTGCTGTTACTGAAACAGGTGCTAGGGTTGCACAAGGAGATTTAGGTCGCGTAGCATTGATGTATAAGAACTATGGTATACAGATGTACTACACGATGTTTAAGTCTTTTAAAACATTAATTGGTAGCGACCCATCTTTAACAAAACAAGACCGTGTGGTTGCACTAAAACAATTAATCGGCGTGCATCTAACAGCATTATTATTCGCGGGTGTTCAAGGTATACCATTGTACGGTGCTATAAAAGTTATTGCTAACATGTTCCTAGACGATGAAGAAGAAGACTGGGATACACTTGTACGTAAACAAGTGGGTGAAGGTTGGTATAAAGGCGCTGTGTCAGAACTTACAGGTGTAGATGTATCTAAACGTGTGGCGTTAGGTCAGTTACTGTTTCAGACAAACCGATACAACGTCGATGCTTCTATAGAAGAAAATATATTCTTCTATCTTGGTGGCCCTGCTTGGAGTACAGCTCTGGGTGTAAAACGTGGTATGGAAGATATATTTGTAAAAGGAAATTTAGAACGTGGTATTGAAAGTATGGTACCTACAGCATTCCGTAACGTATATAAAGGCTTGGTCAGATATAACCGTGAAGGTGCTTTAACTCGTAGAGGTGACCCTATATACACTGACTTTAGTTTCGGCGAGCTTGCGGGACAGACATTAGGTTTTGCTCCTCTTAACTACACACGTAACCAAGAACAGAATATGATTAGTAAAGGTATAGAACGTAACATATCTGAAAAACGTACTAGCTTAATGAGAAAATATTATGTAGCAGCACGTAATGGTGACTGGGGTAGAGTAGAAGACATAATAGAAGAAATAGGTAAATTTAATAAACGTCACGTACCTACCTATGGTAGTAAAGTGGCTATATCAGGTGACTCAATAAATAAGTCAATGCGTAGGCACATGCAAGAATCAATCATTATGGAAAAATTTAACGGTGTATCTCTAAGCCCTATGCTACGTGCAGGATTGGAAGCTCAACGTAAAGAATGGGACGACGGGTGGGAATTATTTTAAAGACCCCTTACCACTAGAGGGGGGTCAGCGGTAAGGGGAGTATTGGAGAAGTGAATAGGGAAAAATTTAAAAACACCTATCACGTAGATAATGTATCACAGTCTACGCCAAATGCGAACCCCTAAACGACCATTTTCTACTCTAATTTTTGTTACAACTTCTTGTTTGTTTTTATTAGTTATTGCGGTTAATTGTTTAATTGCTAGTTTAGTATTTATACAAGGTACAAAAAAAGACGAACCAACCACAAAGGCATTCCAGTTGAGTGTTATATGTACACCATCAGGATTTATATCATACGTTCTAAGTATATAAGCCACTACCTATTTTAGCCTCTTGAGGTATATCCGCATCACATTTAACCACTATACAATCGGCAGGTGGTAGTTGCATTTGTGTGCCTCTAGTTATACGAACTTTCTTTTTAACAGCACCTAATTTATCTTTCATATCTTGCACCAACTGACCATAGTTTATTTGTTGATCACCACACCATTCTTTTAGTGGTTTGGGTAACAAGTAGGCTACCTTTACATCTGTTTCATACCTACCCACTAACTTGTTAGTGCGTGGCATCATGTCTGGCAACACAAGTGTATCTAAACCATTGTTGCTATTGGTATTTAATCTATCAGTGCTTTTTATCCATATCATACTGTTAAAATGTTCACTCATGTAATCGTTCAACATTTGTTCTATTGATACAGACATGTCATCTACAGATGCTTTGTTGCCACGTAGTTGTCCTATAGCCCAGTCTTGAATATTCTTTAAATTATAATCTATAAGACCTACATGTTTTGCTATTAGCAACCCCGTCAATGTCATGGAAACATGCACAGACCAATGTCTGTTTTCGGCGGTCAATCCAGCTAATTTATCTACACGTGCTTGCATGTCTTGGTATGTACGTTTGACTTCTTCTAGGTTATTCATTATGTACTGCACATAAGGTATACCTGCGTGACCAAAGTTCTCTTTCAATGCCTCACTAAACCTATCTGTTTCTTCTTTAGTTTCAAAATGTATTCTTTTAACATGGCACTCCATGACTCTCTGTGCTTCTGCTTTTGGCATATTTTTAAACATGCTTATGCGTTCAATCAAACTAGTATTACCCGTAGTAACCGCAAGTAACTTCCATGACTCACCTCTGTGTCTTTCTTGGTTAGCACCACTAGTCATACGCGCACGTTGTTTCCCGGAGGTAAGTTGATACGCCATGTCTGACAACTCCTTACCATGTGAGTTGGTAAGCTCGTCCATATACAGGGGTAAGTTATGATACACTTCACCACGGTTCATCTTAGTAGCGTACGTATCACGCTCTTGTATTATTAACTCGTCTGGATTACCCCACACAGAAGATGCGGCGATCATAGCTGTTGTCTTTCCAAGACCTGAATCTTTACTGTGTATGTGCATAGCGGCACAATGTATAGGTGACAATGGCATTAGCACAGACCCAAATGCAGTGCCAACAACGTATTGGTGTAACTCCATACCTTTTCTATTATAAAAATTGAGTGTGTCTTTCCACCCTTGCATAGACCCTTTTGGTTCAAATGCAGGAAACAATGATGCCGTTTGTGTAGAGGGCGGGTTAAAGGATATTTTATCTGCATGTATCTCAGTGCAACCAAGTACAAACGAGTCAAAGTTATTATTAGTCCAACCAAATTGTCTACGTGCTTCGTCCGCCGCACTGTTTGCTTGTAATTCATTTACCCAGTCAGTTGTATATTTCATAAGTTCTTCCATTTTCGTTACTGCCACGCCGTGCATAGACATTTGTTTACGAAACTCATCTCGTGATGTAACAGCAGTCAAAGGTATTGTAAACTCTCTTACACCATCTTGTGGTAGATGTAACCTCATTACTATAGCTTCACCTATTTCCACATCCCGTAGTCTACGAACAACATACAAGTCGTTGTGGTATATACATCTCTCGTCTATATTGCCCTCAGCATCTGATGTGCGTATGTATACGCCACCACTCTTACCTCTAAAATAAGGTTTAGGGTACTTCGGTATTACGTATTCCAACACGGGTGCATTAGGTAAATTAGCTGAACGATCATGCACTACGTTTTCTGTAGCCTCTGCTACCTTACTACCCAAAGATATAGGTGATTTAATTTTACCCCAATGCGGACAGTTGGGACATACTCCTTCTTTGTTAGTATCAAATGTAGAACATAAGTAGGGGCCTTTGATAAGGTCAAACTTGTTCTGTGTTTGGTCAGGGCTATATTCTTCATGTCCCTTTGAAATCATATGTGCGGCTCTTTCACCATCATTACAAAACTTAGCTATGGATAATCCTGCACGCCACATAGGCTCGTTGCAACTAGCTTGGTCTGTAACTATTATTTTTAATTGTTCACAACCCTTACCTTCAACGGTCTTTTTCATTATGTCTTTAAAACTATTTTCTCTGTTCCGTATCAACGCTTGTGTAAACGCGTTCATAGGATCGTCGTCTTCTACGGGTGTGGGTATAGACTCCATACCAATCAAACTAGCGAACGTCTCTACCGGGGTAGTAGCACCTTCGTATAACACCTTAACTTGTTCTGGTGTGTCACCTTTGTAGTTATTACACGTAGGAATACGCAACACACGTGCCGCATCTGACGTGACAGCAGGGTCAGATCGCATGTTTTGTTCAACTAATAGCTTCTTGAAGCGGTTTGCTACGACCTTCCATTTACCTACGGGACAAGGTTCGGCTAACACCCAATACACATGCAAACCATAACCTGAGTCAACCACAGTAGGTTTAGGTAGAGAAACTTGTTTACAGAAATCACGTAATGCCGCAAGAGCTGCGGGACGTGTTTCATATTTTGTATTGTCGTTGTCACCAATATCTAGGTCTAAGAAGAAGGCTTTTACATTTTCTACAAAATCAGCACCACGTGAACCTTTATCTGAAAAAGAACCTAAAGCGTAGAACGTGTCCCACCCACGACTATCCCATTCCTTAGCAGATTCAACAAGTGCATCTTTTGTTTTATAAAATAACTGTTTACGGTTATCCCATTCTTTACCGCCATCTTTCAATGCTAGTAAACAGTAGTAATTCCCCTCCGCCAAGACTTTATCTAAAAAATCATTCGCGTCCATATTATTCTCCAAAATCCAAAAAATACCGCGAGACGCTATAGTACACCTCGCGGTTAACTAGGGTCTATTCGTCGTCCCAATCATCAATGATGGCACCTAAGTCCTCTGGTTTATCTTTTGGTTTTGGAGTAGCTTTTTTCTTAGCCTTCTTCTTTGGTGGAGTTTCGGCTTCTTCATCAAACACATCATCCGTGGTAGCTTCTATTTCTTCTTTAGTTGCACCCGCCACTGGGGCAAATGGGTTTTCATCACCAACAGTAAATCCTTCCACTGCACCAAATGGGTTGGTCTTTTGTATGGGTACATACTTAACAACCTGCACACCTTTTAGTCTAAGTGATACTCCGTGGTCACGCATGTTGTAAGGAACAAATACAACAGCTACGTTTATCGTACTACCAGAAGTTAGTAGAAAGTCCTTTGGTAATTCAGTGCCACGTGCATCACACTGCATTGGTTTATTAGTAACGTCTTTACCATACGCACCTTTTAACTTGGCCTTACCAACATACATACCTTCATCATTTTTAGTAAATGGCATCTGTAACTGTGCAGGCCATTTATCCTCACGTTTTTGTTTGTATGCTTCAGCCATAGCTGTAAACAATTCTTTTGCTTGTTCTTTATTCATTACAAAAGATAATTCATATGCCGCACCATCATCTAACGGGTCACAAGGTACGGAACGATTTTCTGCATTATCAAAACGATACGTCTTGTTTATGCGGGGGTAAAGTGCTTCTACATTATTTATTAAATGGGTCATGCTCATTCTCCAAATTAGAATGGTTTTTGTAAACGTAACCCTCTACAGATTTAAAGGGTGACGCGGTTGCACTCGGTTTAAAGACCGAGGATATTGCTTCAAGCGTATCAGGGTGATCTTTCATACCTTCAACGATTTCTAACTGATCTTTTTCTAACCCGTACATAGGTTTGAAAAAAAGTTTTGGTATAACACTATTGCTATCAAAATATATTTTTGTAACAACAGACGCAGACGAAGTATTATATTTAGATAAGTGTCGTGCGTATTCTTGTAACGGCATGTGACCTCCAACAGTTTTACCAAAAATAGACGTGGCAGGCAACTGTAACTGATAAATTTTTGTTAAGTCGTCATTCAACGCTATGGCTAGTCGTTGAAAAAATCTACATGCTCTACCATACCCAGATGAACCACGTATATTTTGTTTACAATCCATACAGCGAATTGCTTGTCGTTGTGGTTTAGGTACTCCCGGGCACGGTCTTTGTGTGTCTACCGACCAACACGTTGGTGCGACTACATTGTCAGCGTTAAACTGATTTTTAAAATACGCACGTGTGACATTAGCGGCATTAACTATAACAGCTTGTATAGAGCTACCATAATTATCAAACACACCATCACGAATACTCATTCGACGCACCTAAATATCCTCATCGTCATCAAAGTCTATGACTGGTTGGTCACTTTCTTTGTTGTTATGAGTTAAAGCATCAGATACATCTTGCACATTAAACCTATATGTATTACCTATTTTTACATAAGTATTTTTAGGTATATGTCCTTGACGCACCCATGCTCTTATCGTAGACACAGACACACTAAAATGTCTGGCTACGTCTTCAATAGGAACAAATGGTTGCATTACTTTTTCCTCACGGTTACGACATATTCAGAATCCGCGTTTAGTCCCATAGGAACAACTTCTGGATTCTCCTCTAGGAACTGTTTCATATTACCTTGATTAACACGCTTCTCTAATAACTCTGGTACTTGGTGTTCAAGAATAAACTTGTGCATAGACTCCCAATCACTAGTCCAGTAACGTGTCTTCACGGTTCTATAAAACGTACCCTCATTCGTGCGAACACTCTCAATATCATGTTCATCACAAAACTGATTCATGGCTTGTTTAATCATGTCTTGCTGATCACTAAGCAAGCCATCTTCTTCTTTGAACTTTGCAGATAATTCGGCACGCTTTGCTTTTATCTTGCTAAACGTAGCCACTAACTTTTCTGGTGTAGGTTTTGTTGACATAAATCCCCCTCTAAACTAATAGATTATGCGTTAATTTGATATGTATTGTACTAGTCAATCATTTCGTTGTAAAGGTCTATCATCTTTGTGTGAACATCTATTCTGTTATCTAATAATGCGTAAACACGTTTCTCTACGTATGAACTTTGTAGCTGCACAACAGTGCATTTATGTGTTTGTCCAGACCTGTGTACACGTGCATTAGCTTGTGCGTATGTCTCCAGCGAAGGAGTTGGCCCCCACCACACCACTGTGTTTGCGGCGGTCAGTGTCACACCATGTGCGGCAGACTGCGGTTGCACTACGAGAACTCTTGGGTCATTAGTTTCTTGGAATTGTTTAAATATCTCAGTCCTTTTAGATGCAGGCACATCACCACGTATTATTTCTGTAGTTATGCCATCAGCTCGTAGCTTGTCAGTCAGTATATCTATTACATGTTTAAAAGGCACAAACACTAATACTTTTTTACTTGACTCATCAATGACCTCACGCAACACTTTGTATCTGTGCTTTATG
>CESK01006868.1_pt1 | contig 14318 bp, 19 predicted proteins | sample 531091 | NCBI WGS metagenome assembly CESK01 (sample SAMEA2621271, study PRJEB7988) | marine metagenome | biome: marine biome (ENVO:00000447); feature: surface water layer (ENVO:00002042); material: "saline water (ENVO:00002010), including plankton (ENVO:xxxxxxxx)" | depth 5 m
TTGTCCCTTAAACACACCTATGTTTGCTTGTTGTTCATATAAAGGTATCTTTGGCATTATAAAGTTTCCTTTCCAAATATATTTAAATCAGTACCAAGCCCATATTCCATTAAAGGCTCTACAGCCCCACTAAATCCACTTAATAAAGAACTTCTTGCCGCAGCTCTACCTTCTGCCATAGCACCTCTTGCTTGTATCTCTCCCTCATATTTTGATAATTTTGCTGCTTGTTCTGCGGACTGTGCTTGTAAAAATCTATTTCGTCTTGCTTGTAAAATATCTGTTTGAATATTTTTAGCACTTTCTAACGCTAATAGTAATCCTGTACCTGACATCGTTGCACCTGCTTTACCTATAGCAACTTGTTGTTCTCCTAATGCTTTTCTTTTTTCTTTATATGCACGAGCAGTTTCAAATTTCATAGTATCTACAATAGATTGTGCTTCTTGCTTTTTTATACTAGCATTATATTTAGCCATAGCTCTTGCTTGTTTTGCTCTTGCTCGTGCTTGACGTTTAGCACTTTTAGCTCCCATAAAACCTTGAGCTAAACTTAATCCTGCTTGTACAAATTGTAACATTATGTTCCCTCCACAGTTGCTATCATTGCTAATACAGTACAGGGTTGTGGTTCATCTTGTATAACATAAACTGTTTGTAAAAATTCGTTTGCATTACTTAACCATACTTCAGCATCCTCTGAATTTAAAGCAGAATTACTTGTAAATTTAACAGGGTCTGTGTCTGTTTCTGTTTGTCCTGTTTTAGCAGATAATGTATCTTTAAATCTTAATGTAGTTTTTTGCACAGATTTTTTAGAACCATATGATGTAGATGAATCTATATACAATGGTGCTAGTATTGATGTGTATGCTTGACCTACAACTATAGTATATGTTCCATTTGCTAAATTAGCACCACTAGCATCTTTTATAGAGTTAATAGTTAAACTACCATCAGCACCAACTGTATATGTTCCTGTTTGTAATACACCATTTACTTTTACCTTTACTACATCATCATCAAATTGGTCTAACTCTCCTGCTGAAAAACTAGCACTTTGACTAGATACTGCTTTACTAGCTGATGTATAATTATCTAATCCATTATATTCTGTAGTATATGTAGACCCCCAATTTCTAGCATCCATTTTTACAAGACATCTTTGGTTGTCTGATTTTTTTAACACAATATAAACAGAATCTTCTCCTGTAGATGTAGGTAATACCGCTACCGACTCTACTGTTGCTCCTGAAAATGTATGTCTGTGCCAACCAAATGTATCTGTTTCTTTTTCGTATGTAAGACCAATTAACTCTCCATCATTTCTTACAATCCATATTATTGTTTCAGGTTCTGTTTGTAATGCAAATTGCAATCCTCCACCATCTAATACATGGTCTGCTACTGCTGTTAAATCTGAAGCTAAAAACACAGTTGATGTAGATTGTTCTATCCACTCTCTTAATTTTTTACCTTGTCGCATTAAAAATAATATAGATGCATTTACCAATAATGCTTGTACTTTATTAGAACCATAATTACTTTGTCGTTTAATATCAAACTGTGTTGGTGTTATTGCTAGTTGGTCTGACCCTGAACCTAATGCCCATTCGTTTGCACTTGTTCCTATAACTAACTTTCTTGAAGGACATAACCAACGTATTTCATCTATAGTATTAGAGTTTATTGTAAGACGCATAGAGTCATTTGCATTTACACCAACAGCAAAATTATTTAAGTCATTAGATTTACTTAACCATATAGTATTAGGCTTTTCATCTGTACCACCAAAACATAATCTACTTTCGTATATTGCAATAGAATGAGGAAAGCCTTGTATTTTATTAAATGCTGACTCATAAAATTCTACTTTATTTGGAAATCTTTCTACCCAATATCCTAAATCTAATGCAGTTGCAAAATTAGTTGCTGTGTGTTCTACTTGACATTGATAGTAGCTTGTAACTGTGTCAGCTACAGAATAACCTTGAACAAACCCATCATCTTCTACTGTATAAAAAGTTTGTGTTTGTGGATTATAACCTATACCTCTATAATCATCTGTACTTAAATCAACTGCTTGTGTAAGAAAATTACAAGAAGTATCAAAAATATTAATTTCATCATCATTATTATTTAATATATAAAGCACACCATCTTTTGCAGTTATATCTAAATACTCTGTATTCCAATCAAAGTTTGTGCTACTTGCACCATTAGTAAAAGCAGATGAATCTACATCTCCTGATACAGTTTGTGTAGCTTTTGTATATGTTGCTATAGTGCTTCCACTTGTATTATATTTTCTTATTTTTAAACTATATACAACATTACTACCACCTTCATCAAAAAAACTATATGCCGCATAAAAATGAGAGCCATCAAATCCAAGTCCATGAGTTTGATTTACACCTCGTCTTAAAGAAAAATTCTTTTCATCATTTCCTGCTATAACACTTTCATGTGAGCCATCTACATTAAATTTAGATAACTGTTTTCTATTCATTTGTGTGCCAGCTGAACTATTTTTATGTGCACCTTGTGGAAACATTGTACCCCATGTATATATATGTCCATCATACCAAGCAATATCACTAGGTTTATATGTGTCATAAGAAGAACTTGCATTAGCTGTAGCTAAAGTTATTACTGTAGCATCTGCTGTTTTATTACCTGTAATGTCTGTGCCATCATGTGCTAAAGATGTGCTTGAAAAAGCATACACTTTAAATGTAGAACTTTCATCAGTTAATACTAATAACCTATCGTTATCAGCATCCCAACACGCACCCTTTACTCCTGCTAAAGGTGTTGAACCATCGTTTTTAACTAATTGTTCAGGAACTGCATCTGTAAGTTCTGTTAACTTACCACTAAATTTAACTTTATCATGTTTAAAATAATTTTTACCTGTTACCCATTTACAGTTACCTGTATTTGACTCGTAATCATTTACTGCATCGATTAATGGAGAACTTAAAATTGCTGTTGCTTGAGTAGCAGTTGATACAATATTAATTTTACAAGGTGCTAAAATATATGGATTTTCTGTTTTTAATATAAATCCAAATTTATCTGCATCAGGTGCATCTACATTTTCATAATTTTTACTAAAAAAACTAGTTACTACTCTTAATAAACTATTAACAGGTTCAGGTTCGGTTGATGAAAATGAAAAGTTTTTTCTAGGAAAGTCTAATACAGCTTGTTCATCAACAGTTCCAACTCCATCAGTCATTAATAAACCACTTGTATCTCCTACAACCACATAATCTTCATAGGTAATACCATTATCTAAACTTCTTTGTATTATAACTTTACCTCTCCAAAAACCTAATGTTTCTATAGACCAATTAGATAAAGAAGCATTTAATGAATCTGAATAACCATTTTTTGATATAATACCTGCCGTAGTAGTTTTAGAAACATTTGCTAAAGGATACATTTTTGTTGAATCAACTAAAGAATTAGCATTATCTCTTTTTTGTCGTAAAACAAATTCACTACCTTGATAATCTGATGTAAAAAAATCTTGTGAAGAAGTTAATGTAATTGTTGTATTTGCAGGTATAGAAGTTCTAAATTCTCTTATGGTAGCACTAGTATCTGCAACTGCTGAATTACTTACATTTCCTAAAGAGTCATCATGTATAGTGCAAGTTATTGTTGTACTAGTAGTTGCTGTAATTTCCCATGTTCCATTTGTTTTTAAAAATGAAGAAGATGCTGATGATGATACATTAATTACATTTACTTTAGAACCAATTACAAACGAATGTGATGCTACAGTAAATACTGCTGATGCACCACTATTTGTTATTTGAACATGAGTAATAGTTTCTGACTTTAAACTTTCAGATACAGAAAAAGTTAAATCTTCATTTAAATCAATAGTTGGTGGAAAAGAATATGTTAATTCTTCTAAATTAAAATCATCAACAGCTATTCTAGATAATTTTTGTACAGGATGATTAGGATGTGCAATAAATACTACGTCAGCAGATTGTGTTAATTTTATATTATATAGTTCTGCTTCTAAATATGTTGTAGCAAATACCTCAATAAATGTTCCATCTTTATCATAAATTTTTAATTCTAAATTAGAAAACACAAGAACATATGTATTACTGTTATTAAATATAAAAGAATATGCTACAGATTTATTTGTATCTAAATCAGCTAAATATTTTGTAGCAGGTCTACGTTCTACACCACCTGCTTGTAAAGGTACAAAGTTTTCTAATTTAATACACGCTTTATTATATAATTCACTATCAAATCGTGCATGAGTATTGGGACTTACTTCTCCACCATTAAAAGCATTTATAACTTTTTTAGCCATAAATCCTCCTAGAATGTACCATACGATGTTTGTGAAAATGGTGGATAAGAATTACTAACAGATGACCCTGATGTATATGTAGCTTCAAGAAACTCACTATCTACTTCAGGCGAATCTTGTTTTTCAAAACCATTTATTCTTCTAGCTTCAGGCATAATAACACTATTAAATTCTTCTAATAGTAATTTATATACTGACATATCGCCTGTAATTGGAACAGCCATTCTTGCTGCTAACAATGTTACAAACGCTTGACCAAATAAAGAATCCATTGCTGATGGGTCAGGTTCTTTTACATAGCATAAAAATATATCTTCTTCATTAGATAATAATGCTGACCCCTCTATACTGTAATATACTTTTGATTTACCATATAGATAAACTTCTGATGTATCTGTTACATATGTTGTTCTAATAAAATCGGTTGGTAATCTATGCTGATATGAATATTCAAATGCAGGTTTTACTATTGAAATAGTTAATCCAAATCCTGTATCTGCTGTACTTCCACCTGCATAATCGCCTGTAGGACTGTAATTAGTATTTTCTAAAGTTGATGTTGTGGTGCTACTACCTAATCCTAAACTTACTTGCCAAACCTTTGCACCTGCACCTGTAACTGCTCTTTCTACTTTTGCATATCCTTCTGCTGTTGCTGTAGTTTCTACACTTGTATAAACAGGAAATCCATTGCTGTCAGTAGATGAAGCAGTAAGGTCGCCTGTAAAAGCACCATCACTTTGTAAGTTACTTCCTATTGCTATATTAATTTTAAATGCACCTAACTGTGCTCTTGCTTTACAACAGTTCCATTTGTGCATACGTACAAGTTCTTGTAATGTTTGTTCATAATGAAGATTAACTGTTTTTGCGTGAGATAATGTGTTTGCTGTTATCTCATCAGAAGTTAATGTAAGACGTTCACTTGCTAATTTATTTAATGCAAGATTTATAATATTTGTTTTAGTAAGAGCCATAATATAAAAAAAAGTTAAGGGGGGTCAAGCCCCCCATAATGTTACTCGTTTGTTGCAATTAGTACGTGTCCTGATAATTCTTTATCAGAAGCATCAGCACTTGCTACTGTAACAAGTAGTACTTTACCACCAACATCTAAACTTCCTGCTGTAGTAAATACTCCTGTTTCTTCGTTAGTTGCACCTGAAGGAAATGTATTAATTCCTTCGTTTGCATTAGCTACTCCATCAATGATTGCGTTAGTACTACCCGCATAACCCATATCAGCAGTCGCTCCTGAACCTAAAGCATCATATGCTAAAACAGCAGATATAACTCTAGCTTCTTGTGGAAGAGCTTTACTAATTGTATGAGAACCATCGCCAACATTAGTTAATGTAAAAGGAATTGCTTGTACATTTCCACGATAGTTAGACTTTGTAACAATACCGCTATCTAATGCAGTAATTTCATCTGAATTTGCCATCTAATTATCCTCCTTTAAGCGTTTTCTTTACAAGCGATTGCAATAACTTTTTCTTCTTCCATACGAACAGCACCAAATTCTGCTTTCATGTACGCATAGTAGTTAAATGATTTATCAGCTCTTTCGCTAATTTTAGTTGTCATATCAGGATTAACCTCAAATAAGATTGCATCCTGCACGAAAGCATATGGTAATCTGATACCTGTACTATTAGTATCTTGCCATATACCTGCACTATTAACATCTGCAGTTAAGTCTACATTGATTTCTGCTGCTGTATCTGTATCTGCTGCTGAACCAAAAGGTAGAATGTTGCTGATACAAAAATGACAACCCATATAATCATAGATTTGTCCTGCTCTTTGTTCTAATACTGAAGCACCTCTAACAGCTTTCTTTTCAAAATCTGTAAAGTTAGCGTCATCAAGAATGTCTCTCCACTGATTCCAAGAAACCTTAAAGATTAATTTTTCAGAATCTAGGTCAACACCTTTGTTACCGAACTGTGCGATAGTAGTTAAGAACTTGTCATAGTTAAACCCTGAAGTTGAAGTCCCAACATCAATATCAACAATACCTGATTCAAATACACCTGTTACATCGGTAAATCCTGCACCGAAAGCTGTAGTTGAAAAAGTATCTCCTGATTGTGCTGATGTATTAGAAGCTGCTGTTCCTAAAGCTGCTGCGTCGATAAGTAAATCTTCTTGACGAAGAAACTTATTTTTCATTGCAGTTAGTTTAGCATTTCTTGGGTCGATACCCATTTTACTTACATCTGCCCAATCCATGAATTGTCCATCTTGAAATTGAGAACGAGTTACTTTTCTACGACTGAATTCAATATCCGAAATAGGAGAATCTCCAAATCGGTTTGTTACTGCTTGTGGAAGTCCGCCACCTGATGTTCTTTGGTAGATACCTTCCTTACGGAATAAATCGCCTGTAGCTTGTTGGACATACTGACGCATTTTACCGCCTTTGGTTTCGACAGTTTCTCTAATAGCTCTGTCATAACCAACAATATAAGTTTGAAGCAGATTGCCTGCCATAATAAACCTCCATTATATTTAATTAATAATTACGTCGGCTATGAGTATCCGCACCTACGGGTCTTGCCTGATTTAAAGTTCTCACTTTTGATTTTCAATCAGGTTCACAAAGAAGTATCTGTTTTCAAATCTGTATTCCTTTTATCTAAATGTTACATTTTTGTCAATAAAAAAATTAAGCTAATTTTTGTAATAACAATTCTCTTTCTTTAATCATCTTTTGATAAGCAGGTTCGCTAACATGACCTTCAAAAGTGTACATTTGATTTTCTATTTCAGATAGTTGGTCACTAACAGTAGCAAAGTTTTCTTCCATACCTTGCTGAATAATCTCATCATCACTAATTAATGGTACTACATTTTCGAATAATGCTTTAATAAAACCTACATTATTACCTATTTCAGGGTCATCTTTAAATTCTGCTAACCCTAAATAGTCCATAACATTTGCCACTTTATTCATGTTATATTCGTATTTATCTCCTGCCCATTCTTCTCGTAAAGATTGTTCTGCTTCTAGTAAAGATACTTCTGAATCTTTATCAATTTGTTCAAAGTTATCAGCACTAGATTGTACTTCCCACTCCATTAAAGCTTGAGCTTGTTCTTGAGTTAATCCTAGACTATGAGCTAACTCTTTAAAATCTCCTAGTCTTTCTTCATCTACTTCTGTTCCTTCAGGAATATCTCCTATTTCAAATGCGTATTCATCTGAAGAAGTTGGTACTCCCATTATTTCTTTTTTACGAGCAATGTCCTTTTCATCTTCTGATAACCAAAAGTCTTCTGCCTTTCTTCCTACTTGGCTTTGTGCATTAATACTGCCTTTAATTAAGTCTATAGGGTTATCATATTTTTGAAAAATAGAATGTTTACCTAACTCATCAGGTAAGTTAGTTACCCAAGATTCATTAAACTTTCCTTCATCGTTTAAAATATCTACAGGCTGTTCTACAGTATCCGCTACTTCTACGGGTGTTTCTACAGGTATCTGTGTATCTTCGCTCATTTATATCTCCTTATCTTTTATATTTTTTAGTTGTTGTTTTTTTAGCTGTTTTCTTTTTCATAGGTTTTGCAACCATTTTCTTTTTACTTCCATGTTTCATATTAATTTCCTAATTTTCTGAAATCATTGCATCAATATATCTATATATATCTTGCAACGCATTTCTATATACCATTTCCTCTAACGTCAATGAGCTTCCTGCTTGCTCATCAATCATTGAAAATTTTCGTAAATCTTTAAGAACTTCTTCGCCTTCGATAGATAATAAACATTTTCTATAACAAGCCACTAGATTTTGTGCTTCTTTATTGTCCACCCTCTACCTCTTGTGCTAAAATACTATCAGGTTGTATTGACCCACTTACTTTTTGTGCAGCATCAGCAAGAGCAGGTGCAGCTTGTATGGCTTGCATTTGTGCTGCCATCTCTGCTTTTTCTTCTCTTTCTTCATCTACTTCGATAGGGTCTTTTAATGCGTTCATGCTAGAACTATTAGCAAACCATATTTCTCTAAATAGTTGGTCAGGGTCAACATTCTCTAATGATTGAAGCATATCAGGATTCATTTGAGAAAGTTCTCCAAAGATTCTTAATGTATTTATAGCCCCCATAGTTTCAAAAGATTTACTAGCTAATGATAGTCTGCCTAAATAATCTACTTCATAATCAGGAGATTCTGCTAGTTCTTGAGGAATGGGTGGTAGTTGATTTCGTTTTTGTAATATATAATATACATGAGTCATTAACGGAGTAACGTGCTCTGCAATATATCTTGACACAAATGGTGTTAGTGTCATTAAATCAGTTGTCATTCTTTCATTTACTTCAGTAGCTGTCATATTTCTATATTGGTCTAGCGGTCTGAATAAATGGTTAAAAAATTGTTTTCTTATTTGAGCTTCATGTAAATCAAATATTTCTTTTGCTAGTGATGGATTACCATTAGGTTGTAATCTTTCAGGTTTACCCATAGGATTAGTTGCTCTCCATTTAATAAAAGAACCTGCACGACTACTCATACCACTAACACTATCATCATCAGGTATAAGCCATTGTGGATTTGCATGATGTTCTGCTGCTACTATCATAGAACGATAAACAACATTAGTTCTTCTTGCAGTTCCTAAACACATACTCATAGGAGAACGACCATATACTTCTTCGTTACCTGTCATAAACCTAGATACTTTAAATGGATTAAAGTCAAATCCGCTTTCCATAACTATTTCTTTTGAATTTCTACTTACATGATAAGAAGCAAATGGTTTGTCTTTTGACTTTAAACTACCAAACTTATAATCTAATCGTGGCATAACACATTGAATAAATTTATATTTTGTATCTCGACTATGTTCTATATCATTTAAAATATATTCAAGTTTAGCTTTTTTAAGTGCATCACTACCAAACTTTTGTAATGCTTGTTTAGATGTAAGCTCATATTCTCTTGCTATAGTATCAACTTCATGTAAATGATTTTCTGCAATACGAACAGTATCGATAGTATAGTTTCTAAATTTAATTATATTTTTATCATCTTCTTCTACTGAAAGACAGTTAGTTCCAAAACATCCTAGTGAAAGTAATGCTTGAAACTCCTCTTGTGCAAAATTAGAACTAATCATTACTTGATGTGCAATACGACTTACTTCTTCAAAGTAATTAGCCACAACTTTGTTTTGCATAACTTTAGGAGAAGGGTGTCTAAATTTTGCCCATACAGTATTTGGTGGAAACATATGTGAAAAGAAACCACTAGCAAAATTGTAATTAGCTTCTATGCAAGTATCAATCATACGTTGTGGTGGTTTTTCTTGTCCTGCTATACGAATACGATTAATATTATCATTGCTTGGAAAACAAAAATCTGCACACTCTTGCCATAGGTTTAACCAATTCCCTATAACATTAGAACTCATCGAGTCATATTTTTTTATTAAGTTAGTTCCATTCATTAATAAGAACTCATCATTGTAGAACCTTCATTAGGTTTCTTTTTTTTTCTTGTCATAGGCGATGTTAAGATAGTATCTTGCATTTGAAATTGGTCATCCATAGTTTGTCGCATATAATCTGCTTGACTAGCTACATCTATTTCTGTAGGTAATGCAGGTGGTTTTACTACAGCAGGTGGTGCAGGGGGTGCTTCTGCTTTACTTCTTCTGCCCATAAAGTTTCCTTAATCTTTCGTAGTTAATTAATCTTAATTTATTATCTTTATCTGACCTATGATAGCATAAAAATGTAAGTTTGTCAAACAAACCAAACAATTTTGTAACTTTTCCTGCTGCGAACAATACATACCAAGTATCAGGTTTGTCAACAATATTCTTTGTTTTTTTTACATGATGCGAATATGTCATATATCCACATACAAATACTTCATTATCAAAATAACAATGAGAACATTCAGATAATATATCTTTTATCTTTTCATTATCTTGCTCAAAATATTCTACAAATTTTTCATATGGTGTCATACAATTATGTAATCATCCTCTACATACATTACTTTATTGTTACTTTTATTTGGTATTAAATATTCATTTATCATATTACCATGTTTTGCCATAAACATCATACGTACTGCATCTGCTCCATGTGAATATTCGTTGTGTAATATTCTACCTGTGTTTGGATTCCATTGATAATTAATTAAACTTTGTATAAGTGTTTCTAAAGATTTATTAATTTTACAAGCAGGTAAATGTCTACGGACAATTTCAATATCATCACGCACAGAATTAGTTTTAGGGATTGGTCTAGCTTGAAAATTATATTGTGTCCTACAGAAATCAAGTATGTTAGTGCCTGTATTACCCATACGTTTTTTTGAGTCATGTGGCATATAGTGTCCTGCATAGTGATAATTTTTTTCATGTATTATATCTAGATAATGTTTTATATCATACCCTGTGTTTTCATAATAATCAACTATATGTGCTGTATTATCTTTAAAAAATGCAAACACTATAGCTGTTGGGTCATCGACCCCCAAGTCCCAAAATGTAAATATAGCTTCATCACTTCCATCTATATGTTGAAAGTTTCCACTATTTTCTAGTTTAGTCATTTCATATCCATATACCGAGTTGGCTACATCTGCTACTGCTTCGTTTAAATACTCTTGTCTTGCTAATGAATACGAAATCATTTTGGAATCTATGCGGTCTTGTATATTTAAATATGGCATATTAGTTAGTGGGTCTATCTTATCTTGTAGTTCAGGATTAAGATTCATTTCGTTGCTTATCCAATAATATCGTTTAGTATCTTGAGGGGTAAGCCATTCACAAAACCATGTGGGGTTGTCTTTGTTTGCTTCATACATTTGATATAGTTGGTTTTTCTTTCCACGCATTGTCCCATTCATAATTATAAATGCATTACCTTCATCTAGTATCGGTGCTATAAATCCTGTTACTTCTTCTTTATGTAATGAAAACTCTGACAACGCATATCCATATCCACCCTGTCCTACGAAATCTAAATTATCTGTACCACTCATGCTTATTGTTGAACCATTAGCTAACGTAAGTTTTAAATCTGTATTGTTTTTATTTATTACAATCGAAGGGGGAAAGATTATATCTATCAAGTGTCCTGACTGTTCGCCAATCGTAACTATATTATTCCATATAGCTCTCTCTGCCCATTTGCGGGTTGGGAATAAATAATAATAAGACCCTACCCTCTCCATTGCTTTTTTAGAAAGTATAGATGCGGTGGTTATATCTTTACCATGACGACGAGGGTGGCTTATTAAAATATTTTTTGCCCCATTGTCTAACGCTTTCCATGACCCTAACTGATAGTCACGAGGTTTTATTTGTGGTAACCTTACTCGTTTTTGTCCCATATTACTTTACCAAAGTCTACCGATTCTATTATAATATTTGCTGATTCCTCTGTAAGCCCTGCTAGTTTTGCTAACTTATCTGAAGCCTGTGCATTTCCTTTCGAGCTTTCTGCATACAAATGCTGCAACACATCCTGCCGTAATCCCTCTTTGTTTTCTAAATCAACCTTGTCGGTGGTCTTGGGTTTCTTTTTTTCTTTACGTCTAAAATCATTTAGCTCTTTGGATAGTGCCCACAATTCTTTGTTATCTGCACCTTTAATAAAATCATATATCTTTTGTTGGCTCATTTAGTCCAATCTATTTCATCATAGTTAGCTCGGTACTTTTCTCTATCAAATTTAGCATAACTAAAATTTTCTCCCTCTCTGCCCTTACGACTTGCTTTCCAATTACGTTCTGCTTGTGCATCTGCTGTATATTTGTAAGGTACATTGGGTCGGTAGTATTTACCTTTAGGTTTTTTTATTTCTTTAGTTTCGACTTTAGTCCTTATCATAGCTATCCTCTACATAACAATTAAGACATATATGCTGTACAATAAACCCGTCATCATCACACATTTCTAATAATGGGTTTTCTTCTGTATCTCCACAATCACATAAACAACAATAATTCATTTCACTTCTATTTCTAATACATCACAAAAATCTGTTCCACAAAAAGGACAATAGTGTGGGTCGTTAATCCCTAGTGGTAACTCGTATATCAAAAATTCATTACCACAATCAAAACAAGTATATACAGAATAATCTTCGATATTCATATCCCTTATATACAGTACGTATTTTAGGAAATCAAGCACAAAGTCAAATTTTTAAAAGTTTATTTTGGGTCTATATATATAAAAATTTTTTTTTTCAATACTCCGACAGTACCCTCTATCTATACCCTACCCCAATATATTGTATTTGCTAGAATTTTTTTTTATAATATACACCATATATTGTGGTTTTGGTATATAATATGCTACGTGTACGATATAAATATATAGGTTTTTATTGGCAAATTGAATAAACCTTCCTTTATTATTCTTATATAGATGTTCTTTTATATTCTGTTACATATTTTTATAAAAAATTACCCTTAATTGATACCATTTAATGAAAAAAAAATAAATTATTTTACCTTAAAAAACTGTAAAAACATTGAGGTTTTTTAATATTTTGAAACTTTGTTAAAAATTTATCTTGTCATTTAATGAACATTTGTAGATAGTGTTTACCAAGATAAAGAAACAGCAACAACCAAGAGGGTTAAGTTAGCTAAATTAAATATCTTAAGTAACAAACTAACAAAAGGTAAAAAATGAAAAATAAAATCACAGATTATGAAGACATAATGAAAGAAATAAGAAAAGAAGAAATAGAAAAACATATTAAAGAATTAATGATTGTAAAACAATTCTTAAAACAATTAATAAAATAAAGTAACAAAGTTACAAAAAGTCGCACATCGGACTTTAAAAGCGATTAGCAAAACAGTAAGCGTCGAAATTTGGCTTAAAATGGTAAAACTTGCTTACTTACTAGCTTCAAGGCTAGCAATAGGACGGAAGACCTAGCAAACCCGTAGACACTTCGGCAACGAATTGAAAAACGTAAGCAGAGCATATATCAGCGTAAAAAAGCGACGCTCATTAAAAAAAATAAAAAGCCTGCTTTACAGTTAAACTAGACTAGTTGCAAAGGGAACAGACCGCGAAAGGTAAAGCACACTATAATTATATTTTGTGTTCAAGCGTTGCTCCAAGTAGAAACAGAGCAAATTTAAGGGTACGAAAAAACCTAATCTTATGGATTAAAAGTTAAGACTATTGACGGGAGTTTTTAGCATGAGTAAAAAGATAAGATTAAAACAAACGAGAAACATAAATAAAAGAAACTGTTTTTGCGTTCAGTCCAAAAACGCAAGAAATTTTAAATTAAATGAAAGGAGTAAAATAAAATGAAAGACACGACAGAAAAATATTATTTAAAAAAATATAGGAATTATAATTGTAAATTAATTGATTTATATTTTTATGAATTAATAGAAATCCTTTTGGATTTAGTTAATTGGGAAGATAAAAAAATTAATCTTGATTATTTAGATGAAGACGAAGAAAAACAAAAACAAATGATTGTTAAACAAATTAAAAAAAATATAAAAGAAATGGGAAATATTATTTAACTAAATAGGAGAAACAAAAATGAAAGAATACTTAACAAACTTATACACATTAGAAAAACATATTAAAGAATTAGTAACAAGTGATATAGACGATATCAAAAATGATGAGGGCTTAATATCGGAAGATGATTTACACGAATTTGTGAGCAATTTAGCTGACAATATGTGTATTTATACCGCCGATTGTTTTAAAATTGTTGAGATAGCCTTTTTTAATCCCGACATTGAACACATATATAGAAATGCAAATGAAATGTCTTTAGATGATGTTGATTTTGACAAAAAAATTGTATCAATGGCGTATTGGATTATACATGACATTGTCGGATATATTACTAATGAAGTATGCAAAGAATATATAGAAGCTTAAGTTTAATTAACTAAACAAAGAAAGGATAAACAAAAATGAATAAAAAAGATACATTAAATAATTTGTT
>CESK01005965.1_pt1 | contig 13932 bp, 10 predicted proteins | sample 531091 | NCBI WGS metagenome assembly CESK01 (sample SAMEA2621271, study PRJEB7988) | marine metagenome | biome: marine biome (ENVO:00000447); feature: surface water layer (ENVO:00002042); material: "saline water (ENVO:00002010), including plankton (ENVO:xxxxxxxx)" | depth 5 m
CGCTTTCGCTGAGGTCGCGGGTGCCAGCGACATTGTCGATATAGCCACCCTGGTCGTCCAGATAGACCACCGCGCGCAGCGCGAGATTGTTGGTCACCGGCACGTTGATCATGCCTTCGGCCTTGTAGCTCTCCTCGCCGCCCTTGGTGAAGGAGGTGCTGGCCTTGAAACTGGCGTCGAACCCGGTGAGGCTCGGCTTGTTGGTGATCAGACGGACGACGCCGGCCTGCGAGCTGGCACCGAACAGCGTGCCCTGCGGGCCCTTGAGCACTTCGATCCGCTCGAGGTCGGCAGCATAGACGTCGAGATTGCGGCCCGGCTGCGCCAGCGGCTGCTCGTCGAGATACATCGACACGTTGGGGGCAAGGCCCGCAACGCCTGCGGTGGTCAGGTTCGGCGTGGTCGAGGCGAGGCCGCGAATATAGATCGTGCTCTGCCCGGGGCCGGAGCCCCCCGCAGTGATCGAAGGCAGCTGCTCCAGATAGTCGTCGAAGGTGCTGATGTTCAGCTGGTCGAGCTCTTCGGCACCGATCGCGTCGACCGCCACCGGCACGTCCTGCAGGTCTTCGCTGCGCCGCTGCGCGGTCACCACGATGGTTTTCACCCCGCCTTGCGCAGGCTTGCGGCGGGCACCAGGCTGGGCGGCTTGGCCGGTCTGGTTCTGCTGCGCGGCGGCAGCGGTGGATGTTTCGGCAGGCGCAGCATCCTGTGCAGACGCGCCCGTGGCGAGCACGAACGAAAGCGCGCCCGACGAAATGCCGGTTAGAAGTCGGTTCATTGATAAGCCCCGTTAAATTTTAAGCCACACTAGAGGCGCGAGCATGCCCGACGACTTCGAAGGGCAGCGTGCTCACGAGCGAAATGGATTTCGCGGCGGTGGAGGGCCAAGGGTAACGGGCCGGTCCACGCGCGGCCACCGCAGCAGGCCGGAAAACCAGGCCACAAGCAATTCGTGTTGCACAATTGCAACATTTTGAGCTGACTAGTCAGCGCCAAGTTGTTGTCCGGATCGGCCGATGCTGAGTTCGCTCAGAGGCCCTCACCCTTCCTTCAAGCGCAGTTGGCAATCGCTCAACTCGTAAACGCGATCCGCTGCGCTCAACAGTGCGGGACGATGGGCGATAACAATCCGTGTGATGTTCAGGTTGCGCAGGTGCTCGGCAATCTTCAGTTCCGAAGCCTCGTCGAGATTGGCCGTGCCTTCGTCGAGGATCAGGTAGCTCGGGTTGCGGTAGAGCGCCCGGGCCAGAAGGATGCGCTGGCGCTGCCCTCCGGACAGTGCCGCCCCCATATCGCCGATCATCGTCGAGAACCCTTGCGCCATCTGTTCGATCTCGGTGGCGACATTCGCCGATCTGGCCGCCTGAACGACCCTCTCAACGCTCATTTCGGGATCGAAGAAGGCGATGTTCTCGGCGATGGAGCCCGAAAACAACTGATCGTCCTGTAATACGATACCCGCACGCCCACGCCAGCTGTGCCACAACGGCGGGAGCGCCGGTTTGCCGCCGATCGTAATCTTCCCCCCCGCCGGCTCGTAGAGGCCGGTAAGCAGTTTCAGCAGGGTCGATTTCCCTCCGCCCGAGCGGCCGGTGATGGCGATGTATTCGCCATAGTGCACTGTCAGGTTGAGCCCCTGCAGGACCGGCGCGGCACCACCCTCGTATGTGAAGGAAACGTCGTGCAGCTCGATGGTCTCTTCCCCCACCGCGACGGGGGCTTCCGGTCCCAGCTCGGTTGGCTGGTGCACCAGCGGGGCGAGGCGCAGAAGGTGCACCTTGAGAAAGCGCAGTTGCATCGCCTGATTGATGAGCGCCAGCGCCCGCTCGCTAAAGGTCGAGCGGAACGACAGGAATGCGACCAGCATCCCAATCGACAATCCGTCGCCTTCGATAGCGATGTTGGCGCCAACCGCGACCAGAACGATCATCTGGACACTGCCGCTCAGCCGTTGCAGCGCGGCCAGCAGACTCATGCATTTGGCAAGGCCGAGCGATGATCCGACAACCTGGAGGTAGCGCTGCCGCCATTCCCCCTCACGGATCATCTCCCCACCAAGCAGCTTGACCGTGGTCGTCGCCCGCATGGTTTCGATCAGGTGGCTTTGTTCGACCCCGCGATTGAGAAGGTCGCGCTGGGTGTAGTTTCGCATCGGCGCGAGGAACGCCAGGCCGATCGCGACATCGACGACCAGCCCGACCAGAACGATCAGAGTGAGCGGAGCCGAATAGAAGAAGAGCAGGATGATGGCGAAGATGGCCATCACACCGTCGAGCAGGCTTTCGACCATCGTCTTCGTCAGGATTTCCTGAAGGCTGCGGCCCGATTGCATGCGCGAGAGGAGATCGCCGACGCTTTGCTGATTGAGGAAATCCTGGCGAATGCGGATCAGGCGCGCCACCAGCCTCCCCATGGTCTGATAGGCAATCGACTGGCCGATTTCGGCAAGCGCCCAGCTGCGCGTCAGATCGAGCGCGAAGCGCAGCAGCGCAAGCGTGCCAAACCCGATCGCCAGGATCAGCAGCAGCGACGTGTCGCCCTTTCCGATAGCTTCGTCGATCACCAGCTGGGTGAAGAAGGGGAACGCGAAGGTGATGATGAGCAGCGCGACCGAGATAAACAGGATTTGACCGGCCGATTTCGCGAACCCCTCAATCCTCGGCCACAGTTCACGCAGCCTGGCAGGACGTTCTTCCTCCTCTTGCGACTCCGACGATCGCGGCATCGGCTCGAACACGATGCCCTTGAGCGGGTTGGGGCGATGCACGCTCAGGCTGTGCGCCTTGCCGCCAACGTCGAGCCGCAGAAGCCCGGCATTCTCGGCACCGCCGAAGCCGATCCGGCCATCAGGCAACCGTACGATGAAAGAGGCCGAGGTCAGGTCGGCATGATCGTCGATCGTCACGATCCGACCGGATAGGCCGATCCGCTCGCCCAGGGTGACCAGTTGGATCAGGCCGATCTCGGCCCGCAAAGCAGCAGCCTGTTCCCGCAGGCTGTTCAGCGAGATTTCGGCACCATGATGTCTTGCGGCGAGCCAGAGCGAGTGGACCGCGCTCTCCGCAATGCTTGCCGCATCGGCTACGGTCGGTTCACCGCGCGTCGATAGCGGGGCGCCTTTCATGAAGTGCCGACGCTCGCGAATAGGGGATCGAGCAGCCATTCGACGAGTGTTCTGCGATCAGTCACCACCTCGGCCGTAAGCAGGCTGGACGGCTGCAGCCGGACGCGTTTGCCGTAGGCTCTGATCGACTGGTCGGGCAGGCGCACGCGAACACGAAACACCGGCTCGCCCACGTTGGGGACCGGGATTTTGAGCTCGTCGGGCGGTATGGCGGCCTGCGATACCGAAATCACAGTGCCCGTCGGTGCGCCGAAACGTTCGTGCGGGAATGCCTGGTATTGCAGGCGAACCGCATTGCCGGGCCGGATAAAGCCAACCGCGCGCGAGGATACGAACAGCTCTGCGAACAGCGCGGAATCTTTGGGCAGTATCGCGCAGAGCGAAGAACCGCTCACCGTATCGCCCGGGTTCGCCGTCAGCCCCGCGATCCGTCCCGAAACCGGCGCGCGAAGAACGAAACCTTCCGCAAGATCGTTCTGGATTCGGCGCTGCTCGATCGCGGCCAGTGCGGCGGAACTGTCTGCCTGCGTACGAAGGTTCTCGGCAGTAAGCCCTGAAAGCTGGGCATCGATCATCCGTATCTGGCTGGCGTTGCGGTCGTTCTGCTCGCGCAGCTGGATCATCTCGTCCAGAATGGCCGTGCGCCGCACCTCGATTGCCTCGATATCGTCGAGCGACACGAAGCCCTTTTCCAGCAGCGGTTTGCGCCGCTCAAGCTCGCGATCGACGAGGCCGAGTTTTTTGTCAGCCAATGCGAGGCGGCTGGCGGTACTCTCGCTCGCAGCCGCAAGGCGACCACGTTCCGCACCCAGTTCCGCACGCCGACTTTCCACCTGGAGCCGAGATGCACCGGCGGCTTGACGCGCCGCATCAGCCTCCAGGGTCAGCTGCGAGGTGATTGCGGTGGTCACGTCTCCGCTGGAAAGGGACTGCGCTGACTGGACCGTCGCGATGATCTCACCCCGCTCGACAAACTCGCCTTCCTCAACTCCGAGCGACGAGATAACCCCACCCGCTCGCGGTACGACGCGTACGAGACCCTTTTCCGGCACCAGCCAGCCGATGGCGGTTTCCTTGCGCGCGTAGCTTGCAAGCGAAGCGAAGATGAGTGCGGCGACTACGGCCAAGGCGACGATAAGACCGATGATCGAGCCGTACCTCGGCATGCTGATGCGCAGCATCTGCGTGTCGGGGTGCGCGGAGGGCACGCCATGGTCCACCCCCCACTTCGGACGCCAGTTCAAGCAGCACCCCCTTGCAGTTCGAGAGAGAGAATATCCGCCGCGTCGTCAGCCGACAGCTGCAGAAGGCCGAGACCAATACCTGCGCGCCCAACCATCAGCCCCGGCGTCTCTGAAAATTCCGCTATACCGCATCGATAGGCCCCCTCTGCCTCGTGCTCGCGCAAGGTCTTGGCGGCCAGATTCCGGGCATGCTCGCGCCAACTGCCACCCGCGCGGCGGAAGATCAGTGCATTGCCGATCGCGCCATGGCACAGGCAGTGGCTGCCCCCCGCGCCATGCCTCGCCATTTCCTCCAGCCCCCGCTCGATACTGCCGGACAGGCCGTCAGTCAGTTCGCCTGCCAATTGGCGGACGACAAGCCGACCGAGGACGATCCCCGGGGCGCCATGGCACCAGGTGGTGGAGGTCGTGATGCCCTCTCGCTGATCGATCCATGTCTGCCGTTCCTTGGCAAAGGTCCGATCCTCGAACAGCAGAGCGCGCCGCGCGAGATCAAGAGCTTCCTCGTTGGACGAAGCGATGCCGTAATGAGTGAGCGCAGCGGCAATGCCTGTGCTTCCGTGCGAAAATCCGGTCAGCCCGCCCGGCTGGATGGCGGTCGGCCAGAAGGCGGCACCGTCGGCGCATTCGGCGGCATCGCGAAGCCGATCGAAACACGCCTTTGCCGCAGCCTCTGCCTCCGCAGGATAGGTATCGACCAGTTGAACTGCGACACGCAGCGCACCTGCAACTCCGCCGATCACATCGATCTTGAGGTCTTCGGGTGCGGCCCTCGCGATCGCACGTAGCCGGCCTGCTACACTCTCCTCCTTGCGCGGTTCTGCGATGGCCGCGCTGATCCGTTCTTCTGCGTAAGCGAGGGCGGCGTGCCCCTCGAACCCGCCAACCTGGTTGCCAAGGCTTTCAGGGTTGGAACGGCGAACCGCCTCCAGGCAGCGCCCCGCCATCTCTGCGGCCCTTGGCGCTTGCGTCTGGCGTGACAGCTCGGCGAAAAACAGGCCGATCCCGGCGACCCCGTCGTAGATAGAGGAATCGGAGACCCCGATGCCGTAGCTCTCTGCGGTCAGGTTCGTTGCGCCGAACCAGTAAGGCATGCCGTCAAACACAAACGCCTCACGCGCGAGCGCGTCGCCGATGCGGGCGGCGGCGGCGCGCCAGGCGGGCGCATCGACCGGAGTGTCGGGCCTGTCCTCACGCACGGCGTAATGCGGCTGCTCCGGCCCCCCGGTGAGGCGGCTGGAGCGGAAAGCCTGGCGGATGATCGAGCATTGCCGCGCAAGATCGTCTTCGCCCATCGCGCCGATCCGGTCGCGGGACCGATCGTAACCTGACTGCTCGAAGAAGTTCGGGATCGTCTCGCCGTCGGACGCATGCAGATCGGTTTCGCCTGCACAATAGTGGAAGTGCGGCACGTCGCCCCGCTGCAGGTCCCGACATTCGGCGGCGACGAGCCGACCGAGGTAGGGTTCGTGCTTGAGCTGCGACCACAGGCTGGCAAAGGACATCGCCCTTTCCGCCGCATCCCGCGCGACAGTGGGATGATACGAGCTTCGCAGCAGCTTGGCGTAGTCCACTGTCGCACGCGCGACATGGCGGACCTTGATGTCCTCGAACCGGGTGAAAGGGCCTGCAAGAAGTTCGCTCCGGCCCTCGGCGACTGCGCGATATGCAACCGAAAAGCCGCGCACTATCTCATCGACGTAATCGTGCGCGGGCATGATCGTGGAGCCGAGGACAGGATTTGCCCCCCGGGTATCCAGCTCGCCCTTTATCGCTTCCAGACGTGCATCGTCGCGTCCGATATCGGTCCACTTGAACGCCTCGATCGGAGACGGCTGCGCTTCGAACAGCCCTGCCGCACTCAGGTCGACACGCTTTCCGTTGATGACGGTCGGTGTCGGAAGATAGCCGACCCATAGCATCGATTCCACGCGCGCCCTGCCGGAGGAGGCTGCGTAGTCCGCGCCTTCGACCGGCTTCGGCAGAGCGGTGAACAGGGTCTCGAGATCGACGGCATAGGGATGGGCCCCGTCGAAGATGAGGTTCTCGAAATGGATATCGCTAGCCGCGATGCAGTGGAGTGCGGCCAGCAGCACACCAAGCCGCTGATAGGCCTGGCGGATTTCGTCCAGGCTGGTGCATTGCGAATGCTCGATGAAACGGGCCCAGCCGTATTCTCCGCGATCGCACACGGGCACGCCCGCCGGAGCGGGCGCGACGCGCTGCGCCAGCCAGTCGAGAAAGCTGGCGAAGGCGACATCGCCTGCGAGCGAGCGAGGCTTGTAAACGATCCGGCCATGCTCGAACTCGAGGATATTGACCGTGCGCCCGCCATGATGCGCATCGCCCTCACCAAAGCTTATATCCTTCAGAGCGCCCAGCCGGCGATCGGCCAGAGTGTCGAGCAGGGGCCGATCGGCGGCGAAACGCTCCGCGAATTCGCTGACAGCAGCCAGCGTCGTCGCTGAAAGCTCGCCCAGCAGGCGATCCAGCGAAGGGAACCGTGCGAGCAGAATGGGGCGGCGCTGCCTGTCGAGCATGCCGAAGGCGAAATCCCGTGCGCGATCTTCCGGCCCATCACCCCCAAGCTTCCTTTCGACCCGCGCGATGTTCAGCGCCATTAGCAGTGACGGCAGGCTTGCTTGCTGCAATCGGCTGGTGAGATATTCGACCGCCTGGGATTGCAGGCTCTCGCGATCGCCCGGCGTCAGGTCGAGCGTGGCGAGGTGCTGATTGAGGCGCCGCGTGAACTCGCCAAGGATGGGGACAAGCGCCGTGCTCGCTCCCAGGGAATCGACCAGAGCCTCGCGCCGCGCGCGGTCATTGGCCAGGCGTTGCCAGTAATCATCGTCGCGCAGCTTGGCGAGCATCTCGTGCCATGCCTTGCCTTCGAGGCAGCGCGCATCGACGGTATCGTCGCGTTCGAGCAGGCCGGCGATAATCGAGGGATCCGAAAGCCCCAGGGCTTCCAGAAAACGATCCCTGTCGGCGTCGTCGCCTGCGAAATAGGACCTGGTGAACCAGTCTGTTTTCTTGGTGCCAGAGAAATGGGGGGTGGGTGACTGACCAGTGTCGGACAGGATGTAAGCGCGTTCGGCCATGTCCAGCATTCGAATGGCAATCATTTCCACCTCCCATTCCCCTTCAGTTATCGACCGAACCGTTCAGCACAGCAGAACGGTGGCGCAGGCGAGGCACGGTGTACCGAAGACGCTGCCGCAGGAGCATCCGCCGGTGGTCGTGTCGCTGCAGCCGCAATCGGCGGTGTAGCTGTTGACGGTGCCCGGCCCGGGCAGCTTCTCATGCGTGTCGAGAGCGTGAACCTCCGAGGGCGAGGCCCCCATCGGGCTCTCGGGGATTTCGAAGTCGCCGATCAGGTTCAGATCGAGATCGCCGATGTCCATGCCGACACGAGCGACCAGCGCGGTGATGGCGGCGACACGGTCGGTCCGCATTTCTTCGGCAAACTGTTCATCGGTCCATGAAACGACCTGGATCAGGTCCCGCAGTTCCTGGCGAACCTGACCGTCAACGACGTCCGGACGTTTTTCGAGTGTATCGATCATTTGATAACCCCTTCACATCTTGGCAGAATTGCCAACAATATGAATGCTCTTACGAATAGATTCGATCAATAACTTTCAGTTCCACATTGATTGGTAATACTATTGCTGCAATATATTATCGACTGTCGCGTTATTATCGATTTGTTTCGCAGGAGACAGAGTTCTAATCCACACCAATACATCGGTACCGCTCCCGAGAGCGTGGCGACCCTGAGTATTTCTCCATACTCTTGGATCGACGGCAGCACCCACCCACCGGCGCCCCAGTGGGCAGGTTCTAAGCTTGCCCCCCCATCGCGCCGTCGGCAGCCATTCGGGCTTGAACCAGAAGCTGTCCGCCCGGGCCGCATCCAGCAAAAAGCCCAGATCACCATGCTCCGCCGACGGGAGGCTGAGCGCACTTCGGCTGGGCGCTGCAACTTCAATGAGGCTGGACGAACCCGGTCCCGACAGGTCGATGGCGCTTACCGCACCCTCGTCCCAGGCAAAATTGACGGACACGTATTTCGGGCCGAGCGCCTCGCGGAGGTAGCCGCCGACCGACGGGGCGGTGACGCTTCGATAGGAAGCTGGAGCCGCGATCACATGCGTATCGTGAGCCAGAAAGATCAGCCGCCCGTCGCCGCTCGCAGCCTCGACGTTACGGGCGATCGCGCGATCTCGCCGCCCGATGAAGTCCGGCGGGATCGGCATGCTGCGCGCGTCGGCGGGATAATATTCAAACGCCTCCAGCCCGGCCAAGGCGTTTTGGACCAGCATCAGGGCCCGGTGCTGTGTCGGCATGGCAGTCGCGATGAAATCGCGCAGGGCACGCGCGTTGCGGATCTGGGCCTGATGCTGAACGTAGGAGCTTGCCGAAAGCCAGTCCGCCAGCCTTGCCCCCCGCTCGGCAAGAAGGGGATCTGCCGCCGTGCGAAACTTAGCCACGGGTCCGCCTTGCGGTCCGTTTTCGACCAGCGCGAAGGCAGCGCGAAGTTCGTTCGCCGGGTCCTGAATGTCGACCCCGACGATTGCCACCGCGCGCTCCGGATGCTCGCTGTTCCACTGCCTCAACCACTGCAGCAGGCCGACAAACTCATCCGTCCGCAGTGTGGCGAAAAAGGCAGGCGAAGACATGGCGTGGACCGGATCACCAAGCCCGCCTTGGATGTACTGATTGAGGGCTTCGACCGGCAGGCGGTTTGCCTCAAGCGCGATGGTGGACACCTTGCCGGCAGCAACCAGAGCGCGCACCAGTTCGAAACGCACGACCTGCTCTTCCTGCGAGCCATGGGTTGCCTCCCCCAGTCCGACAATCGATGCCCCGTCGATCGCCCGAGCGATACCCGCGACGCCTGCCCCGCTACCGCCCTCGCCCGCCTCCGCCTTGTGAGAGGCCGAGATTGCAACGGCATTGGCATCGAGCCAGCGGGCGATGGCCGCCCGCTCTTCGGGAGTGAATACGCACGACTGCGCGACGGGCGCAGCCTGAGACGAAGGCGCAGCGAACGCCGCGGGTGCGAATGAGGCAGACAGCGCCAGAAGCGCTCCCGCGGCGACCACCCGATAGAGGGGGCCTACCGGCTGCGTCACCGCGCCTGCGCCTGCGCTACCCGATCGAGCAGCAAAGACATCTTCTGATGCCCCGCGCGCGACAGGGAGAGCAACATGATCCGCCCGTCATCGGGATGGGGCTCGGAGACCAGAAAGCCGTCGCGCCGCAGCCGGTTCACCCACCGCACCGCCGTAGCTGGAGGGGCGCAGCTTGCGATCGCCGCGCTGCCGCACGACGTACACCGCTCCTGCTCGAACGCCACGAACAGGTCGAGCAGGATGTCCCACCCAGGCTCGTTACCCAATGTCTGAAACAGCGAGTCGCGAATGCGACGCTCTCGATAAATGCGCTGCGCAATGGCGACGCGCTCGGATGATGGATCGTACGAGACGGACGGGCTTTGCAACGACATTCTTCACCTCTCGGACAAGGTGAGGTCGGCTTTCGGGATCGGCGCATTGCAGCATCGCGATTACCTGGAAACCGCCCCGTCCAGAGCCATCAGCGACTCTAGATCAGGCGAGGATGCCATCCACATAATTTAAGTCAAGGTTAAATCTTTCTCCGGGTCGCGCCCGCAGTTCAGTCGTCGCCGTCATCGGCGGAGAAGTCGTCCGGAGAGAACTCGTATCGCAGGATATCCCCCGGCGAGCACGCCAGCGACGCGCAGATCCGCGCAAGCGTATCGAGACGGAAACCGCGCACCTTTCCCGATCTGAGGAGCGACATCTGGGTCTGACTGAGGCCCACCCGCCGCGCCAGCTCCTTGCCGGTCATCTTGCGATCGCGCAGAACCCGGTCCAGATCGATCATCACCGGCACTACAGGAATTCACCAAGTTCCCGCTTGATATCTCCATAGTCCTTCAGGAGATTTCCAAGCATCGTGAAAATGAATCCCGCCACAATAAGAAGCATAGCCGATCGATCGAAGTCCAAAAATGGCCCTTCTTTGAAAATAATACGATGAACAATGGGATTTCCTATGACCGTCAACATACCACCTATGGATACGGATATGCCAAACTTCGTAAGCAGACGGCCCATTTTGACGTCAAATTCTGATTTTTTGGACAGCCTGCGAAAGATCAGGCACAGGCACACAAGCGCGTAGATGTAAAAGACAGCGGGTAATCGCGACAGTAAGGTTTCCGCGTTCGCCTCCCCCATCATGAGGCCGGCAAGCTCGAACACATGAGCCAAGACATAGAGCACCGTAAGCGCGGCAGTGATGGCGAAGAACTGCGACGCACGGCGGCCCACCTTGTTTCGTGAGCGCTTCGAAATTTCCATATTGAAAAGCTCCGATCCAAGTCTACAATTTAACTTACACCTAAATCAAGCTTCCAGCCGGGCTGTGGGATGGCAAGCGTGACGATCGAGATATCCAATATCACAAAGCGGTTTGGGCGGTACCTCGCGCTTGACGACGTTTCCATCTCGCTCGCAGAGGGGGCGCTCGTTGGGTTGGTCGGCCCCAATGGCGCAGGCAAGACGACCCTGATGCGCGTTTGCGCAGGGGTAATCTCTGGTGGGCGGGCAATGGCGATCGGGCAGGACGGAAACACCCGGCCTGCGCGAGTGTCGGCCCTGTTCAACAATCGCGATCTTTACGACCACCTGAGCGGCTACGACAATCTCAAGCTCGAGTGCGTTCTGCAGCGACGGGACACCAATGAGATCGCCCGGCTGTCTGAATATCTCGGCCTCCACGCGTTTCTGCGCAAGAAGGTCGGCACCTATTCTCTCGGCATGCGGCAGAGGCTGGCCTTCGCCCGGGCGCTTGTCTCGCCCCCCGATCTGTTGCTGCTCGACGAGCCGACCATCGGCCTCGATCCCTCAGCGAAGGAGGAGATTTTTCAGCTGTTGCAGAAGTTGCGCTGCGACGGTGTCGCGATCCTGATGTCGAGCCACGATCTGGGCGATCTCGAACGGCTTGCCGATGCCTATGTCCTCCTGCGATCGGGCAAGGTCGTCGCCACGGCGGACCTCCGCGATCCGACCGCCATCCGAGGCGCTGCGATCGTCAGGACATCCGACGCGAGGGCTGCGGCGGCGCTCCTTGCCAAAAGTGGCTATCTGGTACGCGCACTGCCGGATGGTCAGCTCGAAGTCAGGCCCGACGCACGACCGCTGAAGCCCGACCATATCGCACGACTACTGGTCGGCGAAGACGTCGCGCTTTATCATCTTACGTCCAATGACCGTTCACTAAAGGCTTTCATCACGGCCAATGGCGGATTTGGTGGCTGAGATGCGGCCTTCCAACCTTGCACTGGCGAGTGTTTTCGCGCGGGCCGAATTCATGAAACTTCGCGGATCGCTTGCGTTGCTCCTCTGCCTGGTCGCCCCGGTCTCCGTTGTCGTGCTGAATCTCGCGATCAGCCTGGATCAGGATATCCGGAGCTTCGCGCAGTTCGCGTCGGCCAGCGCTGCGCTGTGGTCCTTTGCCATGCTACCGATGGCGGTCACCGCACTAAGCGTGCTGCTGACCCAGATGGAACATTCGCGTCAGGCCTGGGACCACGCCCTGTCGCACGAAGGTGCCCGGCCATTCCTCTACACTGCGAAAATGGGGGTCGCGGCCGTGTTGACCTTAGCGATGCACGGCGTTCTCGCAGTGGCAATGCTGATCGGCTGGCTACTGCTTCGCGGTCTCCCGGGCTCCGACGCCTGGCTAGGGGAGTTTGCGATGAGTTCGCTTGTTCTAGCGAAGATGGCGGCGAGCGCGATGCTGATGGTCGCGCTGCAGATGGGCTGCGCAATCCTGTTCCGCAGCGCCATCCCTCCACTCTGCCTGGGCATCGTCGGCACGATGGCTGCAACAGGGGCAGTGCTTTCGCGGCAGGGAATCTATTTCCCGTGGCTGTTTGCCATCAACGTCATGAGCACCCCGCATCGCGCCGCCTTCGTCATCTGGTTCGGGCTGTTGGGCGGATTGGCGATGTTCGCGGGGCTCAGCGCATTCTTCTCTCTCCGAGAGCGGAACTGAGCGCGAAGTCACCCGGCCCGGTCATCATGCGAACCCGCAATGGCCCGATTTGAGAGCCACCAGCGTCCCGTTGTCCGAGGAAACGCAGAGCACCAAGTCGAGAACCGATCGAATCGCAGATCGCTCAAAACCTCATCAAGCCAAAGCCATCAGGCTCGCATTGCCGCCAGCGGCGGTGGTATCGATCGACACAACCACTTCTTCCAGCATCCAGGCCGCCATGTATCCGGCGCCTCTACCGCCAAGTTGCACGATGGGGATCGGACCGTCGCCGGCGGCAATCGCCTTCAGAACCGGGCAGATGTCATCGCCATTGTCCTCGATCAGCACGTGGACAAGGTCAGGCGCTTTTTCCCAGTTGGGGGCCCAGGAAAGCCCGCTGGTCAGCTCTGGCCCAACAGCTGCAACCAGTTCGCGCATGGCAGGTTCGTCGGGGAGGACTGGAATATTCCCCGTCGCGCTTACCAACCCGAGCTGCTCCTCCAGACCTGCCGCCGTCTTGGGAAGCAGGAGCACCCGCCCGCGCGGTCTGACGCTGTAAAGGTTGCGTTCGCCGACGGGGCCCGGAAGGCCGGTCATGGCCCCCAAGCTTCGCGTATCGCCCGGATCATCGCTCTTGACTGAGCTTCCGCAGTCCGGCTTCACCAGCCGCGAAAGATAGAGCGGGCCGCCCGCCTTGGGGCCGGTGCCCGAGAGGCCGCGGCCGCCGAACGGCTGAACGCCGACGATCGCGCCGATGATGTTGCGGTTGATGTAGATGTTGCCCGCCTCGGCCTCGGCGATCACCTCGGCGACGGTCTCGTCGATGCGGCTGTGAATGCCGAAGGTCAGGCCATAGCCGGTGGCGTTGATCTGCTGCATCAGCCGGCCCAGATCGCGGCGGGCGAAGCGCAGGACATGCAGGACCGGGCCGAAGACTTCGGCACCCAGCTGGTCGATCCTATCGATCTCGATGATCGTGGGCGGCACGAAGGATCCGTGCTCGGTCGCGCCGTCGAGCGTCAGCTGCTCGACGCGGAGCCCCTTGGCCCGCATGGCCTCGATATGGGCGAATATCCCGGCCTGCGCCTCAGCCGAAATGACCGGGCCGACGTCGGCGCACAGCCGGTCGGTCGCCCCCACCCGCAGTTCGGCGAGCGCGCCGCGCAGCATGGTCAGGAGCTGGTCGGCGATGTCCTCTTGCAGGCACAGGATGCGCAGGGCCGAGCAGCGCTGGCCCGCGCTGTCGAAGGCGCTGGCGATCACGTCGCGCACCACCTGTTCGGGCAGGGCCGAGGAATCGACCACCATGGCGTTCTGGCCGCCCGTTTCGGCGATCAGCGGTATCGGCGCGCCATCGGGCAGGGTGCGCTGCGCCAGTTGCCGCTGGATCAGCTTGGCGACCTGCGTCGATCCGGTGAAGATAACGCCGCAGGTCTGCGGCGCGGCGACCAGCGCGGCACCGATATCGCCGGCCCCGGTGACCAGCTGCAG
>CESK01029821.1_pt1 | contig 13866 bp, 22 predicted proteins | sample 531091 | NCBI WGS metagenome assembly CESK01 (sample SAMEA2621271, study PRJEB7988) | marine metagenome | biome: marine biome (ENVO:00000447); feature: surface water layer (ENVO:00002042); material: "saline water (ENVO:00002010), including plankton (ENVO:xxxxxxxx)" | depth 5 m
TGTTATACAAAAAGATTCATTAGTTGGTTTGCCTTGCAAGTATCAATCTAAAGATAAAAATTTCTATAAAGGTAATTATTATTTTACTATAGATTCGTGTCATCCAGAACCTAACATTTTGAATACAGGCTATAGCGAGCTACAGCAAGAACATAAAAGCTTTAATGTTATTAAATTAGATAACGGTCAATTTGCAGCTCAACCTAATAATAGAATAAGATGGTTTGAACAATCATTAATACCAGAAGAAACTAAAATTCCTGATTTTAATGTTTGCACTAAAGATTATTCAGTTGAAACAGGCGATAAATGGAGTTTAGGGGACAATACTGAATATTTTTACAAAACAAAAGAAGAAAAAGAAGCTGATAATTTAGATTCAAAAACTTAATACTATTGTTACTTATTGATTAACAAAGAGTTACTGTATCCAATTCTTTAATACTATCCAAGTTACAACAATAGTCATAATAATAAAGATAGTCCAAAACTCATAATCTGGTTCATTTTCAATCATACTACGTTAAGCTCGCCTGTAGCATCTCCAAACTTATGGACATTTACACCGTGCTTGTGCATTAAACTAACGAACAAATCACACATAGGTTTTTCTTTCTCTACTCTAAAATGTGTTCCTCGCTTTTTATTTCCTCCAACTAATAGACAAGGTAGTTCGTCGTGATTGTGTCTATTACCATCTGATATTCCTGCACCGTAAATTACATCAGTGCTTTCTAGTAAATTATCTTTCTTTAAATTAGTTATAAATTCAGAAAATAACCTAACATTAAACAAATCGATCATTGCTAATTCGTGTAATTTTTTAGGATCTTTTTGATGATGAGATAAACTATGATGCCCTTCTCTTACTCCTATTTCTTTAAATGGTCCATTATAACCATCATGAGCAGTAAGAAACGTAATAACACGAGTAGTATCATTTAAAAATGCTAAATGCATTAATTTATAAATTAATCTAAACTTATCTGACTTAAGTTCTATATCAAAATTAAATTCGCCTTTCCATTCAGTATCAAATTGATCTCTTCTTTCTAGTTCCTTTTCAACTTCTCTAACTGCATACATGTATTCATCTAGTTTAACCTTATCAGCATTAGTAATTCTCCCTTGGAGATCTTTACTCTCCTGCAGTACAAAGTCAAGTATAGATCTCTTTCTTAGTTTCTCTTTTTGCTCTAATGTCTTAACATTGAAAAGTCTGTTATATATGTCTTTAGGGTCATGCATCGAAGCCATGGGTTGGCTAGCAGATTTCCAAGAAAGGTTATATTGATATGCACAACTATAGCCTGAATCGCATTTACCTAATAATCTTGCTTTACTTCCGGAAAATTGTAAACTATCAAATCTTGTTACGCCGTTATACTTATCAGCAATATATTGATCCATCGATTTACCAGATCTAATTTTGGATTCATGTTTGTTTGCTTGTATACCAGTTAAGAAAGTTGAACAAGCTCTTGCATGATCACCCGCTCCATCACCATTTGCTCTTGCTTTATCATGAGTTAACCCAGATATTATACTTGTTTGTTCCAAATGATCTTCCATAGGAGATAAAGTATTAGGTATATCTATAATATCTCCATATTGTTTAGGTGTCCAATGATGCATATTAATGCCATTAGGAACATAAACTACTGCTAAACGTTTAATATTATTAGTAACACTCCCGAAACATTCCAAGTGAGGAAGGGAAAGAGTTAGACCCAAACTACCAATAAAGGATCTCCTATTCATTTTTATATTTAATGGCTAGGTTTTAAATTAATATCCAGATCCACAAGGTGTAGGTGTTGGTGGTGTTTTATTTTCATCACGATTACCAGGATGGAGAGGGGTTTGATCAGAAGTTGTTTCAGGTGTAGCCCAACCACCGCAAGGTTCAGATGTTGTCTGAGGAGCACTTGGCTCTGAAGTTGTCTGGGGTGTTACACTACCACATGGTTCCGCGGTTGTACTTGGAGTTGCATAATCGTTTGACATATCAATGGTATTTAAGCTCGCGGTAAGAAAAAGGCGATCCGAAGACCGCCTTTGATGTAATTATCTATGAAGCAATAATTTATTCGCCAGGTTTATTACCTTCAATCACCTTATCGCGATTGTTTTTAAACTCTTCTCGAATCTCTCTCATACGCTTACCAACTTCGACTCTATGAGCTTTCATAGCTGTTTCCCACTCTTTGCGAGAAGATCTCAGCTTATCTCTCAAGGCAGCCTTTTCTTCATCAGTAGCATCTTTGAACTTCTTGCGATCAAATTTACCTTTAATCTTTTCAGTAGCTGCAGCAAATTCTTTTTTTAGCTCTTTAATCTTTTCATCATTGCGAACTAACTTTCCGAATTCACCTCGAGGTCCTTTATGCTTGTGACCTTTCTTTTTAGCATCACCGCGTTTAGCATCTCGCTTTTTCTTAGCAGCTTCCCATCTCTTTTTAAGTTCCTCTTTTGAAACTTTTTCTTTACGAGGTTTACCGCCTTTATCAGGACGAGCGTCAACGGTAGTGACGCAAAAAACCAAGGCCAACATTACAATAAAATATTTCATATATCTATTTATTATTATGACAACCGCAATTTTTTCCACAACATAATTTTTCTATACATTCTTTGCATATAAACCTTTGTACACCCAAACCTGATTTGGTCTTTCCCCATTCTTGTCTAGCAACTAAAGTTAACTCGAGTTCACTACTTACATCCTTTTTACAGTTTTCGCACTGGACCATATAAATATTTAAATATGTTCGATAAAGATAATAAGAACATTGAGTTATTATTTGAGAGAGTGATGACCGGGGGGCCAGGTGGTAGTGGTTCCGATCGTCATAGATTACCTGCTTTTGCTTCAGATATTACCCAGGGTAAACAAATGAATTTATCCGTCGACTCTAAAGGTTTAGGAACAAAATTAATTACAATGTTTTTAACTTTCGGTTTGGGGGACGATGTAAATGAATTTATTTACCAAATAGGTAAAGCCGGTGAGTTAGATAACGTAACAAATTTTTTGCATTTTATTCATAACACCCCTGGAAAATTTACTAAAGAATCCAGAGACGCATCTAAACAATTATTAGATAGAATAAAACCTGGGTGGGATGTATCAACAAACGAAGATGACGAGATACGCTCTTTTGACGAAATACAAGATGAAATAAGAAATCATCCCGGAAGGAAAGCATTAGATGACCACAAAGAAAGAATGCAACAAAAAGGTCCTGTTAAAATTAATATTAAAGCTGGAGAAGAATATCTTAAAAACCAACTTAAAAAATCAGGACAATAATTGTTGATTAAAACAGAATATCAAATAAAATGATTTATAGTAAGCGTTTTATTTGTGTATGAAATCAAAGAAAAAGAAAAACAAACCCGAACACTATGTAACAAGATGGGATGGAATTAGAGTTCCAATATATTTTGAATCCATAGATGAAAAAGAAAAATTAGATGGTGTTTGTTACGACCCGGAAACAAAATATAGACAAATAGTAGTAGATAAAAGATTAGGTAAAAGACGTAAGTTGAATGTCATTATTGAAGAAATAACGCATGCATTTTTTTTCGATGAACCAGAATATAAAGTAAGAAAGTTCTCCGCTGAACTTGGAAGAATATTATATAAAAGATTCATTAAACAAAATGCTGTTGAAACATCTAAGGATAATGAACAAGATATTTAACATAGGATTAGCAAGAACAGGAACAACATCTTTACACAATGCTCTCCAAACACTTAATTTCAGCAGCATTCATTTCCCTACTAATTTGGATGCTTTTAATAACCATATCGCGCTATGCGATACAACAATTACTCTAGGTTATAAATTCCTCGATGTAATGTTTCCTAATTCTAAATTTATCCTAACTTTGAGAAATGTAGAATCTTGGTTGGGTTCAATGGAAGCATTATTCAGTCAATGGGATATAACTGATGAAAGAACTTGTAAAACAGATCATTTGCATTATGCATTATACGGTACTCATAAGTTTAATAAAGATAAAATGCAAAAAGCATTTTTTAAACATTTAGATGATGTAACTGATTATTTTAAATTTAGAGAAAAAGATTTATTAACAATTTATGTTGAAGAGAACAATAAGTGGGATAAACTTTGCGAGTTTCTTGAAGTACCTATTCCAGAGCAAAATTATCCACATACACATAAAAGAGAAGACTTGAATTTACCAAAGATTGAAGATATAATAGCTTAAATGCAAACGTTTTTACCTTACAATAATTTTTACAAGAGTGCTAAAGTACTCGATCAGAAAAGATTAGGTAAGCAAAGAGTAGAAGTACTTCAACTTCTTAATTCAATTAGAGCATCTAAAGAGGGTACACCTTATAAAGGATGGAAAAACCACCCTTGTAGGCATATGTGGTATATGAAAGATAGACATGACTATTCAAATGCTTTAGTAGAATATGGATTAGATGTTTGTATTGCATGGAAAGAAAGAGGATATAAAGACACATGCTTTCATAAAATAGGTGCTCATTATAATAAAAATAAACCTCACGTTTATCCTAAATGGTTAGGAAGAAAAGATATTCATCAATCGCATAGAAGTATGCTGATACAAAAACAACCAGAATTTTATAAACAAGTTTGGCCTCAAGAAAAAGATAATCTTGAATATGTATGGCCTTTTACTAATTGACGTTATTCAGTTTTAATCTATAATAGACGTATGAACAGAACATTAGTATCGCATGAATGCCCGGTTACTTTATTAGAAGAGTCTTTATCGTTTAACGATTACCAATACTGCTTAGTACACCTTATGGAAGAGCAAGAAAAATATCACGATTGGTTTACAAAAAGATATAGAGCTCTAAGACCTTCTGGCGAAATACTTTTAGATAATTCTATTTTTGAATTAGGTGTTTCTTTTGATCCAGACATGTATGCAGACTGGGCTGAAAAAATTCAACCTAATTTTTATATTGTACCTGATGTATTGGAAGATGCTGCAGCTACAATTGATTCGTACACAGACTTTACAGAAAAGTATACAAAGTTACCCGGTAAAGCTATTGGTGTTGTTCAAGGTAAGACATGGAATGATGTATTACAGTGCTATAAGTTTATGAGCAGTAATGCAGATTATATTGCAATTAGTTTTGACTTTAGTATGTACGATGTAACAGGTGTTGGTAGTACTAGATTAGAAAGATGTGCAACCGGTCGTCAACAATTGGTGCAGAGATTAATTGATGAAGGTGTTTGGAATTGGGATAAACCTCACCATTTGTTAGGTTGTTCTCTTGCAAGAGAGTTTTCATGGTATAGAAAGAACCAAATTGATAATATTAGATCAGTTGATACATCAAATCCTGTTACAGTTGGTATTGAAGAAAAATACTATAATAGTGACTTTGGTAGAGACGATAAACCAGAACTAAAATTGTTTGAGCAGATTGAAGTGGAAATAAATGATGATCAATTAGATGCTATTACATACAATACTAGAATGTTTGATTATATTGTTAACGGTGAATTGACTAAATATAATAATTATGAAATTTGACGAACTATGGACAATACATACCGAAGGGTTTGATTCTTTACAAACCCAGGATATGCGCACCGGAAATAGTAACCAAATGCAGCAGGGTCTAACCCCTGCTAATTATAGAAGTACCGCTGCAGCTGAAGGTGAAGAAGATCACGGTCCTATTTCTAAAGAAAAGGCAAACTGTTCTTCTATTATAGAATTCCTTAAGACTCATAGAGAAAAAGGCATGAATACATCTGAAATAGATAATGTGATATCTAAACTCGCTGACCTAGAACGGCAATTATCAAGTAATGTTAATTAAATACTTTTGATATGAAAAAATTAAATCTATTATTACCCTTTATGGCAATGTTTTTAGTTGCATGCCCTTCAACTGAAAACTTAACTCCTGAACAAGCAGCGGAGAAAAAACTTAATACTATTCTTACTGTAGTAGAAAATGGTGTAACATTTTCGACAAAAACTTATTTAGCTACAGTTGATGACAAAGAAAAAATAAGAGGTTATTTTTCTGATGCAGCTTCTATTATTAACGGGCTAGTAACTGATGGTAAAGTTGAACCAGATGTTGTTAAAAAATATCTTACTGACGGAATTAATGAAAAGGTACCTGTACCATTTAATACCGCGGTTATTGGAGCACTTGACTTAGGTTTATCTGCTTACAATGGTTTTTATTCTCAAAACGTAAAAGATAATATTGCTAACAAAGAAAAAGCAGTTAAAGTTTTGAAGGCTATTGCAGCCGGTATTGAATCAGGAGTAGATCCTGTATCTGGTGATATAAATGCATTAAGTAACCCATTAGTTGGTTATACAGACTTTAAGCTCTAATAATAGTTCATATCACATTCTAAGCGGCCTTAGGGCCGCTTTTTTTATAGGTAAAGGTGACTACTATTTGTAATTCCTACTTCTCCTCTAGGAAAAGAATTAAACGCTAAAGTAATTCTAAGATTATCTTGATTTAAAGAATCACCTTCTAAAGAAGTTGAAACATTATTACTAGCACTATGTTTTAGATATGATGGAAAAATAATCATTTTACCAGGTGTTGCAAAAGTTGCAGGTATTCCTACTACATTAAATTCATCGGATGAAGGGTATCTAACTTTGTTGTTAGGATTATGTTTAGGAACAATAGTGTTTCTATGATTTAAAGGGTCGTAAAAATATAAATGTGCATCAGAACTATTATCATAATTTTCGTTTATAGATTCATCAACTGCATCATCTTTTATAATTACTATACCAGATAAAAAAGAATTACCGTGGTTATGAATTTTTAAACCACCGCCATTACTTTCATTTACATTACCCGTTATTGTGTTTGCTTTATATATATTGCTCCAAAGTGCCGGTATCTCCCAACTATCTACGTGACCGTTTAAAATATAAGTAACATAGTCATCTAGATTTTTAAATATATTTTTTATTATTGGTTTTAACTTTTTATTTAAATGCAATTCTTCTCCAGATTGATATATTGATAAATCATCAGACCTACAAACAGAATTTGTTCTTAATTTAAAATTATGGTCGTGGCCTATTTTTTGATTAAATTTACCATCACACGAATCTTTAAATTCCTGTAATAAAACTTGTTTAGTGGATTGTATGATATCTTTATCTATATCATAAGCGACTACAGGTGTTGGAAATAAAGCATGTACCTCTCCCGACGAGTAATTATTCTTGTCAATCACAAAATAATTATATAGTAATTTTCTATCGATTCCACTTAAATAATTAAAGGTTGCTTTTAATAAATTCAGAAATGACAAGACTTACAAAGTCAGAACTAACTAAAGTTCTGAACGCTCAAGGAGGTATAAACATACCAATTATCCACGCTCCAGATGCTAATTACGTTTTATATTCTTTAGATTACATAAAAGGGGAAGGTTATAATAGATTTAAAGAGTGGTTATTTAAAAGAGGTATTTTAGGATGGAGACATACCTTTGATTGTGATAATTATGCAGAAGCTTTTAGAGTATTTTTACAAATAGTTCATTCAAAAGCTCAAACAGATAAAGAAGGTAATTCTAGAAAACAAGCAGTAGCGGTGGGGGTTATTTGGTATGATAGAGATGATAGAGGGGGTCATGCTATTAATGTAGTAGTAACTAAAATAGATGATAAACTTACTGTTAGATTTATAGAACCTCAAGACGGTAAAGAAGTAGAACTTACTCAGTCAGAAAAAGAATCAATATTTTTTGTTTTAATATGATAAAGTACGATAAATTAGAAAGCTTTTTATGTTTAACTGCAGCATTAATTATGATTTTATGCGTAACCGGTTGTAAAAAGAAAGACGAATTTGATACAGATCCAAAATACGTCTTGATTGAATCGGTTGATAAGTTATCATAAATTTAATGTCTGATAAATTACGCCTTACCTGGACCGATATAGAAAAAGACGTTGATAGCGTCGTTCAAAAAATAAAAGCCAGCAATATAGAATATGATTGTATTGTAGGTATAGCTAACGGGGGATTAATTCCAACATGTTTAATAGCTAAGGCTCTTGAAATAAAAAAGGTATTTACCGTTTCAATAAAAGCTTATATTGATGAATATGCTCATCAAGTTCAATTTGTAACGTCGTTAAATCATAAAGATTTTAAAGGATGTCAAAATGTATTGATTATAGATGATTTAGTAGATAGAGGCGAAACATTATTTGAAACTCAAAAGATATTAAGTTATTTTTCATACTCTTACAAATATAATTTTAATTTTGATTCAGCGGTCGTTTATTTGAAGAAGAGTGATGATTTTGTTCCTAAAAGTATTCCAACTTATTACTCACAAATAATGGATCCAAAAACGTGGTTAGTCTTTCCGTGGGAATAAATATAATATATGAACAAAGACAACCGTCTTATTTTTGAAGCTTATTCAGTACAAGAAGAAGGTTTGAAGGATATAATTAAAAGTGCTGCAGCTGCAGCTGCAATAGGAGCCGGGTCTATGACAGGTGGTTCTGTAGATGCAGCAGAAGCTCCAAGTGCAATAGAAAGACCAATTGGACAAATGGATCCAAAGATGGAAAGAGAGTTTGTCGAATATATCAAATCAGCAGAGAATGCAGGTAAGACGGGGTTTAAAAATAACAGATGGTACCCTCATAAAAGTTTCGAAGGTGGTACAGATACAATAGGTTACGGGCATAAACTAGGTTCAAATGAAAGATACCCTAGAGGCTTATCTCAAGTTGAAGTTGATAATTTATTAAAAAGAGATTTATTGACTGCTGAGAATACCGTAAGGATGAAAATAGGAAAAGAGTACGATAAACTAGATATGAAAAGAAAGCAAATGCTTATTGATTTTGCTTATAATTTAGGACCTAAATTTGCAAGAGAGTTTCCTAAGTTTACTAAAGCAGTGATTGCAAATGATCTTGAGGGTATGAAAAAGGAGCATAAAAGATACTCCGGGGGTAAAGAGCTTGTTAGAAGAAATAAAATGTTTGAAGAATTGTTTTTAGATAAAAGACAATTTATGCCTGATGAAACAAAAGGTAAAAAAGATTCAGATGAATCTACCGTTATAGTTAAACAAGGTGATACGTTTTATGGAATTGCAAATAATTTAAGAATAAAAGTAAACGATCTAATAAAAGCAAATCCCGGTGTAGATCCTAAAAAACTTCAAACGGGACAAAAACTTAATTTACCTTAATACCAACCACCTTGAGTCCCTGCATTAGTAGAAATAAATTGAGGTGTATTTTTCATGGGTTGATCTACTGTTGCGGACGCATCTAATTTATCAGGAGCAACGCTATCTTTCTTCTTTTTCTTTTTCTTTAATTTTTCGCAGCGTTTACACTTTTTACCTTTTAATAATTCGGTGGGTATGTTTAATTGAGATACATCTGGCACGTGTATATTTCCCCCACCTTTAAATCCTCCCTGACCTGCTTTGAGACTACCAAGAGGTCTTCCTATAGCTAAAATATCGGGGCCATTTTTGACTCTATCAAAATGCCCCGATGCGTTACCTACTTCAAGTAGAAAGTATTTTTCAAAGGATATCACCTCTTAATGTTTTTCCACATTGCTGCAGCAGCTATCTTCTGACCTTTTTCACCACCACCAGCTGCTTTAGCTACTTTAGCAAAACCTTTTCCCTTTTTACCAATGTCGCCTCCAGATCTGGCTTTCTTAGCTACTTCACTTTTCTTTTTTTTTGACAACCCTGCAGAAGGTTTTTCTTCATCTTCATCAGGATGGGTTCCGCTTCCGTAATCTCTTACTTCACTTTTACGCCCTGTCTTTTTATTATAACGACGTACTCTATCACCTTTATTGCCACCAAAGCGCTTTTCCTTTTCAGATTCGTCTTCTGCCCAAGGCGCATACATATCTCTAGCTAAAGCGTCTCTTGTATCGGGTGAAATAGAACCGTCGTCTTTAATTTCTTTTCTTGCACGCTTAATTAAAGCTTTACCAGCGGTACCTTTTTTAACTACATGAGAAAGAAGTTCTTTATCTGAAAGATGTCCTGTTTTATCATGTTCTTCAGCATCTTCATCATGTACAAATTTCCAACCAGGAGGTGCATATTTTTCACCTGTACCACCGCATCCCATAATACCACCTAAACCCACACCTTCGATGGTCTCTTTAAGAGCTTTTGTCTCTTCAGTTGTATCATCATCATCCGGTTCGTCTTCATCAAAATGCTGTTCAGGAGCGCCTTTGGATTTCTTGGGTTTATTCTTTTTATCTCTAACGTATCGGTTTCCTTCTCCGATAACATACTTACCTAAAAGGTCATTGATATAATCGTCGTAACGTGCCATATCCTTATTTATGGTTATCCGGTACGTTTCCATGCAGATAACGACGAAGCACCTGATCCTAAAGTTTGAGAAGTACCTGCTGCTTCCCATATCTGACCGGATTGATATAACCAATTACCTGAGTCGGTTGGGTTTTGACTAAAATCTATATCACTAGACCATATAATTGCTCCTATAGGGTATATAACATTCCAGTCAGCTTTTATTCCTGATAAACTTAATTGAAGTATTTCTGGTTTTGACCCCGTAGATACACTATCGATATTAACCCCAAGGGTACCAGAAGTTGTTAAAGTAGTTTCATTTGCAGTGTCCCCATCAACCATTAAACCGTTTCCGGTAAAAATTTCAGTAACCGTACCTTCTGTTGCAGTTGCTGATCTTGCATTACCAACAATAGCCCATTGATCTTGTGTTAAAGGATCTGTACCAGTTAATGCTTTTAAAGTAGTGTCGTTTAAATCAAAACAAAGATCTCCTGATACTGCATAATATATTGTGTTAGTCTCTTTTAAATCTGTGCTAAAATTACTATAATAGAATTTTTGACCTACAACATTACCCCCTACCGTACTATTATCACCAACCCAAACTTTTTTCGAATCAGTGGCATATCCCAGCTCAGCGGTATCTAAAGTAATGGAATCTTTTTCAGGAGTAGTCCCATTTCTTATTGTGATCTTTGTAATCTGATCTGCCATATAGATATTTATACTTGAGTATTAAAGAACCATTCTATAATATGATTAATGGCAAAAAAACTTTCGTGTATCGTCAGCGGCAGAACTTTAACTATAGCAAAATCATACTATGAAAAAAAATTAGAAAAAGCTGGCGATGAAGAAAAACTACATTCAACTTATATTTGCAAAGAAGCAAAAAAATTATTGAGATTAGGTAATACGGTTAATAGTGTTAGAGAAAAATTGTGTGATGAAGAAACTTTAAGATCTTTACCCGATATAGATGAAAATTTAGTTACTGAAATAGTTTTTGGTAACAGTAAAAAGAAATTTCAAAGCACAACAGATTTTAATACTCTATCAAGTGTAACACATAATCAAACAGATCCCGAAGTTTTGTCCTTTATTGAGAAGCTTTCTAGATAAATATTTTAGTGCCTATAACAGTACCAGAAACAATTAAACGATACGGAAAACAAATACCCGTTAATCAAAGTGATATTGACAATGGTCCTTCGTTTAAAGCTATTAAAATTAATATAGGCGGGCCCACCCCTACAAAAACTAATACACAAACACCAACTCAATCTCCAACTCAAACACCTACCCATTCAAGAACACCAACTCAGACTAGAACAAGGACTCATACTGGTACAACCACCCAAACACAAACACCAACGAGAACAACAACTGAAACTAAGACAAAAACACAAACACCAACAGATACAGTTACATCTACAAGAACTGCTACACAATCAAGAACCCAAACTCAAACACAAACCAGAACACCAACTCAGACTGTTACACCATCTAAAACAAGAACAAAGACGCCTACTAAAACGCCTACGCAAACTAGAACACAATCTAGAACAAAAACACAAACACCAACTACTTCTCAAACACCCACATCAACCAGAACAACGACTCAAACAAGAACGCGCTCACAAACCAATACAGGGTCTCCAGGAGCTACTGCAACACGAACCGCTACAAATACATCCACGGTTTCACCTACTCAGACAAGAACTCAAACTACCACGCAAACACAGACTAAAACAAGTACAAGAACACCTACTCAAACACCTACACTAACTATAACCCCTTCTTATGGTGAATCACCCACACCTACTCAAACACCTACTCAGACGCAAACAGCAACACAGACTGCTACAACAACAAGAACACCTACCCAGACACCAACACAAACCTCAACAAGAACTTCGACACAAACGCAAACAAGAACACAATCACCTACACAATCACAAACCCAGACTCAAACACAAACTCAGACGCCTACACAATCACAAACCCAGACTCAAACACAAACTCAGACACCTACACAAACCAGGACTGCAACATCGACAGTCACAGCTTCAGTTACAATTACAAGAACTGCAAGTCAGACCCAAACTCAGACCCAAACCCAGACACGAACAAAATCTATTACTCAATCACCAACCGTTACTCCTACAAGAACGGCAAGTCAAACACAAACACCTACGCAAACACGAACCCAAACACAGACAGCTACACAGACAAGAACATCTACACAGACTGTTACCAAGTCTTCAACACAGACGCCAACGCAAACACCTACACAGACAGTTACAAAATCAAGAACACCATCGCAAACAGTTTCACCTACTCAAACACCTACACAAACAAGAACAGCTACCAATACAATTACAGCTACTCAAACAAAAACTAAATCTAGAACACCTACAGAAACCATTACAAGAACTAATTCTAGAACGGCATCTCAAACACAAACGCCTACCGAAACAAGAACTTCTACTCAACAACCAACACCTACAAGTACAAGAACAAGTTCACAAACTAAAACACCGTCTCCTACTCAAACACAAACACCTACACAATCTGTTACCAGAACAAGAACAGCAACTCAAACTCAAACACCTACACAATCACAAACTCAAACACAAACACCTACTGAAACAAGAACGCCTACTCAGACTAAATCTAAAACCAAAACTTCTACACAAACGGTTACAGCTACCGAAACAAGAACTTCTACGCAACAACCAACACCTACAAGAACACCTACTCAATCACAAACTCAAACACCTACAGTTACTAGAACAAGAACACCAACACAAACTAGAACGGCAAGCAATACACAAACCAGAACACAAACACAAACCGTAACTAAATCTATTACTCAAACACGTACATCTACACAAACACAAACTCCAACTAGTACCGTTACTATTTCACAGACGTTCGATGTCACTACAACAGATACACAAACACCTACACCAACAGTTACACCTACAAGAACAGCAAGTCAAACTCAAACACCTACACAAACACCTACAAATACATCATCTAGGACTAGAACACAATCTCCAACTAGAACTGTTTCTATCTCACAGAGCAATCAATTTCCAACACCGACACCTACACGAACACCTACTCAAACGCAAACACCTACACAAACACCAACGGTTACACCAACTAGAACAGCGTCTGAAACAAAAGCAGCAACAGCTACTAGAACGAAAACAGCTTCACCTACCTTAGGATAATACAAAGATTGCTTGAAGAACGGTTATGAAGAATAAATATATTCGTGGCGGATAGACAAAAAAACCGTAATGTTATAGATTACGTTAATTTAGGAGGCGAAAAATTACTCGCTACACCAACACCTGCTGTTACTGTAACACCAACTGTCACTAAAACTTTAACTGTAACCCCAGAAGTTACCACCACTTCAACCACATCTCAGACACCTACTCAATCAACAACACCTACAAGGACATCTACTCAAACTCAAACAAAGACAAGA
>CESK01009264.1_pt1 | contig 13823 bp, 15 predicted proteins | sample 531091 | NCBI WGS metagenome assembly CESK01 (sample SAMEA2621271, study PRJEB7988) | marine metagenome | biome: marine biome (ENVO:00000447); feature: surface water layer (ENVO:00002042); material: "saline water (ENVO:00002010), including plankton (ENVO:xxxxxxxx)" | depth 5 m
TTTAGTACGATCTTTTGACCATACTACGTTAATAGCGAACGCACCTTGTAGTTTAAAGTCAAAAGCTAATTTTTTAGTTAATTCGTGTAATGTTTCTTTACTATTAGGACTAGACATAAATTGTTTTAATCCTACTATCCTTTCTAAATCAGCTTCATTTTCATCATCTATTACAATATCTTCACCAGCTATTAACTCACTTGTAGCGTTTATTATAGCTGCGTTTGTACTTGAATTATAATAAAGATCTATAAGGAATTGTGGATATAGGTTACGCCAGTCATCAGTACCGTACTCAACATAATCTTTTCCATGTACTTCTTGTACCATTGGTGCAGTTGATACTCCTAAATTTATGCTTAATATATTTTCCATAGTTAATCTTCTTGTGTCCATTCTGGACTGTCTAATATTTCCATGATGTGTTCATAGTCATAAGTTGTTTTGCCTTCTAAAAAGCTAGGTGTATCACCTTCAAATTTTAATAGTGCTTGACTTCTTTCGTTATTATATCTTAAAGTATTTTCTGATGTTTCTAGCACTTGGCTAAAATCTACACTAGATACTTCTTCTGTTAATATTATTGTATATTTCATTTTATCCTGCTTTGTATGGTACTGTTGTACTCCATGTTGGCGTATTTATTAAAGTTCCAGTATTACCCTCTCCTGAGCTATCAAAAGCTGATGTTCCTGATCCTTCATTAGTTTTAAAATATGCTTTTAATCCACTTAATCCAGTTAAATCTACTGGTTGTTGTGCAGTTACATATACACTATTAATAGGTTGTATTACATCAAACATAGCTACTTCTGTAACATAACCTTTAAAATAACCACTACCAGTTGTATTTTGACCTATATCAAAAACTGATGGTGTACCACTCCAAGTACCTAAATTAGTTTGTGTATCTTTTAATTCACCATTTAAATATAATTTAATTTCATCTGCTGCTACACTCCAAGTTGCGTAAACGTGATACCATTTGTTATCGCCTTCTATTTCATCTGTAGTAAAAACATATTTAGTTGTACCACCAGCTTTATAGGTAAATCTTAATTCGTTGCTACTTGCATGATAAAAGAAATTAAATAAGTTATTTGCATCTACTCTACTATGTAAAATAGTGCCTGAACTTGATGTTGTAGCTATTTGTACCCAAGCTGAAAATGCACCTTTACTTATATCAATATCAGCAGCTACACTATCTGCCGTTACATATTCATCAGTACCGTTTAATTGCAAAGAATAAGTATTAGGTAAAGTTTTACCCATTCCACTTAAACTATTGCCTAATTTTAGTGCTAACATATCTTATGTAGTAGGCCCTTCATGATAACCTATACCAATACCACTTGTTAGTGTTATTGCAGTTATATTCATAAATAAAGTAGTACCTGCTGGCATGGTAGTTTGTAAAGCACTTTCACCAGTTGCATCTGCTACCGTTATTGCCGATATAACAGATGTTACTGGAAAATATACTGCGTAAAAATCTTTACCAGTTTGTGCTGCGGTTGTAAATATTATAGTGCCACCATTTTTACCTAATTGTTCTGCTAAGAGTTGTTGAACATTTTCTATTGCCATAATTTATTTTTTATTGTCCGTAATATATATAATTTTCAGCAGCTGGTTCTACATATTGATTGTATTGCACCTGCTCTTGTCCGTTTTCTTCTGTTACATATAACTTACCACTATTTACCATTCCTTTTACTACACCTTTAGTAGCTGCTGGTGGTGTTAAAACTTGTGTTTCAGTAACTGGTGCAGTATCAGTAGTTAAACTTGCTACACCTGACCACGCTACCTCATATATCTCATATTGCCAATAACCATTTGGTATTAAATCAACTGCTCCAGTAAAAACATCTTCTGCTGCTACTAATTTATGTTGTAATTGCATTTTAGTGTATCTATCATAAACAGTTTGATTTTGTCCGTAACCATATTTAACTGCACCTGACATATCATTTGTTAGTTTAAATAAATATCTTATTTGTGCAGTTGTTACCGTAGTATCTATTCTATTATCTTCTGTTGAAACATAAAATACATACGGTGATGATTTATAAGTTGCTTGTAACATATTATATAATAGAAAAACCTGTAATTTATTTGCAATATAAAGAAAAAGGTGGCAATAAAGCCACCCTAATCAAGAAAATATGAAAACACTTAAAAAGTGAAAGTTTATGTAGATACTACAAAAGGTGTTCCTTTATTTGTGAATCCTGAATTGTCAAAGATAGACGTTGTATAATCTTCTAAGAATGCCATTGGTCTACTTTCCATTCCTGTAAAGGTTAAAGTATAACCATTTCTATCACCGAAAGCTGCACCAGTATCTGCTGAACCACTATTAAGGTCTAAACCGTTTTCAAAACCTATTGCTAATATAGCATCATGTCCACTAGCTAGTTTTTGATTTAATTCTACTAACATTCTAACTTTAGTTTGTCCTAGTAGTTTTATTTGGTTTTGATCTTCTTTAGTTAATTTGTTAAGCATAATATTTACAGTAGGAGTGTAAAATATTGTGCCGTTTTCAGTTGATCCAGTTATTGCATCAGAAACAGATGCTACACCTAATGGCATTACATATTTGTATATACTTTTACTATTCCAGTCAATAGTGTCTATTTCTTGTGGATTTGAGCCATCATAAGCCCAGTCCGTATCTCCGAAATCTGAGTAGACAGAAAAGTAGACGTTTTTTACGCCACCTGCGATTCTATCGCACATTAATCCTCTACCCTTAGTTAGTGCAGTACAAGCCATGTTATTAATTTTTTAAAGTTAAGGTAGAGGTTTTTACACCCCTACCATTTATTTGTTTTATGCTACTCTTACAACATCAGTTTTAATACCTTGTACCACACCTGCATTGTAACGGCAAACAGTTCTCAAATTGTCCGAGCCGTCTAGAGCAGACATATCTAAGATTTTGATTGAAGCTCCATCTGTATCAGAAATTAAATCTGTACCAAAGAATAAATTACTCTTTTGTGCCACAACTAATTCGTCATCACTCATTCCGTTGCATACTGCTAATTTTACGCCGTTGAATACTGGCATATAATCTTCACTCATATTTGCATAAGGGAAATTAGTTAATGCTGAAGATGCTTGTATGTACATTTGGTAAGATGTTGGCGACATATAAATATATAAGTCATCTTTTCCAAATAAAGCATCTGAAATAGCCGTGTAAGCTACACCTAAGTTAGCTATAATGTTTCCTGATGTAAAAGGAGTTGCTGAAGCTGCTACTTGCGTTGCACCTGCACCTAATAAAAGTCCTACTGCACCAGTAACGAATCCTGTAAATTCTCCGTTGTTAGCCGTGTTACCTGTCCATATACATTTCTCTACTTGTGATGAAATGTTACCTGCCATATAAGATATAACATAGTCCGTAAATTCTGGTGCTGGAGGCCCACCTGCTCCTGCTCTCATTTTTAAAGATTCCCAGCTACTTAGTAGATTTTTTTTACACAAATCTATGTTAATTTGAAACGGCTCAGTTTCAAGTACACGTTCTCCTAAATCAAGAGTTCCGAAATCTGTGAAATCGCACGTTGCATCTCTTACTACATTTGCTGCACCAAGAGTTTGCACCGCCATTTTGTATTTTACGTTTTCTAGTATTGTCATATAATCTAATGAAACACTATCTTGGAGTGCTGCTGATATATAGAATCCAGCTGCCTTCCCTGCAAACGTCTGATTTACTGTTGGTTCTGCCATAATTTTTTAATTTTTATAGTTATTATTTATTTAATTTTAATAAGAATCTTTCGCTAGGCGACATTCTTGCTAATTCTTTTTTAGAATACACCTTTTTTTCTGTTGTGCTAAATTTATTAGTATTTAAAGGTGATTCTGCTGGTTGTTGTGCTAATTCAGTTTTTAACTTTTCATTTTCTTCTTTTAGCTTTTTTATTTCATCTTCTGCTGAAAATTCAACAACTTCAGTAGTTTTTATTGTTTTAGGATTTTTTGATGGCTCAGTAGTTTCTTCTGACATTTCTTCTACCTCATCATCACCACCCATTTTATCTTCTTTTAGCTTTGCAACCGCTATTTCGAGATTTTTGATACGTTTCTCCATACCACGCCAATCAGCTACATCTGCTTCTGAATCATGCCCTTCTTCGTGGTCATAGTCATCTTTATCTTCTTCTGCTAATTCTTCTTTATTTTCTGAATCTTCAAAATTAGCTTTTTCGTAAGCTTCATCTGCTTCACTTTTAGCTTCTATTTTTTCTTCTGTTTCGCTTTCTATAACTTCACCAACAATACCTTCTTCTTCTACTCTAAAGCTAACACCAGTATCTGTTTTATAAGTTCCTACTGGTAAAGGTATTGTAGTACCATCTTCTGTTAAAACGCTAATATCAACGCCATTTTCAAGTTCTTCGGCAGTAGATACAAAAATTGTACCATCCTCTGATTTGCCCTGCCAAGCTAACTTAACTTCGTCTTTGTTAAGTCCTAATGCAACAAGTATTTGTTCTTTAATATCCATTTTTCTTTTTTTTAATATATAGATTAATAATTTATTTATTTGATTTTTGACTTTCTTGTATTATTTCGTTTAACGCTTTTAGTATTTCTTGATCAGTTGGTTGTCTTTCAGACATTTTTTGCATCTTATCTATGAAATACCCTTCTATACTTAATCCTTTAAGTTCACCATCTTTTATTTTTTGCCATAAAGCATCGTTTTCTATTTTCATCTTAACAAACCAAGTACCAATAGGAAGATCGTATCCATATAATTTTGATTTATCTTGATCACCTTCTTTTACCCAGCTTTCTACTGTCAATACTCCTGCTACTCTATCTTGGTGTTCGTATGTAGCTTTATGGTGGTTATTGTGTTTTAAATACAGTTCTGCTGCTTTTCTTACTGTTTCAGGACTAAAATACACATAGTATTCTGAATCTGTATTAGGATCGTATCTAAATATTTGTTTATTAGGTATTAAAGCTGGACTAACTAACATTCTTTTTTCTTCATCGACCTTAGCAAATGTTAAATTATGCTTTTCTTTTCCAAAAAATACGAAATCTTGTTCAATAGCTGGTGCTGAAACCAAACTAATAGCATCTATTGCTAACGCTTCACTATCATCTTCTATTACTAATTCTACAATCTTTGTAGTTTTTTCGTAATAATCTTTGTTAGCTTCTTCACATTCTGCAATGGTGTCATACTCGCATTCGCCAGTTTCACCCCATTTTACTTTTCCATCTTGACATTTTTTACACGGCATATTTATATATATATTAAATTATTATTTATTTGATTTTTATATTGTTGCTCTACGTCTAATTTGAGCTAGTTTATTTTGACTATTAGTCATATCATCTGTTACTACATACGCTTGTATAGGATCAGGTTCTAACATACCACCCTGAGCATTTAAGTCAAAAGATCCACTAACAAATTGTCTAGTTGGTGTAGTATCTGAAGGTGTTGAACCACCTACTCCAGTACCTACATCTGTTTGATATATTCTTTTAACATTAGCTAAACCTTGTAATATTATTGCAGCTGAGCTAACAAAACCTAATGTACCACCCTGCTCAAATGCTTTAGTTGCACCTGCGTAAGTGCTAATAATTGCACTTGCAGCTGCTAATTCTTTGTTATCACCAGCTAAAGTAGATAAAGCACCTGCTAGTTGACTAAACGCTTGTAATTCAGCATTTGCAAGGTCTTTTTTAGATTGCTCGATAGCACGATCTAACGCATTACTTTTCATTTGGTAATTTATATCCATAGCTGCCTTTACTTCATCAGTATTTGTTTTATAAGCAAGAGAATTTACTTGCGCTTCTCTTTCTATTTCTAACTTCTTTTTTTCTCTTTCTAAAGAGTTTCCTATTGCCATTAAAGTGTTTTCAGTTTCAAACTTTTCTTGTAGTTCCACTTGTCTTTCAAATCTATCACCCTGACCAGTAAGCATATCATTTCTTGCATCTTCTTCTTCTTTTAAACGAGCCATTTGTTTATCATGAGCTTCTTGTCTTTTTCTTTCGGTTTCAGCTTCTATTGCATTTATTTTATTATTTAATTCAATCTGTTTAGTTGCACTTTCTGCTCTAATATTAGCTAAGTTAATTTCTAATTGTGCTAAGTTGTCTAAATCTTCTTCTGAGCTATGAGATGCTTCTGTTTGCATACGAGCTATTTCTACTGCTTTTTCTGCATTTTCTACTCTTTTATCCAATAAATTTTGTTCTATATTAAATGCTTCTTTTGCTGCATCTAATCTTTCTTTTTCAGTTTTAGTAACATCTTCTGCAATCATTTTAAGTTCTTCAATCTCTGCTCGTCTTTGTGCAGTTTCTACACCTAAATCTCTTTCACTATCTCTTAAAGCGTTAGTTGCTCTTTGTAACGCCATCATTAACTCAGTATCTTCTTTTATTTCTTTACCGATACCAGAAAATGCAGCTTTCATATCTTCTGCTGCTCCACTAAAATCACGCTTAAAAAATTTAAGTATAGCACCACCAAAATCTGCTATTCTGTCTACTATTACACTAACGGCTGCACCTACTCCAGCAAAAGCTACTTTTAGTTTTTCAGCACCTTTTTCTGTTCTTGTAAAAAATGTTACAAGTGATGTAAAAGCTATTAACAAAGCACCAACACCAGTTGCAGCGACACCAGTAGCAATAACTTTAAATAAAGTTTTTGCACCTGCTATTACATTACCTGCAAACATATTACGTAAACCAGCTGCACCTAGTTGAGCTTGTAGTTTAATCATAGTTAAAACATTACCTGCTATTTTCCCTAATTCTTTAAACTTATCTCTTACTACTCCAACTGTAATACCAAATGCACCGAAATTACTTATCATTTGTGCAGTTTCTTGGTTTACTTTTCCTATATTTGATTTTATTTCTGCTTCTAAAGTTATTTTACTCATAATTTAAAATGTTGTTGTTGTTGATACTACTTCGTGTAAATACACTGTAGCACTCCACAAATTATTTACATTATTTCTATCTGTTACTTCTACTGTTATTGATTTAACGTCTGACGTTGAACTATCTACCATACTAAATGAACCGTTTACACCCACTTTAGCTATATTTCTAGTAAACCCTACTACAAACGCCATGTTATAACTATCATCTATTTGTACTGCACCTTTAATTTCTCTAAATGAGTAATTACCAGCCGTTCCTGAACTACCACCTAATTCAAATCTTGTTAAATATATTTCATAACCTAAAATACTATTGTTTCTTACGTTTATATAACTACTACCATCACCTTGTACTGTTAGCTTAGTAGCCGTATTATCTGTCGTAACTCCAGACAACTGTATAAATGATTGTTGCTTTAAAGCACTTAATGTAACAGATCTACCTGCATCAAGTTGCCCTATAAAACCACCACCTATTGCTACTTCGCTTTGCCTTCTAATATCTGCCGACATACCACCCAATACAGATGCGTTATTAAAGTTGTTTTGCAACGAATGATTTTCACCTATCACTAAACAATTTCTATTTATAAAAGATTTGTTATTTTGTCCTGAAATTAAACTATTTGTTGTACCTCTACCAATATCATTACTTCCTTGTATAATATTATCACTTTTAGAAATATTTAATACTAAATTTTCATTTACAGTAGTAGCTATACATTGTCCAGTTTCTTGGTTATATGTATAGCCATACGCTTCGCAGGTTGGTTGATTTACTACTAAATCTTCAGTAGTACCATCAGTAAACAACACTACGCCACTTGGCGTTATAGATGCAGGTTTTACACTAAATCCTTTTATATATTCCATTAGTTAATTAATATAAATTGTACTTTAGATAAAGCAGCTGGTTTATAATCTATTTTATTTACTCTATATTCTCTATTCTTTATTCGTACTTTATCAAAAAATCTAAAAGTATTTATGTCACTAGCATTTAGATCTACTTCTATATCTAATGTTCTTGTATTAGGATTATATAAATCAGTAAAATAATCTTGATAATAAACTGCATACAAATTATTAACTGAATAGTTATTCCAACCTATTGGTGATGCCCAGCCAAAATTATAATCTTGTGCAATTAATGTATTTTGAATATTTGATACATTACTAAACATTAAAAAACTTGTTTGATTTATACTTGAAACACCAAAAGCTGATGGTATGTAGTAAGTCATATTTACTAAATTTTGAATACCATTGTTATAAAGTATTCTAGGTGCATTAGCAAAACTTTCATACTCATTTACTTCACCACTATAAATAGCTGGTGTTCTCATTTCTTGAAAATCATAATGTAATATAGGTTTTATTAAAGTACACGCAAAAGGACTAGCTACTATTTCTTCTTCGCCTTCTAAAATTGAATTACCACTTACACCCAATAATAAATCAGTATTTATAGATTTACTGCCAAATATACCTGAATATGTAGGTGATAAAGTATAATTTTTATAAATATTAAATACTGCATCATCATCATCTTCTTCATACTTAAATACTGCTTTGGCTTTTAAATCTAATGGCTTTAAGCTAATTCTATCTGCATTTACTTTATTCGTCCAATTTAACGTCTTTGGTGTTACCACCGTAGGACTAAATCCATATACATCTTTATAAGGTTCTATAAGTAATTTAGAATTATCATTAGGATCAGGCATAGCTATCAAATTAAACATAGTCATAATACCCTTTAAAAATTCAAACTGCCCTAGATCACCTCTAGCTACTTCTAATTTAGCTTGATTTACAGTTGTATCTGCTATGTTACCACTAATAGCTGAATTGTTACTAGTAGAAGGACTACTTATTTCTTGTTGCATAACACGTCCAGCAGTTGCTGCCTTAGCTTCAGGTCTTATACTTTGTCCTGATTCTAATACGCAATCAAAATTTATTAGCCAAGTTTTATAAAAATTGTTAATTGTTGTTGAAGCAAATGGCTCAAATATTATATGATTACCAGCATTATCTAAAACTGGATTACCTGATGCAGTATCATATACTGCCCATCTGCACTCTATATCATCATCTGCAATACCTTTATTTTTAAAAACTAAACGACCATCTACTGAAAAATATGTACCATCTGATGTTATTTCAAAAGATCTTGTAGTAGTATTGTATTCTGATGGTAAACTATTACTTAACCATGAATAGTTATCTAAATACAAAGCCGTAAAAGTTGTTTGTAAATCTTGATCACCAGTAGTATCATCTGGTCCTCCTGCTGCCCATTGTGTGCCAGAACCAGTAGCTGGTGCTTCACCACTACCCCAGTTGAAATCCATAAACAAATTATTAAAATCTGCACTATCAAAAAAAGCTGATGTATAAGAATAACCAGCATCATAAAATATTCTGTCTATTAAGTATCTTATCTTTACCCACGGTCTAAACGCTTGTGCTAAAGTTTCTAATTCAGGCATACCATCAGCAGGTCCAAGTGGATTTATATTACTAGCTATTTTTATATCACCTTCCCAATTTACAAATGGATATTTTAAAACATCTGTTTTGTTTGTTCCAGCCGTTCCTGCAAAACTATCTACTGGTAAATTATTAGCTAAAAAAAGTCCATTAGTACTCCAACTAGCAGTAATATTAGTACGGTTATATTCGTGTTCTAATTCGCTAAAATCAATATTTCTAAATTTCTTATCTTTCAATACATCTGATAGTGCCGTTACAGTAGAAAATAAATTTACATTATAGCTTATTTCACCATTTTCTGTTTTAATATCTAACAACCTTAAAAAACCATCAAAAATTAATACACCATTTTCTTTTAATACTGCTCTTGTTATAGCGTAAGGATTAAAGTCATAGTTACTAGCTATTACTTTTGTAACATCAAAAATATGTGTAAATATTCTGTTATTTCTTTTAGTATTTGGTAAATCAAAACTTTTAGAATAGCTATGTATTTTTTCAGTTGCATTAGTGAAATTATCAACACTTAATGTAAGCGGTATAGCTTCTTCTTCGTATAGATCACATATTACTTGCCCATCATTTAGATCATCATAAACTGGATCAACTGTACCTTCTGCTTCTTGTATGCTTACTTTTTGTATTCTTACATCACTATCTTCATCAAAAATATAAGTAATAAATAAAGGCATAACTGAATGTGTAGCAGTAAAATTATATTCAGTATTACCACTATTAGGACTAGGTACTGTTAATCTAACGCCATTACCTATACTTTTAGCTACATCTGCTGCACCTATCATAAATGTTCTTGTACTTCCACTTGGTATTGCAGGATTATAATGAGTTATATTTAATTTATAGGATTGCCCTACTGTTAAATTTGATACTGTTGTATGAACACCGCACCAAGTTTCAGGTGGTGATTGTAAACTCATATCTTTAGAAATCAATTTTAAAAAACCATTTGCATCTAATAGTGGTGGATCAGTTATACCAAAAGCTGGGCAATGATTTGAACTCCAATAACCAACCCAAACCACATTAGGACTTGCTCCAATTATAGGATTAGCTAATATTTGTGAACCCCAGTTACCTGCATTATAATTTACACAATTCATTGATATTGATGGATTTATTTGTGTACCACCAGTAGCCGTATGATTACCTACTGCATTAAAATAAGGATCTGAAACATACTCGTTATAAACCAAACTTGTTGTAAAGCTATAACCTCTATAATCTTGTGGATATAATATTAGTTGTGTACTCATTATACGGCTTGTGTTCTTTGTGTTTTATTTCTTTCTATATCTATTGTATATTGTATTAATTTATCATTAGCTACTGTTTTTCTAGTAAAGCTAGATGTAGTAACTATAACTGGTTCTACATATTTATTCACAAAACCACTTGAATTTATAGATCCAGTAAATTGGTCAAATGAAAATTCGTTAATTATATAAACTTCAGGACTATTCATCATACTTTCTATCCATTCACTTTCACTATCATTTAAGTAATCAGTATTTATCTTTATTCTTTCGGTTGTATTCATAGTAAAGTTCTTTTTACCACCATCATAACCGTATTGTGCATATTTACTTTCATTCCAAGTACCTCTAAGTTGAGTATAGCTAGTTTTATTAGTACCTAATGATTTAATTGATTTTTGATTAAACGTATAGTAATCCCACGCACCAAATTCATTTAGCCAAGTTAATCTAATTGGCTCATAACCTTTACCACTATCACAGATTATATTAATAGTTAATAATTGTGTAATTTCATTACTACTACTATCTAACGCTTGTACTGTATAATAGCTAACATTAGCTTTATTTGTATTCCAATCTGCATATAACGAACTGTCTTTAACAAAGCCACCTGATAAATTAGCTGGATACACTCCAAAAAACATTACATATTGTTTATTAATATCAGCATACTGGCTCAATGAACCACCACCATTTGCATTATTATTAGTTACAACTATATCACTACCTAATTGAACATTTGATGCGTTATATAGCTTTATTCTAATTTTACCTATTGCATTATCAACTCCTGAAGGTGCAGTTACAAAACTAAATTCTGATTGTGATAACCTATTAAACATAGATACTGTACCGTAATCTTCTAATCTTGCATATTGTGTTAATGGTGATCTGCTTAAAAACCTAGATGAGCTAGAATTTCTTTGTATAATATCTATAAAATTACCTTTTTTGTCATAAATAGAATTTAAACGTAAACCAAAATCACCACTAGTACTATTTAAAATCTGTTCATTTTTTACATATCCATTAAACCCATAATAATTTGGTGATACCATTATATTATCATCTATTATTACTGAATTACCATCTAAATATTCAATCTTAAATGTAACAGTAAAAAACACTCCAACTTCATTTGCTAATGAAAATTGATCTATTACGTGTAAAGGAAATTTTATATTGTCAGTAAATTCTTGTCCTTTAAATGTACTAGCTACCGTACCACTATATACACCGCTATTTTCTCCGTTTGCTAAGTTTTCTGCTTTTACGTAGCTTTCTACTATTGGTCTGATATCAAACATTCCAACTCCAGCATTATTAGGTGTTGTTTTTAAATTAGCTACTCTAACATCAGATGGATTAGATGTAAATTGTGCAAGATCTTTTGATACATACACTTCTGCTATAAATTTAACTCTTTCTTTAGTAGCTACTAATGTATTATCCGATACTGTATATATTATCGGTTGTGCTACTGGCATAAGTAGAAATAAAGGTTTTTGTTCTATTATTATATTTGCGTTTGCTGCCATCTTATGTTTTTGTTATTGTTACTTTTACATTTTTCACTTTTGCGTTTTTAACTCCGTCCATAACATCATTAACGAAACTTTTACCTAATTTAGGTCCAAATTGTTTTAAACCTAAACCTAACGGTTTTTGAAAAAACGCTAAACTGTTAATACCCTCTCTTTTTATTTTTTTACTAATTAGATATGCAAAACCTGAAACAAATTGTCCAGTTTTTTTATCTCTACCTCTACCTAATCCTTTTGGTTTTATATTCTTTTTTTTAATCCACTTAGAAAGTATATCTATCGGTGGTCCTTTAGTAGTATAAGCATAAGGACTTACTTCATCTTTATTTTCAAAATTTTTAAATCTAACTGTATTTCTATTTCCTGAAACACCTCTATCTAAAAAAGTTCCATAATCAGCCATAAAAAATTGTAAGCTATAACCTTTTGGTGTAACTATAACTTTATACTTTAAACTTTTTTCTAAATTAGTTCCACCACCTTTTTTCTTTTGTAAAATACCTTTAGCTCTATTTACTACTTGTTTACCAAAGCTATTTAAATACCTTTCTATGTTTTTAGTGTCCATTTATACAAGCCCTATAAACACTTCTACTTGTATATCTGCAGATCCTCTAGGTTTTACTTGAATACTTGTAATATTTTCTAGCGTTCCAAAAGCTGGTGTAGTATCTTCTTCACCAATAGCCGTAGTGTCTGCTTGACATAATATATGTGAATTACCAGCAGTTAAAACTACTTGATAATTAGTATTAGTTGTTACTATTGCTATATCCATTACTTCAGCTGCATCTAAGTTAGTTACCCTTATATATTTAGTTCTATCGACATCAATAGCACCTGCAGATGTATGAGGACTTGCAGCAAATACTGCTACGGTTGTAGTATTACTATGTGCGCAAGTTACTATTCTTTCAAACACATCTACAACACCAGTAGTTGTAACAGTATTAGTTGTTCCTCGAGTCGCACCATTTAGCGTTACGCTTTCAGAAATTGTTGTTGTTAAATTTGCCATAATTATTTTTTATCTTTTAATTTTGTTTTTTTTCTTTTTATTAATTCTAAATCTTCAAATTTCACTTTGTATTCATAACCATCTACACTTGTAATAATACACCATTTTATATTACTTTTACACCATTTCTTTTGTAGCGTTAATTCGCTAGTCAATCTTTCTTCGTGTTCTTCTAAGCTATATCTAATACTTTTAAAATCTTTTATTTTATATTTTTTTTGCATAATATTATTTTTTATCTATTTGTTTAAGTTTTCGTATAGCCCAGTTAATGCCACTCGTACCACCCCAACCCAACCATGCTACATATCCTTTGTCTTTCCACGGTGTTGATTTATTTTCTTCACCTACTTCTGCATTTTTTTCATGCCTTTTAAAAGATGCCATACGAGCTATTGTATCTCTCGAAATATTAGATTTTGAGCAAAGCTGGTTAGCTCTTGTAATTCCTACCCTTGTCATTCCTTTTACTTCATCTCTACCGTGTTCATCTATCCATTTTAAAACCTTACAAGCATTATTACTTGCA
>CESK01008228.1_pt1 | contig 13705 bp, 9 predicted proteins | sample 531091 | NCBI WGS metagenome assembly CESK01 (sample SAMEA2621271, study PRJEB7988) | marine metagenome | biome: marine biome (ENVO:00000447); feature: surface water layer (ENVO:00002042); material: "saline water (ENVO:00002010), including plankton (ENVO:xxxxxxxx)" | depth 5 m
GCGCTCAGGCGGCGGTGCGCCTCGGGCAGAGAATGGTAGGGCAGGCGGGGCAGCAGGTGGTGCAGCGCGTGGAAGCGCAGGCCGACCGGTGCCCACAGCACGCCAGGGAAGGCGGCGGGCACGTTGGTGCTGTCGCGATACTGATCGGTCAGCGACAATTGCTCGCCATCATTCTCCCACAAATGCGCGACCAGCGTGCGCGTCTGGTTGAGCAGCGCAACGCCCGCGACGACCGCGCAATACAGCGCGAAGGCACGCAGCGGCAGAATGCCGAGCGCGGTGGTCGCAAGGATGGTGACCGCGACCGCGCTGGCCGCAGCCTCCTGCACCTTCCAGCGACGCGCGAAGTCACCCTCGGGCGTGGGGCGGTGGTAGGCCGGGTTCACTTCGAGCGCGGAGAACCGCTCCACGATCACGCGCCGCAGCGGCGGGATCACCCACGACAGCGGGCCGAGAATACCGAAGCGCAGGAACATCAGCGCGGGCATCGCGACCGCGCCGATGGTGAACAGCGGCAGCGTCCACGGGCGCATGTGGGCGAGCGGGAGGTATTCGGGATCGCGCTCCGTCCCGTAATGCGCGCGCGAGTGGTGAACCGCGTGGATGCCTTCGTAGAGGAACGAGGGCAGCATCAGCGGCGCACCGATCCCGATATTCCACGCGAGGCGGAAGCCGGGCAGCTTGCGATGGTCGAGATGGGTGATCTCGTGAATGAACAGCGCCGCTCGATAGAGTGTCAGGATCGAGACCAGCACGAGCGCGGCGGTCAGCCAGGCATTGCCGCTCGCGATCGCGCCCAGCAGCGCGGCATAGCCGATCGCCGCCGATCCGAAGCAATCGCCCCAGTACATCACCGGGTTGGGTGCATGCAGGTCGCGCGTCAGCATTGCTGCCTGACGCAGCATTTCCTTGTCTTCCGATCCGGGGGCAGGGGCTAACAGCATTGTCTTGTCGATCTTCCGTGGGGCGATGGTGGCACTTGCCATGGTCAGTGTCGCAACAGCATCCGCGAAATCGCGGTGTTGAGAGGGGCGAAATGCGCCGCCGCCTCCAGTGCGGCCCGCCGTGCGACATGCGCGCGGGGGCTCTCTGCGGTATATAGGTGCACCAGCAGGTTGGTGCCACTATAAAGCGGCCTGGTGGCCAGCCGATGGCGCGTGTCGTAGCGTCGCAGCAACAGTGGCGATGCGATGGGCCGGTCCTTTTGCGCCGCACCGCGCACCAGCTTTGCGAGCGTGGCCGCCGATTGCAGGCCGAGGTTGAAGCCGTGGGCGGTGACCGGATGCATTCCAACCGCCGCATCGCCGATCAAGGCTGAACTGTCGCTGACGAAGTGGCGCGCATAGGTGGTTGCCAGCGGATAGACGTGCGGTCCGGAGACGAACTGCATGGTCCCCAATCGGCGGTCGAACCGGTCCTCGATCTCGGCAGCGAGAATTTCGGGCTGGTAGGCCGCGATCCGCTCTATCGTGGCGCTCTTCAGGGTGAGTACGGCGGACGACATATGCTCGCCCAGCGGTAGCATCGCGATCGTCTGGCGATGATCGAACCATTCGGTCGCGATGCCGTGATTGGGCTTCTCGTGCGAGAGCCGCACGACCAGCATCGACTTGCCCAGCCGATTGATCTCCGCAGAAATGCCCAGCTGTTCGCGAACCGCGGAAAAGCGCGAATCGGCGGCGACCAGCAGCCGCGCGGTGAGTGTGCGTCCGTCGGCCAGCGTCACCCGCGCACCTGCGCGATCGGCATGGACATGCTCGACCCCGGCACCCGCGAGCAGGGTGACGCTATCCTGCCCCTCCATCGCGTCGAACAGGCTCTGGCGGATCAGATGGTTGGAGACGAGACACCCCAGCCGGTCCTGAGGCCCGCCGTCGGCATCGAAGCCGAGCGCCAGCGGAGAGCGGCCATTATAGACCCGCGCGGCCCGCAGCGCGAAGATCTGGTCGGGCGCGATCCTGTTCCACGCACCGAGCCGCTCCAGCGTGGCGACCGATCGGTGGGTGAGCGCGATTTCCCGCCCGTCGACCGGCGGTGCCGCCAGCACCTCTGCCGGTTGGCGCTCGACCAGCGCGACGGTCAGCCCGCTGCCCTCCAGCCCACGGGCAAAGGCGAGCCCGGCAGGCCCGGCCCCGACCACGATGATATCGAATTCGCGCATTGCTGTATCCTTGGATCGCTCGTTTCAGGTGGCGCTAGCGCGGCTGCGGCGCGCGGGCATTGCGCAAGATCAATTCGGGAGTGTCGCGGGGCAGGTGCTTCTCTGGCCCCGGTCGATCTGGCATGGCCGCCGCCATGACCGCCCAACCGCGTAACTCCGTCCCGAGCGCAGCCGACGCTCCGCACTTGCTGGACAAGTTGCACGAAGTCTTCGGATTCCGCTCGTTCCGGGGCGTCCAGAGCCAGGTCGTCGACCGCGTCATGGCGGGCCAGTCCACGCTGGCGGTGATGCCCACGGGCGCAGGCAAGTCGCTGACCTACCAGCTGCCCGCGACGCTGCTGGAGGGCACCTGCGTCGTGATCAGCCCGCTGATCGCGCTTATGCACGACCAGCTGCGCAGCGCGAGTGCCAATGGCATCCGCGCAGCCACCCTGACGAGCGCGGACGAGAACCGCGCCGAAACCGTCCAGCGCCTGCGCGCGGGCGAGCTCGACCTGCTGTACGTCGCGCCCGAACGCGCGAGCCAGGGCCATTTCCGCGACCTGCTCGCGCAGTGCCGCATTTCTCTGTTCGCGATCGACGAGGCGCATTGCGTGTCCGAATGGGGGCACGATTTCCGGCCCGACTATCGCCTGCTGCGCCCGCTGATGGACCAATTCGCGGACGTGCCGCGCCTCGCGCTGACCGCGACTGCGGATGCGCACACCCGGTCCGACATCCTGACCCAACTGGGGATCGCGCCCGACGGCCTCATCGTCGCCGGGTTCGACCGGCCCAACATCCGCTACACCATTCGTCCGCGAGACTCGCTGACGCAGCAGCTGCGCCGCCTGCTCGCGGAGAACCCCGGCCCCGGCATCGTCTACGCGCAGACCCGCGCCGCGACCGAGCGGCTGGCCGAATCGCTGTCGGACGGAACGCGCGAGGTGCGCTGCTACCATGCGGGCCTGCCGGCTGAGGTACGCGCGGCGAACCAGGCGGCGTTCGTTGCGAGCGAGAACATGGTGATCTGCGCCACGGTCGCCTTCGGGATGGGAATCGACAAGCCCGACGTGCGCTTCGTCGCGCATGCGGGCCTGCCCAAGTCGATCGAGTCCTATTACCAGGAAACCGGCCGCGCCGGGCGCGATGGCGACCCGGCATCCGCGGAGCTATTCTGGGGTGCGGACGATTTCGCCAAGGCGCGCATGCGCATCGGCGAGGTCGGCGAGGCCCGCCAGCAGGGCGAGCGCGCGCGGCTCGCGGCGCTTGGCGCGCTGGTCGAGACTGCCGGATGCCGCCGCGCGATCCTGCTGCGCCATTTCGGCGAGAACCCGCCCGAGACCTGCGGCAATTGCGACAACTGCCTGAACCCTCCCAAGGCGGTCGACGCGACGGTGGTGGCGCAGAAATACCTCTCCGCCGTCGCACGCACCCGGCAGATGTACGGCGCGGGCTATGTCGAAAGCATCCTCACCGGCCAGTCGAGCGAACGCAGCCGGTCGCAGGGGCACGACAAGCTGTCGGTCTTCGGCATCGTCGAGGGGGAGGAAGCCGCGCTGCTCAAGCCGGTCCACCGCGCACTGCTGGTGCGCGGCGCGCTGCTGCCGACCGAGCATGGCGGGATGATGCTGGGCCCCGAGGCGCGGGGTTTTCTCAAGGGTGAAGAACCGCTCGATCTGGTCATTCCGCCCAAGCGGGCAGGCGGAAAGCGCGGCAGCCGGGCAGGCTCGGGTCAGGCGCTCAACCCCGTGGGCGATCCTCTGTTCGACGCGCTGCGCGCGCTGCGGCGCGACATCGCGAAGGAAAACCAGATTCCGCCCTACGTCATCTTCCACGATTCGGTGCTGCGCGACATGGCCGGATTACGCCCGCAGACCCGCGCCCTGCTGGGCGAATTGCCCGGCATAGGGGCGAAGAAGCTTGAGGCCTATGGGGACGCGTTTCTGGAGGTGATCCGCCAGCACGAGCGCTAGCTCGGCCAGAAAGTCCCGAATTCCAGCCCAACCGCGATTCCGGTCATTGGGGCCGGGCGACAGTGCTGCTATGGGCCCGCGATGCTTACGATCGACGGTATCACTGTCCGGCTTGGCGGCCGGCCCATTCTCGAACGCGCCAGCGCGACGATTCCGCAGGGCGCGCGGGTCGGGCTGATCGGCCGCAACGGGGCCGGCAAGTCGACCCTGATGAAGACCCTGATCGGCGAGATCGAGCCCGACGACGGATCGATCGGCAAGCCGTCGAAGGCGCGCATCGGCTACATCGCGCAGGAAGCGCCCGATGGCGCGATCACGCCCGAAGAAGCCGTACTCGCCGCCGATGTCGAGCGCGCCAGCCTGCTCGAAGAGGCGGACACCTGCACCGATGTCGACCGCCTGGGCGAAGTGCACGAGCGGCTGCTGGCGATCGACGCCTACACCGCGCCTGCGCGTGCGGCGAAGATCCTCAGTGGGCTGGGCTTCGATGAAGAGATGCAGCACCGCCCGCTCTCCAGCTTTTCGGGCGGGTGGAAGATGCGCGTCGCGCTGGGTGCGCTGCTGTTTTCCGAACCCGACATCCTGCTGCTCGACGAACCGTCCAACCACCTCGATCTCGAAGCGACGCTGTGGCTGGAGAACTTCCTCAAGTCCTACCCCGCCACCCTGCTGGTCATCAGCCACGAACGCGATCTGCTGAACAATGTGGTCGACCACATCCTTCACCTGCAGGGCGGCCAGCTGACGATCTATAGCGGCGGCTACGACGCGTTCGAGAAGCAGCGGGCCGAGCGCGCGGCGCAGCTGGAGTCGGCCAAGGCCGCGCAGGATGCGCAGCGTGCGCGCCTGCAGGACTATGTCGCGCGCAACAGCGCCCGCGCCTCCACCGCCAAACAGGCGCAGGCGCGCGCGAAAATGCTCGCCAAGATGCAGCCGATCGCCGCGCTGATGGAAGACCCCTCGCTCAGCTTCGAATTTCCCTCGCCCGGCGAATTGCGCTCTCCGATGATCACGCTCGACGGGGCGGCGGTCGCCTATGGCGAGGCTCCGCCGATCCTCAAACGGCTGAACATGCGGATCGACGCGGACGACCGGATCGGGCTGCTGGGGCGCAACGGAAACGGCAAGACCACGCTCGCGCGCCTGCTGTCCTCGCAGCTCGACCCGGTCGAAGGCGCGATGAACGCGCCCGGCAAGCTGAAGGTCGGCTATTTCACCCAGTACCAGGTGGAAGAGCTCGCCAGCGACGAAACGCCGTTGGAGCTGATGTCGCGCGCGATGGAGGGCAAGACGCCCGCCGCGGTGCGCGCACAGCTGGGCCGCTTCGGCTTCTCCGGCCCGCGCGCGACGCAGAAGGTGGAGAAACTCTCGGGCGGGGAGCGCGCGCGGCTCGCACTGGCGCTGATCACCCGCGACGCGCCGCACCTCCTGATCCTCGACGAGCCGACCAACCACTTGGACGTCGATGCGCGCGAGGCGCTGGTGCAGGCGCTGAACGACTATTCGGGCGCGGTCATCCTGATCAGCCACGATCGCCACATGGTCGAGCTGACGGCGGATCGCCTGATGCTGGTCGATGGCGGCACCGCGCGCGAATATTCGGGCAGCATGGACGACTACATCGACTTCGTGATGGGCCGTAACCAGCCGAAGCAGCCGTCCGGCTCGGGCGCGGCAAAGCCTGCCCCGGCCAACCCCGGCAAGACCCGGGCGAAGGCTCGCTTCCTCAAGTCCGAACTGGCATCCGCCGAGAAAGCGATGACCAAGCTGGAAGCGAGCCTGTCGCAAATCGACGAGGCAATGTGCGATCCTGCCAGCGCGCCCGCGCACCTTGCAGACATTGCGATGGACGACCTGCTAATCCGGCGCGCCGAGGTGAGCGAGCGGTTGGCGAAGGCCGAAGCCGAATGGCTCGCGCTGGGCGAGCAGATCGAATCACTGGAAGACGCTTAGCGGCCAAGCGATAGGGCGCTTTGGCGTCGCAAAAGCCTGGCTGGGGTGGCAGGATTCGAACCTGCGCATGCCGGTACCAAAAACCGGTGCCTTACCGCTTGGCTACACCCCATCAGCAGGCGAGTGCGCCCCTATAGCGTTGCGAACGGCAATGTGAAGGGGTGCCATGGTGCAGCGGGCACGGTAAGCCGTGACGATGACCGATCTCGCCACTGCCCGCCAAATCCTCGACACGCTGATCGGGTTCGACACGACCTCTCGCAACAGCAATCTCGCGCTGATCGAATGGGTCGAGGCGTATCTCGCCCGGCACGGCGTCGAATCGCAGCGGGTGCCCAACGAAGACGGGCGCAAGGCGAACCTGTTCGCGACCTGCGGGCCGAAGGTCGAAGGCGGGGTGATCCTGTCGGGACACACCGATGTGGTTCCGATCGACGGGCAGGACTGGTCGAGCGATCCGTGGACCGTGCGCGAGGCGGACCGGAAACTCTTCGGGCGCGGCGTGGCGGACATGAAGGGCTTCATCGCCCTCGCGCTTGCCTTCGTGCCGCGTTTCGTCGCGGGCAAGCTGCCGGTGCATCTGGCGCTCAGCTACGACGAGGAGGTCGGCTGCCAGGGTGCACCTGCAATGATCGCGCGGATGGCGCAGGATATCCCGTCCCCGCGCCTCGCCATCGTGGGCGAGCCGAGCCTGATGGGCATCATCACCGGGCACAAGGGAATCGCGGTCCACGAGGTCAGCGTGCGCGGACACGCGGCGCATTCCTCGCTGGTCGATCACGGGATTTCAGCCAACGCCGTCGCGGTCGGGCTGATGCATGAACTGCTGGCTCTGGCGGAGGAATTGCGTGCGCGGGCGGACCCGGACAACGGCTTCGACCCGCCGCAGGCGACGCTGACCATCGGGGTGATGGAGGGCGGCACCGCGTCGAACATCCTTGCCGGGCACGCGCGCTTCCAGTTCGATCTGCGCTGCCCGCCGGGGGAGGATGCCGCGGCGATCCTCGCCCCGTTCAAGGCGCGATGCGAGGCGCTGGATGCAGAGTTGAAGAGTCGCTTCCCAGACGCTGGCGTGCAGGTGGAGCAGCACGCGGGTACCCCGCCGATGACGCCGCAGGGCAGCGAGGCCGCGGTTGCCTTCGTCCGCGCGCTGACGGGTGAGAACGGCGCGCCCGGTCAGGTCGCCTTCGCGGCCGAGGGCGGACAGTTTCAGGCGGCGGGGTTCCCGACGGTGATCTGCGGGCCGGGTTCGATCGAACAGGCGCACCAGCCCGATGAGTGGATCGCGCTGTCGGAGCTGGAGAAGGGTGCGGCGTTTATGCAGCGGCTGGCGGAGAGGTTGGGGTAGGGGCACCCTATCCCTGTACGTCACCCCGGACCTGATCCGGGGTGGTGCTCCCTTGAAGTCCGACAGAAGAAGCACCGACCCCGGGTCAAGCCCGGGGTGACGCCAAATCCGCCTACTCCGGCTTGCTGGGTTTCAGCACCTTGCCCTCGAAGTCCGCCGCCGAATGCCGTTCACGCAGCTGCGAGGCTTCGTCGCCCCACACCTTGGTGACGATCCGTCCGCGCTGCACCGCTGGGCGCGCGGCGATTTCCTCGACCCAGCGCGCGACGTTGGCGTATTCGTCGATCGAGAGGAAGGTCTTCGCGTCGTTGTAGATATTGCCTTCCACGAAGGGCGCGAGCCAGGCGAAGGTGGCGATATCGGCGATCGTGTAATCCTCGCCCGCAAGGAAGCGGCTCTCGCCCAGCCGCTGGTCGGCGACGCTGAAGAGGCGCTTGGTCTCCATCGCGTAGCGGTTGATCGGGTATTCGAACTTCTGGGGCGCGTAGGCGTAGAAATGGCCGAAGCCACCGCCGATGAAGGGCGCGCTGCCGATCTGCCAGAACAGCCAGCTGAGCATTTCCGCGCGGGCCTGCCCGGTGGGCTGGAAGGCGCGGAATTTCTCCGCGAGGTGGAGCAGGATCGCGCCGCTCTCGAACACCCGGATCGCTTCAACCCCGGTCCGGTCGACCAGCGCGGGAATCTTGGAATTGGGATTGATCGCGACGAAGCCGGAGCCGAACTGGTCGCCATCGCCGATATTGATCGTGTAGGCGTCGTATTCCGCCGAATGGCCCGCCTCCAGCAACTCTTCCAGCATGATCGAGGCCTTCACCCCGTTGGGCGTGGCGAGCGAGTAGAGCTGGAACGGATTATCCCCCTTGGGCAGCTCGCGCTGCTCGCGCGCACCGGCGGTGGGGCGGTTGATATTGGCGAACCTTCCGCCGTTCTCCGCATCGTGGGTCCAGACCTTGGGAGGCGTATATTCGCTCATCGGGTAATTCCTTATCGCAAATGGGGCAGGCATCGATGGCGACAAGGTGGGCTCTGCGCAGGCGAGCGCAAGCGCGGCGCCCCGTCTGTGCCGGCAAGATGATCTGCGCAGCGCGCAAAGTTTCCTATCGCTTCCGCAGCCGCGCTGCCCGCGAATGGCGGTCGCCGGGAACCGCGGCGCGGTGAGGGAGTCGTTCCAACAACACCTCCTGCGGATGTAACCTCATGGAAAAGCTCATTTTCGTCGACGACAGCCTGCCCGGCATCACCCGCAAGGGTGCCGGGCGCGGATGGGCCTATTACGACCCCGATGGCGAGCTGATCCGCGATGCTGCCGAGCGCGAGCGTCTCAACGCCATCGCGCTGCCGCCCGCCTATAGCGATTGCTGGTTCTGCCCCGCGCCCAATGGGCACATCCTCGCCACCGGATACGACGCGAAAGGGCGCAAGCAATATCGCTATCACCCGCAATTTCGCGCCAGCCGGGAGAGCGAGAAGTTCGACCGTTGCCTCGCCTTCGGTGCACGCCTGCCGCTATTGAGGAAGCGCGTGGTCGACGATCTGGGTGCGCGCGATCTGGGGCTGGCGCGCGCGCTGGCCGGAGTTGTCCGGCTGCTCGACCTGGGCGCGATCCGGATCGGGAACGACACCTATGCGCGCGACAATGGCAGTTTCGGCGCGACCACGATCAAGAGCCACCACGTCACCGTGCGCGGCAAGACGCTGCGGTTCCGCTTCCGCGCCAAATCGGGCAAGCACCGCGATCTGGAACTGACCAACACGCATCTGGCGAAGATCGTCCGCCAGATGCAGGATCTGGACGGGCAGGACCTGTTCTCCTTCGTCGATCCTGCCGCCGCTGGGGAGGCTGCTGCGGTGCGCGATGTCACCTCCAGCCACGTCAACGCCTATCTGCGCGAGACCATGGGCGAGGATTTCAGCGCCAAGAACTTCCGCACCTGGCATGCTAGCGCGATGGCATTCGGACTGCTGGCGGGTGCGAAAGAGGATCTGACGATCAAGACCGTGACGGAGACGGTCGCCGAACGGCTGGGCAATACCCCTGCGATCACCCGCAAGAGCTATATTCACCCGGCGATTTTCGATCTGATGGACCGGCAGGGCGAATGGCGCGAAGGGCTGCAACTGCCCCGGCGGACCAAGTGGCTGGCGCGGGAGGAGCGCGGGCTGATCGAATTTCTCGAAGATGCGCCGTCTCCGCGCGACATTCTCGCTGCCTGACGTTTTTTTCGCAAAACTAACATGGCGCAATCGCGCCCGCGCAAACTCGATGCTAGGGCGTAGGATAGCATTGTCAGCGCCGAATCTGGTGGGATAGGCGCGGAAGAGGGACGCATTTGCCCAACCATAAGCTGACCGCTGTCGACGCGGCCAATTTCCTGCCACGGAAATTTCCACCGCTTGTCGCGCAAGTGCTCTTCGGGCTTGCGCTGGCGCTAGCGATGATCGGCCTGCGCACGCTGATCGACATCGTCGCTCCCAACGCAGGCCCCTTCGCGCTGGTTTACCCCATGGTGCTGATCGCCACCCTGTTCGGGCGGTTGTTGGCCGGGATCATCTGCCTGATCGTCTCTTTCCTGTGGGCATGGTACGTCGTGCTGCCGTTCCACGGGTCGTTTGCGTTCGAGGTGGCGAGCGATCAGTCGCGCGTGCTGATCAACTTCCTGTCGACCTGCGTGGTGCTGGTCCTCGCCGAGATCTTCCGCGCGGCGGTCCGCGTGCGCGAGGCCGAACTGCACGAATCGCTCGAACGGCGGCGGTGGCTGATGGCCGAGCTGCAGCATCGCACCAAGAACAACTTCGCGCTGGTCGCGAGCATGATCGAATTGCAGAAACGCCGGCAGGACAATCCCGCCGCCGCCGCGGCGCTGGAAGATGCCGCCAACCGCGTGTTCTCGTTCAGCCGCGCCTATGCGCAGCTGGCGGTGGACGGGGCCGATCGCAAGGAAGGCGCGATCGACATGGCGAGTTATCTGGAAGACGTGGTCGACCACCTGGTCCACGCGTCCTTCGACGATAACGTGAAGGTCGAATGCCGGATCGCGCCGATCCCGCTGCCGCGCGACCAGGCGGTGGCGATCGGCCTGTTCCTCAATGAAGCGCTGACCAATGCCGCCAAATACGCCTTCGGCGACGGGCGTGATGGGGAGCTGACCATTGTGCTCTCCGGGTCGACCAATGACTGGCGGCTGGAAGTGCGCGACAATGGCGCGGGCACCGCCGCCAACAGCGATGCCGATGGCGGGCTGGGCAAGAGCCTGATGCGCACCTTCGCGCACCAGGCCGGGGCCGAGCAGGACATCGCAGTCGACGAGCATGGCTGCCGCGTGACGCTGGCGCGCCTGCCGCTGACGGCGTAGCGCGCCTGACCGGGCGGCACGCGAGAGGTTTGGTGCGCCGCCCCTTGTGTGAGCCCTTGTGCCGCGCGCGCCATCCGGGCACACGCTGAGCTACCAATGGGCCAGAGCGCACACCCCTTCTTCGACCTGCACACGCACGGCTTCGTGCGCGTTGCGACCTGCACGCCCTGCGTGCGCCCGGCGGATGTCTCCGGCAACGCCAAGAGCATCGTCCAGATCGCGCGCGACGCGCACGAGGCGGGGGTCGACTTCGCGGTCTATCCCGAACTGTGCGTTACCGGCTACGCGATCGACGATCTGCATCTGCAGAGCGCGGTGATCGATGCGGCCGAAACGGCGGTCGCTCGGATTATCGAGGAAAGCGCCGGGCTGACCCCGGTGCTGGTGATCGGCGCGCCCGTGCGACGCGGATCGCGCCTGTACAACTGCGCGCTCGCGATCTCCAACGGGCGGCTGCTGGGTGTCGTCCCCAAGAGCTACCTCCCCAATTACCGCGAGTTTTACGAGAAGCGGCAGTTTACCCGCGGGCATAATTGCCAGGGGCTCGACGTGACGATCGCAGGGCACGAAGCGCCCTTCGGCACCGACGTGATCTTCGCCGCCGACAACCTGCCAGGCTTCGTCTTCGGGATCGAGATCTGCGAGGATTTCTGGGCCCCGCAGCCGCCCGGCATGATGGCCGCGATGGCGGGGGCGACGATCCTTGCCAACCTGTCTGCCTCGCCGGTCACCATCGGGCGCGCGAGCGACCGCCACCTGCACTGCGCCTCCAGCTCCAGCCGGGGCATGTGCGCCTATGCCTATTCGGCGAGCGGGCACGGCGAGAGCACCACCGACCTCGCGTGGGACGGGCAGGGCGTGATCTACGAGCTGGGCGAGCTGATGCAGGAAAGCGTGCGGTTTGACCGCGGCGCAGAACTGTGCGTGATCGACATCGACACGCAGCGGATCGTCAACAACCGCACCCAGAACGGCACCTTCCACGATGCGAGCGAGGCGGCGGGCCGCCCCGAAGACTGGTATCGCCGCGTCGGCTTCACCCACAACATGCGCGCCGCGGAGACCGTGGGCGGATGGGGCCTGAAGCGCCCGGTGCGCCGCTTCCCCTTCGTGCCCGACGATCCCGATACCCTGCACGAGGATTGCTACGAGGCGGTCAACATCCAGGTCGATGCGCTGATGCGGCGGATCGAGGCGACCAGGCCCAAGAGTCTCGTTCTCGGCATTTCGGGCGGGCTCGATTCGACCCACGCGCTGCTGGTCGCGTGCGTTGCGTGCGACCGGCTGGGCCTGCCGCGCGAGACCATCCGCGGCTATACCATGCCCGGCTTCGGCACCTCCGACCGGACGAAGGACAATGCACTCAAACTGATGGACGCGGCGGGGATCACTGCCGAGACGATCGACATCGTGCCCGCAGCGCAGCTGATGCTGAAAGATATCGGGCACCCCTTCGCCGACGGGAAGGAGGTGTACGACACTACCTTCGAGAACGTGCAGGCGGGGCTGCGCACCGATTACCTGTTCCGGCTGGCGGGCCACCACGGCGGCTTCGTGATCGGCACCGGCGACCTGTCCGAACTGGCGCTGGGCTGGTGCACCTACGGCGTGGGCGACCAGATGAGCCACTACGGCGTCAATTCGGGCGTGCCCAAAACGCTGATCCAGTACCTGATGCGTTGGATGATCGAGACCGACCAGTTCAGCCACGACCTGAACGAGGTGCTGGAGGATGTGCTGGGGACCGAGATCAGCCCCGAACTGGTCCCCGCAGGGGCCGACGGCGCGATCCAGAGCACCGAGGACCATATCGGCCCCTATGCGCTGCACGATTTCTTCCTTCACCACATCGCCCGCCATGGCCAGTCGCCCAGCCATGTCGCGTTTCTGGCGTGGCATGCGTGGAAGGACGCTGAGAGCGGAAAGTGGCCGCTGGGCTTCCCCGACGAGGCGAAGCAGGCCTACGACCTCGCGACGATCCGCAAGTGGCTGGCCGTGTTCTGCCGCCGCTTCTTCGGCTTCAGCCAGTTCAAGCGCAGCGCGATGCCCAACGGTCCCAAGGTCTCGATGGGCGGGGCGCTCAGCCCGCGCGGCGACTGGCGCGCACCCAGCGATGCGGTCGCCGACCTGTGGCTGGCAGAGATCGAAGCGAACATCCCGGAAAGCTAGCGGTTAATCAGCAATTCATGCGCCCGGGCTGAGTTTCGCGGTCACCAGGGAGACCGTCATGGACAAGCCTCATCGCCTTCTGGTTGCCGCCGCTCCGGTACTCGCTCTTGCGCTTGGCGCGTGCGCCGACACCGGCATGGGCCGCGTCGCGCTCCCCAATACGGGCTCCTATCAGGAGCTGCGCAGTGCGCCGGGTCCGGACGAGAACGCCGTCGCGGTGCTGAGCGATCTGCGCAAGACCGACAGCGAGTTCGACAAGCTGCGCGAGAGCGGACAGCTGACCAAGCGCGAGAAGCGCAAGCTCGACCGGGCACAAGCGACGGTCGGCCTGCTGGCGGCGAGTTACGGTGAGGATGGCGTGGTGACGGACGCGGAACGCCGGGAGATGGATGTCTACTCGCGCGCGATGCAGGATCTGGCCGCGATCGAGGCACCGAAGTCTCCGAAGAAGTAACGCGCCCACGCTCTGCCGGGTGGTCCGCTATGCGTGCGCCTGCCGCGGTAGGCCGATTTGCCCCGCACCCTGCCTGCCGCTAACGCGCGGACCATGCCCGCCCGCACGATTCTCCTGCTGATCCTCGTGAATTTGCTCTGGGCGCTCAACGTGGTGGTCAGCAAGGTCGCGGTGGACGATCTGGAAATGCCGCCGCTGTTCTACGCCGCGCTGCGCGCACTGCTGACCCTGCTGGTGCTGTTTCAGCTGCTGCGCCCGCTCCCGCGCAACTGGCCGCTGGTCGCTGCCGTCGGGCTTGCCATCGGCGGCGGG
>CESK01012160.1_pt1 | contig 13634 bp, 18 predicted proteins | sample 531091 | NCBI WGS metagenome assembly CESK01 (sample SAMEA2621271, study PRJEB7988) | marine metagenome | biome: marine biome (ENVO:00000447); feature: surface water layer (ENVO:00002042); material: "saline water (ENVO:00002010), including plankton (ENVO:xxxxxxxx)" | depth 5 m
TGTACCGCCCCCATCCGGCTTATGTCGTGGAGATGGCCTGCGAGCCTGTAGTTGTCCACGACTTCACCAAGCAGCCTGGTCAAACCGTGCAGCTGGATCGTTACCGCTTCTTCGGTAACCCCGGCACGAAGACCAGCCGCGAGCGTACCCAAGACCAAACGATCGGAACCGCTAACAGCCGTTCTATCGTCAAAGACAAAGTTCTGGTGTCACTCCGTGAGTACACTGGTCCTGCCGATCCGAACAACACCAGCCTCCCGAGCACCTTCAAGATTGCCCGCGAGACTCTGATGACCGCGCAGCGTCTGCTGCTGGACACCGGGAACCTCAACATGTTCCACCAGTCCATCGGTTCTCTGACTCTGCTGGACGACTATCGCCGCTGGCGCGACCGTGTGTTCTTGGACGAACTGTTCAAGTCTGAGTCACGTGGTCAGTCTTCTGACTCCCAAGGTGGTTACTACTACCCTAACGACCATTCCAAGACTGGTGCAACCGTTGCAGCTTACACCGCTACCGAGTATGCCTCTGAGCGCTTTAAGTTCAACGTCAAGACCGACCTTCTGAACGTCGTCAAGAGCCTGCGTAAGCGTAACGTCCCTGTGTTCCAGGACGGCTACTACCGCTGTATTGCTGATCCCTCCTTCATGAAGGATCTGCGTGCTGATCAAGGCTTCCGCGAAGTTGCCCGCTACCCCGGCATGGGTCAGCCCAACCCTCTGATGGGTATGGCTTCCCCTAACGCTGCTCTGTATCAGGGCGGTCAGTACGGCCAAGCACAATTCGTGGCTGGCGAGCCTATTATGCCTTCAGGATTCGTCTTCGAGGGTGTCCGCTTCTTCGAGTCCACCAACTTCCCCGACAAGACCGCTACCGTCGACATTGGCGATGGCAACGGTGCTTCTAGCCGCACTACCCCTGCTGGTCTGTTCTTCGGTCCTCAGGCTGTTGGCGTTGGTATCGGTGGCCCTAATGCTCAGGTACTGATTAATAACAACGACGATTTCAGTCGCTTTATTATTCTTATCTGGCAACTTTATGCTGGTTTCGCGAACCTGAATAAGGACTTCGTGACCACCGCCTTCACCGTTACTGAGTGATAAAGGAGGTACTTAACTAATGGCATCTTACAAAGCTGAAGCCGGTGCTATTCTTCAGCCCGGTAATCAAATCTCTCGCCTGTCCTCCTATAACACCGAAGGTGTTTATGGTCTGCCCGGCGTGGAAGCTTATGAGCTGATCGGCTACGTTAAAATCAATAACGCAGCTGCCGATAAAGCTAGCTACAAGAGCTTCAACATCACCATCCCTTCTCCCGACCGCCGTCCTGATGACCGCGTTCGTGATGATCGGACTTCCATGGTTGTCCAAGCCGACGCTACTCGCCCTAGCTACATCTATGGCGCGTCCCTGGCTCTGGCTCAGGACATCCCTGCAGGTGGTCTTGCGACCTTCCCTGCTTCCCCTGTCACTGCTGACCTGGCTGGCACCAACACTGAGGTGCTGCTCCTGGGTCCCGACAACTCCGGTAACCCCCTGGGTATCCCCGGTACTCAGCTCAACGGCCTTGCCGCTGCTAGCTCCAGCCTGACCATTGGTGCCTCTGGCATCGCTCAGGGTACTAGCGACGTTACCGCTGCTGACCTGCCCTTCTGGACCTCTGTGACCTCCACCATCGCAGCTGGCGACGCCGCCAACTCGATGATGTACAAGGTGACTGCTGATACCACCATGAAGGTGTACAACCTCAACGCTGTTGCTAACACCACCATCACTGGTGACGGTGTGAACATCAGTGCTGATGACATCACCGCTGGTCGGGCTGCTTACCTGGTCTGCCGTGTCAACTACCTGCGTCCTGCTGCAGCTGCTAGCTGGAACGACATTCAGGGCCTGGTTGACTTCGCTTCTCAGGTCGGCGGAAGCGACTCCTGATTCTTTAGTCAGATACGTATATGGCGGGTCCTTGAGGCCCGCTTTTTTATTGCTTCAAAAGTTAATTTTGTTATGCTATAGCTGTGAACTAACGTCTTTATGCTGTACCAAAACAAAGTAACTGGTGGACTTGTCGAAGTCATCTCACAGCATGGTGAGGGCATCAAGATGTGTCTCGATGCTAATGAAGAAGTCCTGTATCTCAATGAAGAGGATTTGACGCCACATCTGGAGGCTACGACGCAACAGATCAAGGATGAAGAGCGCCTGACTGAATCTCTTGCATCTGAAGGTGTACGTCCTGCGAAACCGACTAAAAAAGAGACATTTCCTGTTGACACACGGGTGAATCTGAACCTTGCATCAGCTCGTCAAATTGCTGATTCTTTACCTGGTGTAGGACTTAAAACTGCACGGGACATTAAGGACCTACAGCTTTCACTTCCTGGCGAACGATTCTCCCGCCTTGAGCAGCTCAAGAGCATCAAGCGTGTTGACTGGGATGAGATCTTCAAGGAGAACCTGGTGCGCGTAGAGTAATTATTGGCGCGTGTTAGTCTGTTATTGGTGCATAAAATTCTGCACAATAGCAGTGGTCTGGTAAATGCAGCTAGATAGTTTCATACAATCAAAGGTACGTTGGCACCTCGGTTACAACTTAACCTCAATCCCTGCTGGTGACTTAGCGCGATTGCAAGAGGCATTAGATAATGTCCAGGACTCTTTCTGGGTCAGCAAGATTGTCGAGCAGGTGAATCGTTGCGACGAGGCTGAGAAACGTACTGATATGACCGGGACCATGAATAACTCAACGGTCCCTCGCGGTCGTATTGAGTCAATTGCGGGTGACGTTGACCGGACAATTGCGACCACGGACTTCAAGGAAACACTGAAAACGTGGACACAGATATACTTGTACGAAACAGATAGATTAGCGTTGCATTTATATGTACCGAATTATCGAAACCCTGAGCAAGCGCGGTACCGCTTCAATAGGGAAGGGGCTGAATTCATTCAAGCTTTACCTGGGCCTGCTGATGTTGCTGTTGGCACCCGCATTCATTTCGAAACCAATTTCCGCTGAGACGATGGGTCTTTCAATTAAACAGACTGCTGGCATTCTCAAGAAAGCAGGATTTAAGGATGCAGAGATTCCGATCATGGTTGCGATCGGTATAGGCGAATCGGGGCTGAACCCGAAAGCACATAATCCAACATACCCAGATGACTCATTCGGTGTCTGGCAAATCAATATGCTGGATGATCCAAGAAATGATTATTTTCTAGGAGCAGAGAGACGTGCACGTTATGGTCTCAAATCAAATGAGCAATTAAAAGATCCACTCACGAATGCCAAAGCCGCGCTTGACATAAGAAATACCCAAGGTCTTGATGCTTGGTCCGTTTATAAGCACGGTATCTACAAAGATCATCTCCCTCAGGTACAGAAAGAGCTTGCAGGCGGTATTCCTGATGCACCCTCCTCGACAGAGTTTGCACAGGACTATGCCAAAAAGGTCCAAGGTAAGGATCCCGTTAATGTTCTTGCATTAAAAGATGGCGTCCAGGGTGTCCTAGACAAGACATCAGGTAAGTTCACTGCGAAGGATTTCACGGATGCCGAAGCTCTTCGCTATGAGCGGTACGGCGGCAAGTTGCCTGAAGACAATAAAAACGTTCTCGAAAAGACACAAGACTTTGTCAAGAGCTATTTCTTACGATGAGGTTTGCTCAAGTCCCTGGCTATAGCCAAGCATTTCCTGTCACCTACAGGAATATGTATAACGACTATTCAATGGTGAGTGCTGGGTTGAGCGATCCTTTTCAACCTAGCAAGAAAGAGAAACACACTCCGTGCAATTTCGTTGTCTCCTACACAGGTGAAAACGATCCTCGCTTCCAATTAAATAATCCTGCTTACATGCGTGAGGTCACAAGGTCTTATGCAGACAACATTCCTGAGGTCGTCCTTAACAAAAAACCGGTGCAAGCGACATGGTCAAACCAACCACAGAACTAGGTTATATGTACGGCATTCGTAGGAATGCAGTACCAAGAGAGCGTTCTGGACCAAGTAACGCAGGTAAATTCTTTTATGGGCAAAGAGGACGTATGGCTGGAGAAAGACTTCAGTTAGACTTATTACAACCTGAAGAACTTCCGAATCCTTACACTAAAGGCGATCGTCTCGCAAAGAGATTCCAAGACTTTAGTGATTCTTTGATCTAATTATCATGGCTGACAACAAAATGCCCCCCGAGCTTCTTGCTCACTTTAAGAAAAAAGGTGAAGGCAAGGAAGACGATAAAAAGTCTGACAAAGATAAGCGTAAAGAAGCCCTTGAAAAGGCTAAGGGTCGCATGAAAGAAAAGAAAAAGGGTTAATCCAATACCGCTATAATACAGTTAACGTAACCCGCTGAATAAACGTGTCGAGCAGTAGTTCTAATAAGCAGCCGATGATGATCGATCGGCCAGCGACGACGTCGACCTTATTGACTGTAGCTTCGGGCCAAGACTTCTTGACGAGTCTGGTCCCTACTGCAGTCGGTAACGCTACCAAGGTGTTTGATGTCGACTCTGCTGCTACAGACACGTCGATTTCTGGTGCATATATTGACGAAATTTTTCTACAGTACACGAAACGTGTAATTGAGAAAATCGATGCAAAGAGTGCTGTGACCGGCACCTATTCCGCGAACGGCACATCGATTACAGTGACCATTTCTGCTGGACACAATGTTCAGGTAGGTCAAAAAGTTTTCTTAGATATCACGACTCGTAGCTCTGGTAGTGATCCTATTGACCAGGAGGCAACGGTCACAGCGGTTACACCAACGACTTTTGTTGCAACCATCGGTTCGATCAGCGGCACGATCACCGGTAATGTCAGCTGCTTCTTGCCAATTGATATTTGTTTCTACCTTGTAAACGTTGGTACTGTCAGCAATACCAACCAGTTCTTCCCTCTTTTTGTCGCCAGCATTCCTGCGACTTACGAGAACACCAATTACAGCCTGACTGTGAATGAGGTGCTTCCTCTAATTAATCACCCTGTTGTTCAGGCTGGTGCAAACTTCACAGGAGCTAACAGTAAGGTCTCTCCTAAGCTCCGTGGCTTGATGCTGAATCGTGGTCAAGCTCTTTATGCAGCTGCCAGCGGCGCATCTGCTCTTACAAACGGCTTCTATGTGGGTGTGCAGGGCGGATACTATTGATTTCTAATCATGCCATTCGAAGTAAGCGGGTTTGGGAACTCTTCGAACGGTGGATTTGATTCCAAATTTACAAAAAAGTTTGATAAATTAACTGATTTTGGTTCTAAAAAACCAAAACCCTTTGTTCCGCGTGCTTTTAATTTTGAGCCAGCCGACGCAGAAAGTGACAGTGAGACAAAGTTCTATAACCGAGACGCTCTTTGGAACCGCTGGCGTCGTGGCTATGACCTTTATAGCATCACACAAACATATCTAGGTTCTAATTCAAAAGAAAGAAACACCAGAGGCGACTTCAGGATGTACTGCTCATTCCAGCAGTTTCCGGGTGTGTTTATTCCTGCAAGGATCTTTACATTTCCGAGCAGTAGTACTGAAATTGACGAACAAGTTGTTGCCATAAGAGACACAGACAGCTTCAATTGTTATGAGTTTGGCTTACCTATTGAACAAGTCAGATATTTGGGTCCGATTGTGGAAGGTACCTATAGCCAATCAGGTACGACTCTGACAATCACTAAGTCTGAACATGGTTTTTTAATTAACGAAAATATTTCTTTAGTGGTAGAGACCGGATCAGCAGTAAGTGAAACAGTAACAATCAGCGCTGTTACACAAAATACTTTTACTTGCACTGCCTCTACGAGTCTTTCTACCAGCGGTAATCTGGATTTCAGGTTATCGACAACTTTCAGTGACCTGCGCTGGACACAGATGCGTGTAAAAGTACGCTTTATTCCTCCTACGGGCAACTTTTTGAAAGACGAAAGGTTGACTGATAGGGTCATCGAGCGTGATCCAGGTTTAGATGCTACATATTCACAGTCGACGACCACAATTACTGTGACTTGTGCTCAGGACCACGGTCTTAGCACAGGAAATAAGGTATTTTTAGAGGTGTCTACGGGCTCAGCTGTAACAAATTTGTACGATGTGACTGTTATCAATGCAACACGATTTACAGTTACATCTCTGACCAGTGCTACAACTTCTGGCAACGCCAAAGTATTTAGACGCATACGGGGTTTTGACTATAACGACTATGTCGGATACACCTGTACAGGTATCGACGCACAGAATGAAGAGATTTTATTTCAACGTGCTGATAGCTACGCCACAAAAATTGTCAATGATCGTCCAACTACAATCACTCCTGCCCATCGGGGATTTACAGTAGGACGTTTTCTTTCTACTGAGATTCGTTATCAGTGCAGTTGCTCCGATTTTTTGCGTCGCGAAAGATTTAATCTCTATAAAGAAGCGACGAGACGTCAATTCCCGTCAACAACTATCACTAATGTAAAGCCTGGCCAGAGACAGGATCGTGATGGCAATGTGGTTAACACTAGAGACGATGTCGGTGTCTACAGCGACTTTGGTTATGTTGCCGTCAATAACTTTTACAACCTACCTACATACGAGGACAGTACTGAATTTTCTTACCCAAATCTTTTGTACTATCAGGCACGCTGGTGTAAGCACATTTATGCTGCGATGTGGTCGGTAGTGCATGATGAAGGTAATAATCCAATCGATATCACAGCAAGTTATACACAGAATGGTCCAGTTATCACCGTGTCCGCTGCGAATCATGGGTTGGCTGTGAACACACGTGTTCGATTCGAAATAACAAGCGGCAACGTACTAGATGGTGAGTACACAGTGTCATCTGTACCTGATGCAAACACCTTTACTGTTATTTATCCTTTCTCTCAGACTGCAATTCTTGGCTATTGCGTGGTTAGAAGCCTTAAAAAGCACGAATATGTGGGCGCTTGGTTGCGCGAGCCTAGTGATCAGCCGTTGGGCATTGCTTTAGAGCGTTTTTACGACAATTTAGAGAAAGAAAATAGCCGAGTAAGGGAATCAGCGGAGCGTTTATCGACATACGGCTACGGTTTACCGTGGAGTGGCGCCAAAGAAGTGATCGGCAACCGAAATCAGCCTGAAATTGTTGGTAATTTCAACGACAACATAGTGAGCATGCTCGTTACGGACAGTATTAGGCGAGATCAAGGAGACAACGTCAATAGAGATGGTGTTACTAAGAATTCAACGACTAATTTGCTTCTGATGATGCAAAAAGTGTTCAATATAGACGTCGATCTTGTGCAAGACACCAAGATGGGCATGTTGGACCAACCTTTAACCGAATATACAGCCGAGTTTCAGTTTGGAGAGGTCGAAGGAGGTCGTTACATTAGTGGTGAACTCGTAGACGAAGGCACTCAGAGTACACTGGACTGTAAAACATACAATCCAGTGGTCGAGCAAGTCATTTTTGTTGATTCTGGCCTCTATATCAATAACTAGCTATGTCGATTCAGATTCTCAGCCGCCGGTCAACGGTTTTACACGATCGACCCAACCCGCTGCGTATCGGTGCTGGTGAGTTGTGCGTCAACACCAACCCAAACGATCCTGGACTGTATTTTGCAGATAGCACCGCATCCCCTTCGACAGGACTCATAAAAGCTGGCCCAACATTTGTTGGTGCGACGGCGCCAAATACACCTGCAGCAGGGTTTTCTACTTCAAGTAAAGGTGAATCGTGGCTAGATACAGCGAGCACACAAATTCTGAAGATCCACGATGGCTCAGCTTTTCAGACTGTGAAAGCCGTAGCCTCTAATAGTGCAGGAAAGCCAAGTAATCCCGTTGACGGACAGCTGCATTACGACAAAACTGCCAACGATCTGTTTATGTACGACACCACCAGTGGCAACTGGATTGCAGTTTAGTGGCTGATTAAATGATCTAATATTCTGTCCAGTTTCGAATGCACTGACTCCATCTCTCGTAAAAAGTCCTCTTTCAACACGTAATTGTCAGTCACACGATCTTGTAGATCGTCGAAATCGTCTTCGAGACGTTCAAACCGGCGTTCCAATTTAGTATTAAAAGAGGTCAAAGCACGTGACAATCCAGTAAAAGCACCGATGCCACCTGTTATTACAGCAGTAATCACTTCAGGTGTCACTTTGCCTGTGTATCTATATTCTTATTCTAAGGGATTTAACAAATTAGAATGATGATACGCATTTGAAACAATATGGCAACGGGATACGAGCCCAACATTGAGGGTGCTTTGACAGTACTCGTTGATCTAATGAATGCAAACGCATTCACCATGACTCGTCAACCGTATGAGCCCAATTATAGAGGCTTGGTTGATGCACTCATTGATCTAAAAGAAGGTTTTCCTGTCTTCTCCCCTGAACGGGTTGGATTTGACGTGACGACTTTCGAAGATGTAGCTGATGGGGATGCACTCTATCTAAGAGCTAGCGATGGAAAAGCAGGAAAAGCGTTGGCCAATGGGACTTTAGATCAGGCTACGGTAGTTGGGTTCGCTGATACAGACGCATCGTCGGGTGATGCAGTTAAATGCCTTGTTGCAGGCATTCTCGACTATCCCTCCGCTATTGACCCTGGTGATATTCATTTTCTTGCAACGACAGCTGGCGCTGTCACCACGACAGCTCCATCAGGGTCAGGCCAGTTTATTACACGTGTAGGAGAGGGTGCAACGGCTAGCGAATTAAGTATTCAAATTGAACCACCTATATTACTTGTGTAATGAGTACTAATTACGAGCCATATTCACAGAATACGCAAGGCTTGACTGAGGTCTTAATTGACCTGAAATCAACATTGTCCGGACGAACTGTCTACTCCGTGGCCGGATTTGGTGCTGTTGCGTTCGAAGATGTTTCTCAAGGTGATGCCGTTTACGCTCGCGCAAGTGATGGGCACGTTGGCAAGGCTTCTAATAATGGGACATTAGATCAAGCGACTTGCGTCGGTTTTGTACAGACCTCAAAATCAGCAGGACAGGAGGCACGTGTTTTAATCGTTGGCATATTGGCTAAAAATGGTCTTGACGCAGGCGATACACATTATTTAGGTGTTAATGGCGGCTTAGTCTCAACACCACCAACCGGACCCAATAAGTACTTAGTTCGCCTTGGTGAAGGCATAAGCACTACCAACCTAGCAATCCATATTGAGCCACCTATCCTCTTAACTTAAGTACGTGCGATAGGATGGTTCAATAGACAGTTTAATTACGCAAGGTTCTTAAACTGAAAGGGAATTACAAATGGCAACAAAGAAGTCACTTATTCTCAATGCTGGTCTCTTACAGGAGCTTAATTCTTCTGCGGATAAACTTGACCTGGCAGGTAATAGTACGTCTGATTTATCAGAAGGTACAAATCAGTATTTCACTAACGCCCGCTCTCGGGGAGCTGTAAGTGTTACAGACTCTGGCGGATTAGGTTCACTTGCTTACAACTCTACCTCTGGAGTTATTACTTACACCGGACCGAGTAGCGCGGATGTACGTGGTGAAATCTCGGTAGCATCTGGATCAGGACTAACCTACAACAGCAGCACAGGAGAAATCGACACTGATGCGATACCAAACTCGCAGCTAGCTAATTCCAGTCTTACTATTGGTTCGACTGCAGTTGCTTTGGGTGCCACTGCATCGACTATTGCAGGACTCACAAGCCTGACATCAGCCACCGTAGTTGCGAGCACCACGCTAAATATCGGCGCTGATGGTGCTGCAAACAGCATCAAGATTGCCTCTGGTGGGATCACTTACGAAGGCTCAGGTGTAGACGCACATGAGACAACAGTTTCAGTCGTAAACCCGACAGGTGATCGCACTATCAATTTCCCTGATGCTAGTGGAACTGTTGCCCTGTTAGGTTCTTTGAGTGCAGCCAACAGCGGTACCGGATTTGGTTCTCTTGCCTACAACTCTGGCACTGGAGCCTACACTTATACTGTTGTTACAGCAGCCAATATTAGGGCGCAGGTATCAGTTACTGATGCTGGTGGCGACGGTTCATTAGCCTATAACAACTCGACAGGCGTACTTACCTACACCGGACCAAGTGCCGCTGAAGCTCGTGCTCACGTAAGTGTCGCATCTGGCTCAGGACTTACATACAACAGCACCAGTGGTGAGTTCGGCACTAATGCCATACCCAATGCACAGTTAGCAAATAGCTCAATTACTATCGGATCGACTGGTATTGCGCTCGGTACGACAGCTACAACCATAACGGGACTTTCTTCGTTTACTTGTAACGCAATTGTCACTAACGACGATGGGTTTAGGGTCCGCGATAATAGTGATAATACTAAGCAGCTTGCATTCGAATTATCCGGTGTAAGCTCAGGCACCACTCGTACATTGACTGTTCCCAATGTCAACGGAACAATCGCAGACGAAGGATTTGCTACAGCAATTGCAGTTGCATTAGGATAACGTTATGGCAACCCAAGTACAATTCCGCAGAGGTACTTCTGCCCAGCACCAAACATTCAAGGGTGCTCTTGGTGAAGTTACCGTCGACACCACAAAGAGTTCATGCGTTGTCCACGACGCTGTCACGAATGGAGGCTTTCCTTTACTAAGGGAAGATGCGAGTAACTCCTCTTTGGCACTTGGATCGCTATCCAGTTGCGCTCTGAAGTTTGCAAATGACGCAAACACAGGGATCATGAGCCCTGGCGCCGATCAGATCAGTTTAGTGACCGGAGGAGTTGCTAGACTTACAATAGACTCAGCAGGCGCTGTAACCATTCCAGGCAACGTTTCTATCACTGGCGATCTAAACGTAACTGGAGCTCAGAACTCTAACATTGCATTAATTGTTGCTCTAGGCTGATATGGCAAACACTTTTAAGATCAACACGAAATCCAGCCTTGTCACAGATGCTGTTTCGAGTGCTAACACTAACGTCTTATCAGCAGGGGGTAGTGCCACTCTTGTTATCTTGAGTGTACTGGTTTCGAACAAAGGCGGATCTGCAGCTGATGTCGATGTCTATCTAGTTACGAATACAGGAGACGATGTTTATATTATTCGAAACGCTCCAGTTCCTTCCGGATCGTCTCTTGAGCTGATCTCAGGCTCAAAGATCATTATGGAATCGAGCGATATCTTACGAGCACGCTCAGATACGGCAACAACCTTAGATATTTCAGTTAGCTACCTTGAGCAGACTTGATAAAGCATGGCACTTACGTCAATTTCAACCATCTCTAATTACCACGAATTAGAGGCAAAGATAGCTGACCTTGAGGCAAAAGTTGAAAAGCTACTGACTCCTGAGAAGGTTCTTGAAAAAGCTGATGAAAGTTGGGATATTGTGCGTGAGAAGCGTGACTATTTACTCGTTAGCACTGACTGGACTATGACACCAGGAGCCTCTGTTGATCAAGCTCAATGGGCGGCATATAGACAGGCGTTGAGAGACCTTCCGCAGACATATAGCTCCGCTAGATTAGAAGATATTACATGGCCCGTCCAGCCTAGTTCTACACCTGCTTGATAAAAAATGTCTTATATCGGTAATGATCTTCAAGTAGCTGCTAGCCGCTATCGAATTATTGATGATATTAGCTCAGGATTTAATGGAAGTGAGACGAGTTTCGCGCTTCAAATTGGTGGGGTGACGCCTTCACCTTTTCCAATTAATGCTCAGCAGTGTTTGATTTCAGTCAACGGGGTTATTCAGGAGCCTGATCCGTCAGGCTCTGCAGGTTTTAATTTAGTTGGAACAAACATCGTATTTAGCTCTGCTCCGACCAACGGTCACGCCTTTTTCGGTGTTGTTTTAGCTGGCGCTGATTACGTGACAGCTGGGAAAGAGTTTCCAGACGGCTCCAACACGGCACCATCGATCACTTTCTCCAGTGATAGTGATACAGGACTTTATCGGGCTTCATCAGGCGAAGTAGGCCTGGCTAAAAATGGTGTTGCACGCTCCTTCCAAACGCTAGAAGAAGCACAGACAATCACAGGAGTGAAGACATATAACGCTGCGGCAATTGCAGAAGTCACCACTTTGAGTAATGGCTCTAGCACTGTGGCTGTTGATCTTTCACTATCAAATAATTTTACGCTGACTTTAAACGCCACTGTTAGTACCATTGGGGCACCTACAAACGCCGTAGCTGGGCAAAGTGGCTCTATATTTTTGGTGCAGGATTCGACAGGCTCTCGTACTACTGGGTGGCATAATAATTGGAAATTTTCAGGAGGTACTGTTCCAACTTTAACTACCACTGCAAATGCCGTAGATCGGGTCGATTACATCTGTAAAAGTAGTACTGAAATCCATGCCGTTGCTACACTGAATTATACGCGGTAAATAGATGGCACATTTCCATACTAATGCGCTTATCGGTGCTAGTGGAGCGGACACAGGTGACGATGCTGCGGTAGCAACAAAGTCACTACGTTTCAATGGAGCTGATTCGGCATATCTAACTAGAACTCCATCATCCGCAGGTAATCGCAAGACGTGGACGCTTAGCTTTTGGGTAAAGCTTTGCGGAAGCTCAGGACATTTAATATCTGCTGGCAACGACGCCTTTCAGTTTGAGCTTAGATCTGATGGGCAATATCTTATTCAAAACAGCGGTTCTTTTAACAATACATATAGTGGGGATGTTTTCAGGGATTACTCTGCATGGCAGCATTTTGTAATTGAGCACGATGCTACCAATACGTATTGCAAAATATACCATAATGGGTCTCTGAATAGAACGATTACGGCGTCAAATGCTGATGGCGCTTTCAATAACAACACAGCGCATAACTTTAACGGACGCAGCACAAGCCTAGACAGTTTTACTGATTTTTATCTAGCCGACGTTCACTTCGTCGATGGAACAGCACTTACGCCCACATCATTTGGAGCTTTTGACAGTGATGGTATTTGGCAAGCATCAGTCTTTTCGGAATCACACGGTACAAATGGGTTCCATTTAAAGTTTGGCGACTCGTCAAGTAACGCCGCACTTGGAAAGGACAGCAGCGGCAATGGCAACAACTTTACGGCTAACAATTTGTCTGCAGTTGCAGGGGTCAATTACAGCGGCACTGGTTCTGGACAAGCACAGTCCAATAGGCCTTATAGTGCTGCGTTTGATGGCAGCTTGTCAACATTCTGTGAGCCATACGACAACTCAACAGTAACGTTTGATTTTACGAGTTTTACTGGCGGAGGAATTTCTGTCAGCAGTTCTCTGCGAATGTATTTAAACAGGGCAGGATCACCTGCTGCGGGGCATTTTACTGTTAATGGAACCAACCTTGGATTAAGTCTTCCTTCTGGTGGTTGGCTGAATATAAGCGGTGTTTCATTGCTTCAAACTATTACTTTTTATCATCAGAGTGGATCGTCTTCCGTTGAGCTTTATGCTGTAGAAGTTGATGGCACTATTCTTGTCGATGGATCTGCGGCGGACATTGATCTCCTGTTTGACGTACCCACAAACGGGGATCAGTCAGATACTGGTGCGGGCGGAGAAGTCAGCGGGAACTACGCGGTTTTAAACCCGCTGAACAAACACAATTCTAATAACTCGCTTTCAAATGGAAACTTAGAGTTTACAACCTCTGGCAGCGATGGCGGATTGCAAGAATCCACAATTGGAATGTCGTCTGGCAAGTTT
>CESK01005193.1_pt1 | contig 13517 bp, 8 predicted proteins | sample 531091 | NCBI WGS metagenome assembly CESK01 (sample SAMEA2621271, study PRJEB7988) | marine metagenome | biome: marine biome (ENVO:00000447); feature: surface water layer (ENVO:00002042); material: "saline water (ENVO:00002010), including plankton (ENVO:xxxxxxxx)" | depth 5 m
ATGTTTAGTTGTACAAGCAGCTAACAACTTTGTATTATTCAAAGGAATCTAATAATAATTCAAACTTAATAATATCCCCGTCTTCGGGCGGGGTATTATTTTTATAACTATTTAATTTTATTATATTATGGCTAAAAAAGCTAAAGCAGTAGAAACTGTTGAGGTTGCACCTCAAGAAGCAGCGGTTAAAACCGCTCCAAAACCCGCAAAAAACGCGTGGGAAATAAAAGATAGAGTTTATTATTTAAAAGGAAAGAAAACTCCATTAACTCTTACTATACCTGGAAAGCATACTAAAAAACACTCTTTACTTTATTTTGATGAAAAAATTGGTGTTCAAAGAGAATTAAGATATGCTACTAATCAAGATTCTCCTTTTGTAGATGAGCAAAAAGGTGAGTGTACCATGGGTCATATAAGATTTAGAGAAGGCACTTTAAGAGTACAAAAGCAACAACAAAATTTACAAAAACTACTTTCTTTATACCACCCATTAAAAGGTAGAATATATGAAGAGTTTAGTCCTGTTCAAGAAGCGGCTGATGATTTAGATATTTTAGATCTTCAAATAGACGCTTTAAATGCTGCTAGAAACATGGATATAGACCAAGCAGAAGCTATTTTAAGAGTTGAGCTGGGATCTAAAGTAATTAACATGAGTTCTAAAGAGCTTAAAAGAGACTTGCTTTTATTTGCAAGAAATAACCCAAAACTATTTATTAGCTTAGCTAATGATGATAATGTTCAACTAAGAAACACAGCTATTAGAGCTGCTGAAGCTGGTATTATTAATTTATCAAGCGATCAAAGAACATTTACTTGGGGATCAAACGGTAGAAAACTAATGAATGTACCTTTTGATGAAAATCCTTACTCGGCATTTGCTGCTTTCTTAAAAACAGACGAAGGTGTTGAGATATATAGATCTATAGATAAAAAACTATAAAAACAAGTGATACTAATAAAAGGCGGTTGCGGCCGCCTTTATAGTATAAATAAAAATTAATATGGCAGTAGGCATAAATACAGTATATCAAACAGTCTTGTATGTGTTAAACAAAGAGCAAAGAGGTTATGTAACACCTGCTGAGTTTAATAGATTAGCTCAACTGGTACAGAATGAAATATTTCAGTCTTATTTTCCAGATGGCAATCAATTAAATCGTCAAAACCAAAACAATACTCAAAACGATACAGAGTTTTTTAATATATTTGAAAATAATAGATATAAGTTATATCCTTTTGAAAGAGAAGTAGACTTTGTTTATGATTCAGATGAAAATACATGGAGCGTTAGTTTTACAGAATCTGATCAAATATATTTAATGGGCAATATAATTTCTTCTTATTCTGGTCAACCTGCTTTTGACTCTATTACAGAGTTAACTTCAAAAAGTAATTATGATAAAATAACAAGATCTAATTTAACTTCACCTACAAAAAAATATCCACTCGCATATCAATTTGGAACTTCTAATCAAGCTTCTTCTGCTTTTTTAACAATAAACCCAAACCCAAGCTCCGTTAGAGTTAACTGTATATTTGCTCCCACTACACCTGTGTGGGCTTTTAATACCCTGGGCGCCGGTACTTATGCCTTCAATGCGAGCTCTTCAAATAACTTTCAATTAGATATTTCAGAAGAATTTAATATTGTTATAGGTATATTAAAATATGCGGGAGTAATTATAAATGATCCTACTGTAATAGAAGTGGCTGCTCAAGAAGCCCAACAAGTAGAAGCTAATGAAAAATCTTAAATAAATGAGTTACGGAAGCACAAGCAATATAGGTACATTAAACACCGAGACTAATCAACAGTACTACCAAGGAGCTCAGGTTTTTCAAGTTACAAATCCTGATGGTGAATCTAATTTTCCTACTACTTTTGAGACAAACCTTATTTTTGGATCATTTGATCCCGCAGACACAGATTATGTTTTAAATAATTTTAAAATATATATTAGTGATAATGGTCTTCCTGGTAGCTTTCAAGAGTATGTTACACAATATAGCGTGTCTAATAACGTAATATCATTAGGTACAAGCTCTGTTCCTGTCGTAGTGCCTTTAGGCAAATACATTGTCGTTCAGTTAAAAACATTAGACGGTGGTAATTATGGAAATCAAGATGCTTTTGGAAACACTGTTGAAAATAATTATGGAGGTTATGAATACGTAACACTCAACGATGCTATAGACAACTTTATGGTTGGTTATGTTGGAGATGGTAAAATACTTCAAAAAGCTAATAAATCAGATGTGCTATTTTTTGCAAAAAGATCTTTGCAAGAGTTTAGCTATGACACTCTTAAAAGTATAAAATCTCAAGAGCTAACAGTTCCAGCAACTTTAAATGTTGTTCTTCCTCAAGATTATGTTAACTACGTAAGCGTGTGCTATATAGATCAATTAGGTATTAAAAGACCTATATATCCCGCTAATAACTTAACAACTAGTCCATTTGAAAATCCAGTGCAAGACGCCGCAGGCGTTCCTACACAAGATAATTTTGGAAACAATATAGAAGGTACATCTATTACAGAAGAAAGATGGAAAACAGCTAACGATGAAATAATAAGTCAACAGTTTTTTAACAACATAGATGATTATGCTTATTGGGCTAATTACTATGGATTTTACACTGATATATTTTATGGTAGACAATACGGAATGCTTCCTCAGTACGCTCAAACAAATGGTTGGTTTAATTGCAATTATAGAGAAGGTAAAATATCTTTTTCTAGTAACTTAGTAGATAAAATAATAGTATTAGAATATATTTCTGATGGATTAGCTTATGATGGCGATTCTAAGGTGCCTAAGATGGCCGAGGATGCATTATATGCTTCTATACTATACAATATAGTTTCTACTAGAGCAAATCAATCAGAAGGAATGGTTCAAAGACTCAAAAGAGATAGAAGTGCTAAGCTTAGAAATGCTAAAATAAGATTATCTAATATCAAACTTGATGAAATAGTTCAAGTGATGAGAGGTAAATCTAAATGGATAAAACACTAAAATTTAATGGCTAAAGTTCAAAATACTTTTTTAAAGTCCAAGATGAATAAAGACTTGGACGCTCGCATAGTGCCTAATGGTGAATATAGAGACGCTCAAAATGCTCAAATAAGCAAATCAGAAGGTGCTGATGTAGGTAATTTAGAAAATGTTTTAGGAAATTCTGTTGTAGCTGATTTTCAGCAATCAAGTCAATATTCAAATTCTATTTGTATTGGACATTTTGCAGATGAAGTAAATAGCGTTGTTTATTTATTTTTCACAAACTACACAGATACATCTGATTATAATAATCCTACATATAATCCATCCGCTGGAAACTTTATAGCTTCTTACAATGAACTATCTAATCAAGCGACTATTTTAGTAAAAGGAGCTTTTTTAAACTTTTCTACAACTCACCTAATAACAGGTGTAAACGTTTTAGATGATTTATTATTTTTTACAGATAATAGAAACCAGCCAAGAGTAATAAATACCAGACTAGCAAATCCCGCCGCTGGTTCTTCGAATCCTACTTACTATACAACTGAAGATCAAATATCAGTAGCAAAATATAATCCATATCAACCCATGGAATTGTATACAGAAGTTGTAAATGTTAGTGCTTCTGGTTTTCCTAGTGTTGGTGGAGGCGAGTGCACGATGAAAGATGTAAGTAGTTTAGCGCTTCCAAACGGAGGAACTTGTCGAGGTATAACCACAGGCGGTGGTGTTCCTCAAGTAGGTTCGACTATAAACATAGCGGAAGGGTCTATAACCGGTCAATTAAACTCTACCTCTGGTGCGGGTTCCACTGTTTACGGTAATGATGCGTGTAAAGTTTTTTTAAAAAATACACTAGATGGAACTCTTAGTGATACAGGAGGGTTTTTAAAAAGTTTTACTAGTACACAAATAGAAATTGTAGATGCCGCTGCAACTCCTTTTTCTATAACTGTTCAAAGCCAGCAAACTATAGTAATTAATCCTAATCCTTTTTATGATGCAACTTTTTCTGGAGATCCTGAATTTTTAGAAGATAAATTTGTAAGATTTGCATATAGATTTAAGTTTGTAGACAATGAATACTCTATATTTTCACCTTTTACTCAAACTCTATTTATACCTAAGCAAGATGGTTATTTTTTAACTAGATTAGAAGCAAATAATCCAGAGAAAGAAGATCAAAGTGATGCTTATAGAAGTACAATAGTTTATTTTGTAGAAAACAAAGTAAACGATATAGGATTAAGAATACCTTTACCTTATTTAAATTACGATTTAACAAGTGCTTTAAAAATATCTGAAATAGATATATTATACAAAGAGTCAGATGCTATTGCTGTTAAAGTTGTAGAAACAATACCTATTGAAAAAATAAATAATTCAGCAGGAACATGCTTAACTAATGAGCCAACTTTCGGCGGAGGTGCAATTATAACTATAGATAACGTAAAAGGCGGTATAAACATAGGTGATTCAGTAACTGGTCAAGGCATACCAGCTGGAACCACGGTAATAGATCCTGGATTTACTCCAGATGATCCAAGTAATCCATCTTCTGGAACAATAAAAATATCTAATTCTTTAACAAATTTAGATAATAATGTGTTTTTAATAATAGGTGATCCATATTATTACACTTATCAATATAGATCTATAAAACCTATTAAAACACTTCCTGAGTCTGAACTCGTGAGAGTTTATGATAAAATACCTGTTAAAGCATTAGCTCAAGAAGTTTCTGGAAATAGAGTTATATATGGTAATTTTATAAATAAAATAACACCACCAAGCTCTCTAGACTATAATATAGCATGTACTCCTAAATTTGATTTTGAGGTAAATGAAATGACTGCTAGCTACGTAGCTGGGGCAGCAACATACGCGGGAACCTCTACAGGAGCACCAGATACTATAACAATACAAGTAACTAAAGTTCCAACAGGAGGTCAAGGAGGTTTTTTCCCAGGTATGATATGCACGTCTCCAACGTATGGTGCTATAATACCAGAAGGCACAGAGGTAGCTAGCACTACTAATAACACTGCCACAGGAACAGCTAACATAACGCTAACAAATACAGTTACGCTGCCGGCTGGTACAGTTATTTTAATTTTTGAACCAGGTGGCGATGTTCAAAATAATACATCTATAGTAGAATATCCAAGTAGCTCTGTTAAAGGCAATAGAAACTATCAGGTTGGTTTTGTTTTTTCTGACAGATATGGAAGACAGTCGAGTGTTATATTATCTGATAGCACAGATAAAATAACTATAGATGGGCAAGTTAGCAAAGGATCAACTCTTTACAGTCCCTATGTAGATGAAGAATTAGGTAAAAATAATTGGCCAGGTAATTCTTTAAAAATAAGAGTTAATAAACCTATAAATGAAAATATATATAATGGCGATCCAACTAGTCCGCTATATAATCCTGGAGGTTGGTATTCTTATAAGGTCGTAGTTAAACAAACAGAGCAAGATTATTACAATGTGTATTTACCTGGTATTATGTCTTCTTATCCTGACGATCAAACAAAAGAACTGGGAACTACTTCACACATAGCTTTAATAAATGACAATATAAATAAAATACCTAGAGATTTAACAGAAGTAGGACCTGAACAAAAGCAATTTAGAAGTTCTATAAGATTATTTGGTAGAGTTCAAAACTTAAATGGCACCGTTTTAGGTGAAAGAAATAGTCAATTTTACCCTGGAAACATATCAGATACAGTTTCTACTATATCTACTATGGATGATTTATTTGATTATAATCCAGCTGAACCAGCTCAACCAAATCTTTTTCCTCAATTTTATGCATTTGAGTCTAGTCCTTTAATAGGTAGAATAACAACAGAAAAACTAATAGGACAAATAGCTACGACAGATTATGCGGTAGCTAGCGCTAGAGGAGCAGAAAGCACAACACAGCCTGTTTATGGTGGCTCAGGTCCAGTTCCCGGCACGCCATTAGGCCCTCAAAATAGTATTAAAATAACTTCAGTGCAAGGAACTATAGTTTCTGGAATGAGAGTTTACGCTACAGGTATAGAAGAAGAAATGTATGTTAATGTCGCACCAACTGTGGCACCTTTAGCATTTACCATACAAAGAAAAGATACAACTCCTTTTTCGATCAACTATGAGCCTACTACTCAGTTTCAATTTGTTGAAACAGACGGCGCTGCCAGTGGTTTTAAACTAAAAACACCTGGTATCCAGTATTTAGCTGTTTATGAAACAGAACCAACAGAAAGTGCTTTAGATATATACTGGGAAACAACTACAGCAGGTCTAATTTCAGATCTTAATTCTGCTATTATAAACAACCAAGGTGAAATAGGTCCAGCAAGCATAGATTGGAATCCTATTTTTACAGAAGGATTAGTTCAAAATGGTTTTATTTTAGCAGGAAGTGGTATTACTCTTTTAGATTCTTTTGGTCAAACTATAACTCTTTCAACTGCCCCTGGCTCAACTGATTTTTTCAATTTGGTTGAAGCAAGAAATGGAAACGGAGATAAAGTAGCTGGAACTGTAGATGGTGATACAATTGGAGAATATTTTATATTCAAAGATGCAAGCGCTGGAACACCATCAGCAGGAACAGGACCATGGCAAATAGAAGCAAGAAGCGCAACCAGCGATCTACCTGATTACTGGGACAACGTGTATTACATGTATAACGCACCTAATAGTTCTAGTAATCCTCTTAGAGAATTTACTTTTCTTTTCAGAGGATCTATTGGCGGTCTTGAGTTTGAGTTTGTGGAACAAGCTTTTTTAGGAAACGAACCACCCAATGTTGATTATGTTGAAACATTCAGCACTAATACCTCAAGTGCGAGTAGCGCTCCAGTTCAGCAGATATTTTCAAACACTAGTTCAAATCCAGCCGCACAACCTCTACCTAATAATTTAGAGTTTACAATAGAAACAAATCCTAGCGCTGGCAATATTTCAAATAATCAATATTTTGCACAGATAATTTTTGATAATGGTGCCGCTAATGTAGCAGGTGCTAATTTGCTTGCTAAAAAAGATGTAACTCCAATAAACTCTTTAGGCCAACCATATCAACCGGTAATAGAAATAGGTGATGTTGATCTAGGTGAAGCAGTAACTGTTTTTAGAGTTTCTACACAAAGTTTCTCCGGACCTGAATTTAATGCAAATTCTGATTTATCTATAGTAGAAAAAACACCTTTTCTTGTTTTTAAAACCACACAACCTGGAGATCAAAGACAAAAAATGAAATTAGTAAGAAATCCTTTTTACAGAATTGATCTACTAGGTGAATTACCATCTACTACTTACTACGTAACAGTCAGACTAGAAGATGCCGCAGACCTTACTGATGTTAAGTTTTTATTAGATATGAGACTTCAAATACCTACTCAAGGAAGAGTATATAACAAAGCTTTTACGGTTGATGTTGCTAGAGGATCTACCTATAGAAACAACGACCCTTCTTCCACTGCTGTTTATGGGCCTACTCAATGGGGAAGTTTTAGAACAAGAACCGCAGGATATTGGGGTGGAATACAAAACCTATGTGGAGAGTGTGGTTTTAAAGAACCTTCTTGGGTTAATGATCAAAATTCTAAAATTGCAAGTTTTCCAGCCACAATGATTATTATAGATAAAAATGATCCTGGTGCAACTGCTTATTCTGCTGGAGTATATATATACGCCGGTGGAATGCTGGCTAATGGAACAAACTCTAGCGGTGAATATACTAATAAATATTTAAGTGGAGATGCCACCAGAGCTCCTTCTAGACCTATGATAGGTCCTGGTGGTTATTTTAATAACAATAATATTGAAATACCTCTTATAAATACTAATTCTAAAGGACATAGAGTTCAATCAAATTTTAGAGGAGGTTTTACTCCCGCGCCAGGTACGTTTGGAAGCTCTCCACATATACTTGGATGGGCGACAGTTGCGTCTAACAATAATGGTGTCTGTATTTTAGATTTAGATAGCATACAAGGAACTGTTGGTACCTGCATGAAAGGTTATCCAGAAGAAATAGGAGATCTAGCACCTGCTGCTAGAATATCTGTAGGAAATCCAGATAATGGTATGTTCTCTGGTGGATCAGCACAATGGGGAAGTGGATATGGATTTCCACTAGTTGGAAATGTTAATGGTGAATCTACGATAAGAATTTTTAGTGGAGGTGGTCCTTATAGACACAGAGGTCCTATTGTTTCATATTTTAATCCCGAAACAGGGGAAATAAGACAAATAGATAACAGTAACGCTAGCAGACCCACTCAACAAAGTCAAGTTCCTTATTCAGATTCAAAATACTGGAGAGCAGGTGATTTAATTAGATTTTATGGTGGATCTACTAAAACCGCTAGTCAATATCCTGTAGATGTAAATAGAGGATCAACAACCAGCGATGAATTAAACCCGTGGTATTTTTATCCTTTTTACGAAGATGATTACGTTACTCCAACGGTTAATGTTAGCGGTTGTAATACTCAAATATGTGCAGAGCACTATAAAAGAGCATTCAATTATTTTGTATATAGTGCTTGGGCCAGCGGTAGTAGATCTGCTGCTAGATTTGCATTTGGAGATGAAGATCAAGCCGCGCTTAATAATGTTGGTGCCGTGGGTGCTTTTAATAATACTTGGTGGCAACCATCAAGCCAAGGTGGAAATTTTACTTCTACTGATGGCAACGCGGTTTATAGCCGTTGGAATGATAACACTAGAGGATTTAATCCAGAGGAAATAAATCCTGTTCCAAACTTTGTAGGTGAATTAACATTTTCAATTACGTAAAGTAATTTAAAAAAAAATTAAGTAATAATTAAATATGGGTGCAATATTAGAAGTAAAATATTTTAACACTTTTATTCTTAAAAAGATATGCAATGCCTCTGAAACTCCTTTGTATAATGGATCTAGAGGTGTTCCATCAAGTATTGAAGGTGGTTTTCCCGTGCTACCGCTTTTAAGTGAAAATTCTTTTAACTGGGTACTTGAAGAATCTAGAATTAGAGGTGGCTATAATAATACTACTGTAGATTTTGGAGCTAAAGCTTATATAGTAGAAGATGAACCAAGAGCTACTAGAAGATTTAATGCTTTGATTTATTCTGGAATATTTAATTCTAGAACAGGTATAAATAGAACTAATGTTTTTTCTGTTGCTGAAGACATAACAAAAGCAACAGATCCTGCTAATGGTGGTATTCAAAAACTTTACGCTGAAGATACTAATTTAAATATATTACAAGAACTTAAATGTAGTAGAGCCTTAATAGATAAAGACGCTATATTTACAGCCGAGGGAAGCAGCGCTGTAACAGCTAGCAATGTAGTGATAGGAACTATACAACCTTATCCTGGTAAATATGGTATATCTACAAATCCAGAAAGCTTTGCTGTATATGGTTTTAATAAATATTTTTCCGACATAAACAATAGCGCTATATTAAAACTTAGCGGAGGTAGTATCACACCTATATCTGAATATGGTATGAAAACTTTTTTCAGACAAGAGCTAAATAATGTAGATAATGTACAAGGTTTAGGGAAAATAATAGGTGGATATGATATTTATTCTAAAGAATATTTAATATCTCTTCAAAGTTCCACTGGTTTTAAAACACTTAATTTTGACGAAAAGGCTCAAGGTTGGGTTAGTTTATTTTCTTATGAGCCAGATCAAGTTTTTAGTTTAAGAAATAATTTTTACTCTGTTAAATCAATAGGAGGAACTGGTCTAGCCGCTCCTTCTATAACCACAAACATATCCCTTAGCGGCTTTAAAGGCTTTATTGAAAAACACTCTAGCGTTGCTGGTGATGGAATTACTGCTGGCACTAAGGTTGTTAGTTTTGATGAATCTACAGGTGCGTTAGTTGTTGATCAAGCTGTTAATATAACATCTTCTTCTGAACTAACATTTGGAAGTGTTGCTAAGTTATGGAGACATTATAGTAATAGTGTCAATAGAGGTAATTTTTACGGTGTAGACAATGAAACATCTATAACTTTTATATTTAATCCAAACTCTACTAACTCTAAAAACTTTTTAACAATAGGTTACGAGGGAAGTAGTGGATGGGAGGTTGATTCTTTTGTGTCTGATTTAACAGGTCAAAACACACAGAACAATGTAAGTTGGTCAAGCACTCAGGATTCAAACTCTTTAATTAGCAGTTATTACGAAGGAGAATATGTAGTAACACAAGGTACTTCAATAGCGGCTAGTAATTCTGTTTTAAATGAAATAATACTAGACTTAGGCTCTTCTACAGGGGTCATGAGAGTTGGAGATATAGTAAATGGGCCAAATATTCCATCTGCAACAACTATAACTGCTATAGATAATTCACAACAGACAATCACTATTTCTACAAATGTTTTTGTATCTACAGGAGATGAATTAACTTTTACAGGTATTGTTACAAGGCCAAACTATAGTGCTGTTCCAGGCGCTATCACACCTACTTCAGAGAGATATTACTCGGGCTTTAATAGAAAAGAAAATAAATACGTGGCTAACTTGCTTAACAATAGCCTACCATCTCCTGGAGAAGTAATTTTTGGATCTCAATTATCTGGTATTAAAGGTTTTTACGGAGAGGTTAAAATGTCTACAGATACTAAAACAGATCCAGGTGGATTAAAAACACTTTTTTCAGTAGAAAGTGTTTATCAAATGAACAACGGATATTAAATTAAATTAAATGAGTAATTCCTTAGTAAAACAAGAGTATACATTAGAGCAGCTAGAGCACATAGAGCGTTTTAGAGAGCTTATAATGGACTTCGAAGATAAACTATTAAATCTACCAGGTTCTTACGGTAATCCTGAAAAACCTGGCCAAGATGAAATAGCTAACACAGTTAATCCACTTAAGCATACTTTTGCAGATGGATTATATATTAGAGAAATATTTATGCCTAAAGGCCAAATAATCTCTACTGGTATACATAAAAAAGAACATCCTTACTTTGTGTTAAAAGGTGATATATCTGTATTAACAGAAAAAGGTATTGAGCGAATAAAAGCACCTTATAACGGAATAACAAAACCAGGAACAAAAAGATTAATATACATGCATGAAGATAGCGTTTGGATAACAGTTCACGCTACTGACAAACACACAGTTGAAGAAGTTCTAGAAGACGTTGTAGCTAAAGATTTTGATGATCCAGATATTAGCATTGAAAGCATGAAAAAACAATTAAAATTAAAAAATAAATAATATGAGTGTAGTAGTAGCGGGCGCTGTTGGAGCAGCAGGTTCAATTGCCGGTGGTATTTTTGGCTCTAGATCCGCAAGAAAAGCAGCCAAAAGAGCCGCGAGAAAAGCTAGAAAGCTAGAAGGCAAATTGGCTAGATTGGAAGCTAATAGACAGCAAATAATAAACCCCTACGAAGGTGTAACAAGCTTAAGTGCCATGCTTAGTAATCCATTTGAAAAACTAACTGTAGCTACAAAAGCCACTGAAATACAAATGGAGCAAACTGATATTGCTTTAGCTAACACATTAGATACGCTAAGAGCAACAGGGGCTTCAGCTGGAGGGGCAACCGCCTTGGCTCAAGCAGCTCTTCAAAGTAAAAAAGGTATTGCTGCTGATATAGAAAGACAAGAGGCTAATAATAATCAACAAAGAGCCGCTGGAGAACAAAGACTTCAGTCACAGCAAATGGCAGAAGCTCAAAGAATACAACAAGCAGATGTAGCTGGTAAGCAATTTGTTTTTGGACAAAGAGAAGCTAGAGAAATGCAGCAATTAGATAGAGTTTCTAATCAAATAGCGGCATTAAGAGGTCAAGAAGCTCAAGCTCGAAGAGATCAAACTGCAGCTGTAACAGGCGCTATAAGCGGTGTAACTAGCGCTGCTACAAGCGCAATAATAGGTCCTACTGGTTAATAGTTATAAATTAAAACATGGAAAATAAAAATATAACATACAATCTTTCAATACAGCAGGCTAATAAAAGTAATGCTTTAGCTTATAACTCTGATTATGTAGCTAGTAATATAGATACTACTTTTGGTATATTAGACAACGCTTATGAAAAAACTGGAAAACAGTATGCTAAATTAAAAATGGCCGTACAATCTGGTAAATGTATAGATGAATACTGTGATTATGAGAATAAACAATTAGCTAGATTAGAAAACGCTCCTGCTGTTTCTATGAAATTTATAGAACAATTAGTTGATGAATTGTCCACTACAGAAGATACTTATTACGATGTCAATAATGATTATTCTTTTATGGTGGCTAATTGTATGATGACTAATAAACCTGGTTTTTCTAAAACAGAAGGATATAATATTAGACTAGATTTATTAGAAGATAGTTCACAAGAAATAATATTTGAAGGACCTTTGCTTGAAAAGCCTTTAATAATAAATAGTAATACTTTAAGTGCTTTGTTAAACTCTGGTAATGATTTAGTAACAGAAACTCCAGATATTAACGCAGACATGCTTAAACTTTTAATTGACAGTGGTGTATTAGCCGAAGGATCTGCCGATGAAAACGGTCAATTACTACCAGGTGCGGCTATAGCTGATGAATTTATATTAAAAAACACTGACGGGTCTTATGACTATGAAATCATTGACATTGGCATGGGTAAAGGTAGAAATATACTTAAATTTGATTTAGATAAAATAGAAAGAAAAACTAAGCCTTTTATAAATGCTGAAGTTGCTGGTCTTTTACAACAAGAACAAAGTGTCGTAGCTGCGTGGAATGTTTTTATTGGTAGAGAGTCTAGTGTTGAAGAAGATGATCAAATGGCTCAAAACGCTAACGCCGGTAGTTTAGCTTGGGATTACAAAAAAGTATTACCTTTGTCACAAAAAAATAAAGAATTATTTGAAAAACATTATATTAAATATTTTGCAAAAAATTATTTAAAGCAATTTATTACAAATAAATTACCAATTGTAGAGCAAGATGCTGCTGTTTTTGATTTAGCAGAAGCTAAGGAAGCTAAAGCTCAAAAATTTATACAAGACAATAAATTAAGTTAAATGACATTATTACAATACGTTAGTTCTTTACAAGATCAAGGTCTATCTAGTGACGAGGTTTTTGATAAAGCTCAAGAGTGGAAAAAACAAAACCAGCCAGAAAAAGTTGAGAAGGAAGAGGTAAAGACAAAAGACTCCCAGAAGGACCCGAGCTCGGAGTCAAGCGACAATACAGGGTCCGAATCGGTAAGTGGGTCTTCACAGCAAGTAGAGAGTAGCGGTAGAACACCAGAGCAGCAAGCTCAGTATGAGAAAATAACAGCTGTAGCTAAACCGGAAGAGGTTATAACTAAAAATGGTTATGATCTTAAGTATGATACTAATGGTCAATATTATTATAAACCTAAAGGTTCTGATAATGGTTCATGGAAGACATACGAAGACAAACAAAGCGTAGCTAATTTATCTATAGCTAGTCAGTTTGGACATTCTGAGTTTAATTTAGATGAATACAATAAAACAAAAGATACA
>CESK01006100.1_pt1 | contig 13495 bp, 10 predicted proteins | sample 531091 | NCBI WGS metagenome assembly CESK01 (sample SAMEA2621271, study PRJEB7988) | marine metagenome | biome: marine biome (ENVO:00000447); feature: surface water layer (ENVO:00002042); material: "saline water (ENVO:00002010), including plankton (ENVO:xxxxxxxx)" | depth 5 m
ATGCAATTGCTACTAGTGCCACTGAGGCTGATCAGGCTGCTGTTATTGTTGCAGCAATCAATGCTGATGGTGACGTTAAGCAACTTGTTACTGCTACAGATGCTGGTGGTGGAGTTCAATTGGAAGCTAACTTCTTTGGTATGATCATCGATGCTACAATTCTTAAGAATGGTGACAAGGCAGGTGCTGTTACTGATTCGGTGGATATGACTCCTGGTGTTGGATCTTTTGCAGAAGTTCTTTCTGCTGAAAAGAAGGCACAGTACTCACAAGGCTTCATGAACAGACTGTACCTCCCAACAGGAGACTTGCAGCATGCATCAGCTACTGCTGGTGGATTGTCATCTCAGACAGTTCTTTACAACAGACTGACTCTGGAGTATGAGAACAAAGCTGGTAAGATGCCTGGATTCAATGGACAGGGTAACACTCACACTGCTACTTTGTACGTGCCTAAGGCTACTTATGCTGCTCAAGCTACTCAGCTTGCGGTAGAGGCAACATTTGGACTCGTTAATGCTACAGCATCTAAGGAGTTTATTTGGTAATCATCTAACTTAAATTAATGGGGGAGCAATTGGGCTCCCCCCTTAATACTTCTAACCATGGCATCAAGAAACATACACGGAGATTCAAAAGTCAGAGTAAAAGCATCTGCTCTTAAGGCACGTGGTAAATACACGGTTCAGCTCAACAACCTAGTTACAGGTGAATCAAAAACTTTCCAAGCCAACTCCATAGCAGGTAAACTGCAGAAGACTGTAGCGTTTCGCGGTTCCGGGGTTACTACAACAATAATCAAAGATTCAAAGGGTAGGGTTGTTAAGCAAAGCTCCCAAGTAGGTACCGCAGAAATTGATTGTTGTATAGCAAAGTTGGTTCATGATGCAATCAATTGCACATGCCAATGCAACAAGTGTAATGAAGATCTTAAGAGAGCAGAGACTATATATCTGCTGCTCCAGTCTGCAAAACATGAAGCCCACACCTTAGGCAATGCAGAGATGGCTGCAGCTAAGGTTTTGAAGGCAAAAGAATTGTGCACAGAGGTCTGCGCTTGCGGCTGCTAAAAAGTATCGTACATGTCATCAGGAAAGCTATATTATGTACTCCCCTCAAAGATAGGTTTGGACGCCGTTATAGGCACGCCAACAGCTGCTAGTACAACGGTCTTTGCCCCGCACAAAGTTCTCCCAGACCACAACGGTGGTAAACTTGTAGAGCTAACCGGTAATGGGACTGCTATTGCAAACGGGGTTAAAACTTTGGACCCCCTGAACCTATACTATGAAACAATAGTAGGGGTAGTACCAAAAAGAATATTGACAGCATTCAACGGCAGCGGTGTTGGAGATATTGAGCTATCCGAGAGTAACATGGATGACCATATTCAAGAGATTGATTATAGGTACCTAGATAACGGGCATAGGGCAATAAGTATTGTATACAAAAGCGGTGCTTTTAGTATGAGTAGTAGTAGCTACCCCCGCCTAAGGATGATAGAATTTGAGATTCTATTTACAAACCCTAAGATACCAGAAGATACTGATAGCTTTGCTAGGGGCAGGACCTCTACACAAACATCGCAGACAGTAAGACAATTTATTGTACCTGCAAAGTACGTAGATGGGGTAGAGGCCGGTGACTCTGGATTTGAGTTTGACTATGCTCAAATGTTTGACTTTAGTGAGATACCATTCAGCCGTGGCGTGGGTGAAGGTAGGAGGTCCGACAAAACCTTCGGGGGCATTAAACTAACAAATGGAGGAACCGAAAAAGGATGTATTCACTTTGACACTTATGCTTACGCAGACCAGAAGTTTGAATCATCAGAGGGACGATTTACCACGCGCCCCCTAAACCTCCTTACCGGGACCTCCATAGATTATTTTAGGATTTGCCCTCTGTTTCCATCCATGTCTGGAATTGACTATACGAATACATCCAACAATATTCAAATCGCTCTAGCGGATGATAATCCAATAGGGACTGGAAATGTACGGACTTACTCTCATAAGGTTCATTACACGCTCCCGCAGACATCTGGGGCAGGGTATGGAATGGGGGCTCTGGATAATGGTGAGATAAATGGGGGGAGTATTGCTAGACTTATCAATCCCCTGGGAGATATACAATTCCACACTAATCATACAGGCGAGCCATATAAACTTGGAAACCATTGTTACCGACACTTTGATTGGATGACTTACCATCTAACCGGTTTTTCTGGAAGCAATACTATTACAGACTATAATGGTGACCCCACTTCAAGCCACTTCACTAACTTCTTTACTGATCTTTGTGACCCTACGGAACTAAAGGATGCATCATTAGGGGCTCTAGCGGGCGCAGATACTGGGGTTAAGAACTACCCCTTTGGGTGGTTTGGGTCAGACATAGGTCCAGGCCAAGATACAGCAACAAAAGGGAAAGCTAGTGCATTTTTTACGCAGAACAACAAAGCTCGTAGGCAGGACGACACTGTGGACTACACAGGTAGGATGTTCGATGGTGTAATCTATGCTGTATCTAGGAAAGATGGTGCAAGTTTTAGTTCTGTAGCGTTTAACACAGACATAGGGAACGGGATGGACATTAGGGATGATCCTAACGGCCTTGGTGTTCTTGCTAGTGTGGCTCTAAATATAATGGAGTATCAGAATGCAAATGGGGCGCTCACTCTTACGAACCTCTTTCCCGCCGCTACAATCGCTCCAGTATCCTCTAGCAATAGTACTACAGGAAACATGATGGCGTTGGGTATGCTGACTCCTCAAGATTTTATTAGTAATTATCTTAATGCCAACCACGGTTACTTCCTAAAACCATTCACCGGTTTTGGTTCGGTGGAACAGTCGAGGAGTAGACTGCTAGCCTACCTCTTCGGCGCAACCAATTCCCATTTAGGGACTGGGGTCGAAGCAGGAGTAAATTTTGCAACCAGTTACGGCCTTAATGCTGGGGGTGGGATATTTATAGATAAGAATAATGAAACGGACTTCGGGAGCACTATAATAAAAGGACTGCCATACCACATATACGTATCAGGGTTTGACGCATTCGACTACGGTGGGGTGCAATCTCACCAAGACCCGATAATAAACGACTCCACTAGTAATGTAGATAGTACTCTAAGCAATCCATTCGGTCAAGTCGCAATCAACATAAATCTAAACGACGGCGTAAAGCCCTACATGCTTGGTGAATCGGACGACACTGGAGACAAGCCTTCATTTTTTATAGATAACCAAAGAGTCAAAGTTGGGGGTAAGGGAGGTATGGGTGCTGGAGATAGCGATGGCTACGTGCCCAGCAACATAGAATACTATGAAAAGACCATAAGTAGGAATGGTGTAGAGCTTTCTCGGATAGGTATTGGGGCTATAAAAGAAAGTAACACGCAGCTTAGAGCATTTAGAAGTGCGTCCGATCTTGCCCCTGGCTTACCCACACTAGACAGAAATTCCACATTCTGGGGAGGGGCCTTGTCTTCGGCTAATGAATTCAATCAACTTGAAGTCCTTCCGCAAGGTCATCGATCGACGTCTAACCTCCACGATATATTAGGCACCGACGCAGGAGTCCAAGTGAGCAATTTGTTTGGTGATAGCTACAATTTACTACTAGAATTTGAGAGAATATCGTACAACGACTATCTTGGCATCACAACAAACGCAGGAAAGGCACACGAATATTCAGGTGCTCGCAGGAAAGCTTACTTAAGAGGTTGCATGCAGCCAATTAAGCAGATGGACCCTTCTTCAGGTACAGCAACAAGACTGAGGATGATGATAGATCCGCAAATTACTAGCACAGCTGAAATTGTCTCGGAGATTAAATTTGAGTATTTCTACCCTGTAGGTAATGGAGAGGAGGTAATCCCCCCAAGCAATATATTCATTGAAGCAGATGGTTTAAATCCCGATTTTACTGACTCTGATATGACCTTGGATTCCGCGTCAGCAGGTACTGGAGATGCTGCCCAGACATGGGATTGTGGGTGCGATAATGACATTGCAAACTACGAAGCCTCTACGAGCACTGATGCTGTGTCTGTCACTGATGCTTCAGATGTATTTGCTTACAAGTACACTCCTGGTAGAAATCACTTTGATGATAGCTTCTATACAGAGAATACATTCCCAACACTGTCTGCACCTCAAGCAGGTGATGCAGAAGGAGAAGGCAACACATTCTCCAACAACACCTCCACCAACTCTTTCTTAGGGAATGGAACTTTTACTCAGGCAAGTGGAACTCAAAAGCTCACACTGCTGCTTACATCTAGTACATCACAAGCACTTGACAGGCCCTACGTTGATGTGAACTCATCAAATTACAACTGGGACAGCAGACAAATATTTGTCAGTGATGGGTACGGGGTAGATGTAAACAATGAAGCAAACTCCCACGACAACGAATATTTAACAAACGGAGGTGAGGAGCCGACAAGGCATTCCGAGATGTACGTAACCCCTAAAAACAAAAACACCTCTACCGTACAGATGGGACTTGAGGGTGCTGTCAGCAAAGCAGGTAATGAGTTTAAGATGGGTGAAGTTTTCGAGTTTGTAACACTCGGATCGCAAGTAGTACCAGGAGGGGGTGGTGGTGAAGACGTCCCAGGGTGCACAGACGAGAATGCTCTGAACTACGATCCTATAGCTACAGTAGATAATGATACATGCGTAACGTGTGAAGCTGATGATCTAGCTGGAACTTCAGCCCCGGAAGTAGAACCCCTGCTTGGAGATTACACAAACGCTTCAATAGGACCACTGGCTGCTATTACAAATGTCGATACTCCATTTGACATGGGTCCTTGGTACAATAACAGCGATTATCAGGGCGGAACTTGGAGTCAGGGTCAGATAGGTAATGCATTTAACCACTGGGGACCAACTCTAAATGCTGCAATAACTTATAGTGAAGGCGCTGAAGGAATTGTAGTGCCATTTGGGCCTGATTGGGACGCCCTTTCTGTAGACCCTGCCGCTATATACACTCAATTTAAATTTGAACATACGGTGTCTGTTGGTGATATGGGGCCGATAGGTGGGCTTATAACAAACCAGACCTCAGATCTAGAGCCACTAGCATGGACTCTAGACATATACAAGATAGAGCAATGGGATGGGTCAGATCTGGGCTGGAATTACGATCAATGGGAAAATACACCTAATAACGTCACAGGAGAGGATACTCCAGTTTCAGGTAGCCCTATAGGCACCATGGCAAATCAGGGCACAGCCTTGAACCCCCAGTTCGCTAGTTACACGATTGGGGCAACTGGAACTTCAGATAATGCCAATACGTTTAACTTTAACATAGTAGATATACTCAATGATCCACACGCTCAGACGTACCTACAAGCAGGTAAGCACTATGTAGCTGTACTGAGACTCGATGTTTCAATCCTTCTATCAGGATTGACTAGTCCCGCCCTAGGAGACTGCCGAAGACTCTACGCCTTCTCGTTTAACTTCTGGAATCTGGTTTGTGGGTGTGACGTAATAAACTCACCCACTTATGCAGGCAGATTGTTTGATTACCCATGGAGTGGGTCGATTCCATTCCCTGCGGGGTATACAAGCATTGGAGCTTGTAATACGAGTACGGCACAGACAAGGAGAATAAAGAAAAGAACAACCGATGACAATGGATTCTGTGCACCTATACCACCAGAGTTTAGCTGCGACAGTTTTATAGACGCCTGTGTTCATACCACATCCTTTGATTGTATACCTAATGAGGGGGAAACAACCTCAACAATATCAGGTACCATAGAAATAGATGTGTATGGGGCGTACACAAACAATGCAGACGGAGACCAGTACCAGTTCGTTTTGGGTGTAGAGCTCTTCACATTTACTATCTACGTGGTAGAGGGAGCTGCGATCCCCAACCCCACCGAAGCTCTGTTATCGGCGGCTGCAATTCAAGAAATATCAGTTGCATCAGAGGCGGACTACAATAGCTACCAGGTTGATCCGTTCGACGTAACTGACAGCCCACTGCATATTGTTCTTGATATTGTTGGGGCGGGGGAGTACTTTGTTTACATAGTACAAACCAACCAGTTTAATTTCCAAGTAGATCCGTCAGGAAGCCCTATAATCTGCGAACCCATACTTATTGGGGGTGCAGGGATAACTGCTAGTGTCAACGGTGAAACTGAATGCCCAGAAACAATTATCGGGTGCCTTGACCCAGCTGCTATAAACTTCGACTGCTCTTGTGACAACGCCAGTGACGGGCCATGCAATGACGGTGTTACAGTTCCCAACAATGATTGTTGTGTATTTGTAGACTGTGATAACGTATACCTAGACGGCGAGATTGGGACATTAGTTGTTTCAAGTAGTAGACTAGAGTGTGTACAAACAGACTTAGATGACGGTGATTTTATAAACACCCTGTTGGACAGTAACACTGGAAGTATTACGGTACAGAGTTATAACGCAACCATCAGTGGTGGAGAAGTAACCGGTACGTTTATAATGGGTGTATTTGCCGTAGTGAACAATAATGCAGGAGCTGCTACAACTTCTCTGCTTAATATGGTTGAAAACAATGCAAACGTATTTGATACAAATCGCACAGAGCCAATCGTTGCTCCAGGAACATCAGGGGGAGGCCCGCTTGGGTTGTTGATGGGCTTCAGTGCTGATGGAAATCCAATTCTTACCACAGGAAATGTATTGTCTGCAGGTCACTATGTGATCATGATGATCAACAACTACCAAGCAGTGCTAGATGAAAGTTGCGCAGGCGTAGGATTTATAGATAACTTCGATGCCGTTGATCAAGAATTTGTTGGAGCAACCGTTGACTACACCGACTGCCCAACACCCTGCAACGATCAGACCAACCCCGAAGATTGCCCAGACATTGTAGGCGGCTGCACCGATGAGAATGCAGAGAACTACAACCCGCTTGCAGACTACAATGACGGAACGTGCAACTATGCTGATAGCGATCCCTGCGATGCAGGAGAAGATGAAGTTGGGTGTGAAGATTGCGACAGCGCTGCTGCTTCAGGTTTGGTTACGTTTAGAGATTGTGATGATTTCAACGACAGTACTGAAGGGTGTTGTGACCCACTGGCTTGCAACTACGATCCTACGGTAGATAGTTGTTTGGCTAGCAGATGTGAATACTGCTGTGATGGTTTAGAGGACTGCTCTGATGATGTCACAGAGGATGAGTGCGAAGACCTAGACGGAAACATACTTCCAGACTGCGAAATACCAGAGTGTCCTGATCCCAACAACCCTATATGCTCAGAGCCCCCTGTTGATCCCTGTCCTAATGGGGACTGCGGTGGACCTCCTGTAGCAGAATGTGTTATTCTTGGAAACTGCCCAGAAGGATTTGGTGATGACGGCGGTGGTGACCCAATCGTGAATATCGAGGAGGAGGAAATCATCCAGGAAGTATACTGTGAGCCTAACTTAGGACAGAGTGGATCGTTTGCAGAAGTACAGCAAGCGGCTATGACGTGTTCTGCGAATGAGGGAAGCAAGCTTTTGTTTAAGCTAAGATCTGGTGTAAAGCACGATCGTACTGATCTGATCAAGCTTGAGATGATAAACTACTTGTTTAACAACTCCATCAACCTTACATGTATAAATAGCTGCGATAATACCCAAGATCCAAAAGCATTGGCAAAGGGCATCAACAAGATATCTTGCATAGAGAATTGGAAGAGGGGGAACAAGCAGATATGGACACCAACGAGTACCTATGCAAAGGGCACCGTTGTTGGAGTTATTTACAACGAGGTGGGAGTTAGAAAGAAGAGGTACTACAGAGCTGTAGACAATGTACCTGCAGGAGACGTACGACCCGATGCTACTATATCAAACATAAATGTGTCCAAGTGGGCACCATGTGTAGATACTAGAGGCAAGATGGCCCCAGCAGGACAAGAGAGACCCTATGTATATACGTTCTTTGAGTTTATGACTAAGTACTGTGAACAATGTTCCATCTACTCAAGTGCGACTCAAAGCATAACTCCCGCAAAACAGAAAAGAACAGAACCTACAGTTGAGCAAACTTCAGGTCTTGTAGATGAAAACGGGAATGAAATAAAACTATTCTAAGATGGCGCAAAGAGCTAAAGACTTAAGTAAGAAAACCAAGAGCAGTACTACAACTGATGAAGTACTTATTGTTCAGAATACAAAGACCAATAAGGCAAGTCAGTTCCCATTGGATGACGTGTTTCCAATGCTCCAAGATGGATCTACCAACAGCGGGAGCAAATCCCTAGGACACGCCCTAGGAACAACTGTTCCAACGTCCCTCTTTGTAGGGGGAGGGTTTGGTAGTAGCATTACCGGCAGTGATAAGAACACACTGATATTCAAAGGTATTCGCTCAAACGATACTGTATTGGAGGTAAAGAATGAGATTCTTAGTGCAGACGCAACAAAGACCAATCTTGTGCTTGACTTCAATCAATCTCAGCTTGATCTGAGCACCTGTGACAACACGACCTCGGGGTTCATCTCACAGGCTACACTGAGCAATTCATCTCATGTAACAGGGACGCTAGCAGTAGCCAATGGCGGTACAAATGCAACTGCGTTTGCAGACAAGTCCGTGGTTATTACACAGGACTCAGGAACTGATACACTTGCTGCAGTGGCAATGTCTACAAATGGGCAACTCCTAATAGGAGGTACATCAGGGCCTGCAGTAGCAACACTTACGGCTGGCACCAATATTAGCATTACCCCAGCAGACGGAGCTATTACAATTGCTTCCAGCATTGGGACTATAAGCTCAACCCTAGATACCTCAAATAACAACATTGACTTGGGCACAGGATGGCTGAGTGGTGATGGTACAGCAGAGGCAATCAATATAGATTCTGGGGGTCAGGTATTTATTGGGGCGGGTAACCCAACAGCATACTTCACAACCGACTTGAATGTCAATGGTAGCGTATCTCTTGGCACATCAACAGGCAGCGAATCTATAACGGTATTAGCCAAGCCCTGTACTTCTGGAGTAACTCAACCAGTTCTTATTGGGGGATCTAACGCAAGTGGTACAGGCAACGCTGGTGGCGCCATGATATTGCAGGCTGGAAACGGTGATGGCAATGGAGGTGGTGGAACACTGACACTTCAAGGAGGTGTAAAGGCTGGTAGTGGCACGGATGGAGATGTTGTAATTAAAACCGGTGCATCTGGTAGTTTAACTGCGGCCTTGACTGTAGATGAAAACCAAGACGTGACTGTAAATGCAGGTAGCTTGGTTGTAACCTCAGCTACTGAAGGTATCGTACACACAGGCAGCGGCACTGTAACTCAAGCAACTAACCATACTACAGGTGTAACCATTAATGCTACTTCTGGCGTAATACAGCTCGCAGCTGTTGCACTTAATGCGGCAACAAATGCAGAATTTACTGTAACAAACAGTACTGTACAAGCCGACTCAGTTATTATCTTAACAGTGCAGGACGAGAATACAACAAATAACGCTCAGCTCACAGCATGCACACATACTATAGCTGGAGGCAGTTTCAAGATTTCAGTGTTTAACCCTGCAGCTACAGGAGCTACTTCTGCTACAGCAAGTAAGATTCACTTCTTGATTATAAATAATTCTGTGTAACTTTAAGTAAACCATTAAATACATTTTACTATGACGAAAGTCGAAGCAACCAACCGTGAATTTCTTGATCTCTTTAGAGGTCTTGAGTCAGTTAAACAAATCAAAGGAGCACGTTTTGCAGTGCTCGTTGGTAAGAATCTTAAGGAACTGAGGCACCACCTCGAGCCCATTGAGAAAGCAGCAGTCCCAACTATGGAGTTCCAAGAAGTATCTGTACAGATGCAGGAACTCGCAGACAAAGAGGACAAGGAAGCTATGGTCAAGCTCGAGGAGGAGAACACAGATTTGATTGAAGAAAGGAAAGCTCAACTTGCTGCTGTAGAGGATATGCTCGAAGAGCCAGCAGAACTCTTTCTGCACGTGATCAAAGAAACTAAGCTTCCTGAAGAGATTACCGGTGAGCACATTGAAAAGCTCATTAAAATTATAGAATAATGCCCTCAATAGTTACAAGACTTAGTATACGGTCTAAAAACCTATTTAGCAACGGAATTACTGGTCGTTTCGACAAAGTAACATCTGTTGGTCAGGATGCAGATAGGCGAGTAAGAACGATTAAAGAAGCCTCTGGTGCACCTGCAACTCTTATAGATGCCACTGATTACCACAGTGCCGGCACTGAAACAGTGTTCCTGTTTATCAAAAACCTCACTGGTACAGCTAATAAGTTCTTGTACATTAAGATAGGAAGCCAGATTGCGTTTAAGCTTAAGCCCAATGCGTACACTATTTTTCCTTGGTACGTAAACAGTGGAAGTACTGATATTATGATCTACTCAAACGACGCCTCAACTGGTGTTAAAGTAGAGTACTTCGCATCTAAGGAAAGCACGTGATGGCTGATCGTAAGAAAATAAAAGACACCCTCCTTGGCAAATGGTTGGCGGAAAAGGCACCTAATGTACTTGGTACAGTGGGTGACCTTCTCCCCGACAAAGGGGCTCTGGGTGTCGTAAAGAACCTCTTGGACAAAGAGCCGGGGGTTGACCCAGCTGAAGCAAAGGCTAAAATTGATGCTGAGATAGCATTCCAAAACAACGTTACTGAGCGTTGGAAGGCTGATATGGGGAGCGATGTCAAACTCGCTAAGCTCATTAGACCTCTTACACTTATAGCTCTCATGGTCATGTTTGTAGGCACCATGGTAGCAGATAGTATGGACGGTTGGCCTTTCAATGTAAAAGACTCCTATGTGTCTCTGCTGGAAATACTTATGCTTACAGCATTCGGTGCATACTTCGCAGGTAGGACTATAGAGAAAGCCAAAAAGTAATGTGCAAACCAAACACATGACAGTAAATGAAATCAAAGACTTCCTGGCTGAGAAGGCAGGATATCTTAAAAAGAGCGCTGACGTACTATCTGAGAGACTTAATTGCCCGATTGAAGATTGTGAGACAGCGTTATACGAAACCAGGAAGCTGGCTCGTGAAGAGAACAACACCAATGACAACGACAGTGTCATTAGTGAGTTCGAACAGTTCCTTGACAAAAATGGCATCAGCCAGTCTGACGTATCCAGTGTAAAGTTCTGGCAGACTGTGTCCGGTCAACAACGATTCTCAGTTGTTACTAAAGGAGAGTCAATGAGTGTTGAATCTATCAAACAAGAGATAGAAGAGTTCGCTGCTATCTACAGCCCTGAGGTAGAGGAGAAAGATCATCTGAAAGGTTGGTCTACGCTCAACCCCATTGCTTACGAGATATCTCTTCCCGACATACACTACGGCAAGCTTCATGACCTTAACCTGACACAGGTAGAGGATCAGTACATGATGGTTGTACAGGAGCTTGTTAAGAAAGCCTCAGGACTTGACATAGAAAGATTCATACTACCAGTCGGTAACGATGGTATGAACTCTGAAGGTATGAGACGTACAACTACCAAAGGCACACCTCAAGAGGAGAGTGCTGGATGGAAGGATACGTTCAGAGGATACTGGCAATTGATTACTACAGCAGTGAATTACTTGAAAGAAAAAGCACCTGTAGACATCATTGTCGTATCAGGCAACCACGACTACGAGCGCATGTTCTATGCAGGAGATGTGCTCGCAGGCTGGTATAGGAATGATGCCAATGTTACTGTGGATAACAGCTACAGTTCTAGGAAGTACTACGAGTACGGACAGAACATGTTGATGTTTACTCACGGTGACAAGGAGAAGCCTGCAGACATGCCACTCATTATGGCGACTGAAAACCCAGAAATGTTTGCGCGTACATCACATCGTGAGGTACACTGTGGGCATCTTCACAAAGAAATGGTGAATGAGTACAGAGGTATCAAAGTACGCTTCATACCATCTATTTGTCCTAACGATGAATGGCACAAGCAGATGGGGTATTAGGCTAAACGAACAGGGCAAGCATATATATGGAATAAGTTCAAAGGACTTGAAGGATATTTACAATCAAATGTTAGAATTTGACTACATAGACGATGACGATTTCGTCTCTTCCGTAGAAGAAGAGATTGAGATCTTAGACGAAGCATATCGCAATGCGTATGCTATCGCCACAGGTAGAGTATCTGTGACTGAGCTCCTATCCAAGAGCCCAGACATGATATTTTTGCCCTTCGATCCTTCTGCTCCTGAAACATTCAGGATGGTCATTGACGATATAATAAAGTACTTTGAAGAGAACGAAGAATACGAAAAGTGTGCTGAGCTAATCAGTGCGAAAGAGAAGCATCAATGACCCTAGATGAGATTGCATACAACATTCTAAACCTACTCCGAGGAGGCAGGTCTAGCAATGATGAGCTTATATCTATCGAACAGATAAAGTTCAACATCAAGCACTATCGTGCTATGTTCATACGTAGAGACTATGCTAGAAACGGCTATGTCTCTAATCACCTTGAGCAGGACTTGGGGTGTATAGATCTAGAACGTGTTGACGCAAGCAAGTGCTGCAATCTCCCACAGGACTGTCCAGTCTACAGGACCAAACGAAAGTTACCTAAGACTGTAAGGTTCAATCTATCTGATGCATTTACTTTCATAGGTAAACCCAATGGGACAGGTACTATACCTAAGATAGAAGCTTACGAGATAGAGTTTCTTCCATACGATAAATATACTTCTAAGCATACCAAGTATTACATCATTGATGAGTATATTTATGTGTATGAACCTAAGGGGTTAGAGGCAATTAATATTAGGGGGGTATTCGAAGACCCTGAGGCCGTATCAAACTTTGCTACATGTAATGATGGGGATTGTTATGATGAGTACTCTGACTTCCCACTCCCTATGGATATGGTGTCTGCTATAACAGCCGGAATGGCAGCAGGCGAACTGGCACTCCTATCTGGGGGCGTTAATGATACAACTAACGATAGACAACAAGACTAATTATGGGATATAATACAACAACTGATAGACTGCTCGATTCAATCAAAAAGAACACAGAGAGCATAACTGTATCTGTGGATGCTGACGGACTGGAGATAAACACCGACGCTCTAGAAACAATCAATACTGCAATCAAAACCGCAGTAGAGGTAATCGACAATGCTATCTCTGGAACTGAGATGCAGGTAGATATTGTATCAGCCGGTGCAAACGATCTGCTTAAGTTTGGCAACAGTGGGGTAGTTATGATCAACGGCACCGCCGCCCAGAGTGTAAGTGCAGGAACATACTTTGCAGTGCAGTTTATAACCGAATGTACTCTTACAACTTTTACTATGGAAAACTCTACCACAGTAACAGGTACGTTCCCCGCAGGCACGGTAATCTACGGAGATGTAAAAACGATTACGGCAAGCGCTAGCAACATTTACGTTCTATACAAAGGTAACCCTGCATAATGTTAGGACTGTCACTTTCTACCACTGCAGGTAGTACTGTTC
>CESK01005099.1_pt1 | contig 13369 bp, 13 predicted proteins | sample 531091 | NCBI WGS metagenome assembly CESK01 (sample SAMEA2621271, study PRJEB7988) | marine metagenome | biome: marine biome (ENVO:00000447); feature: surface water layer (ENVO:00002042); material: "saline water (ENVO:00002010), including plankton (ENVO:xxxxxxxx)" | depth 5 m
ACAGAGGATTATGTCTTTTTAGAGGGGAAAATCCCTAGAACCCCTCGTTCTTTTAACTTGGGAAACGCACTCTTAAATAATCTTCGCGGGTTTGTTCTTCGAGAGCTTCACATTTTGCAAACTTTCGAATATACAAGGTATTATCAAACTCAACCGGCCTATTAGCGGATGCAACTTCGATGAACACTAATGATTTAGAGTCAATTGAACATGGGCTTATGTTTATCAAGCGTGATGCATCAGGGCCAAGCCTACCTTTAATTATGCTCTGTATATGAAGGTAAAAATTGTCATAGTTGCTGTTGAATTTTTCATTAACCTCTTGTTCTACCCCTCTTATATTGCGGTCGTCATCAACGCCTAGAATTAAGTAACCTCCTTCAGTGTTTAAAAAAGCCGCTAGACACTTTAGCGTCTTGGCTTCAATGCTTTTTTGCGATTTATTTCCATTTCTGCGCGCTCTTCTAGATAAAGTTAGGGACTCCTTAAACTCGACATACTCTACAGGATTTATCTCGCCCAACTCTATTAGGTTCCTTACACGCTCTTCTAAAAGTGACTTGATATCAACTTTCAGCTGGTTTTCTAGTGACAGAAGCTCTTCCAGCGCGAGGGAACTAGTCATATCAGCTTCACAGCCAATGCGGCCAAGTAATTTAAGAGTGCCTTTACTTTCGTTACTGTCAAACGATTTGGCTCTAAAGATGTTAAAACAGATATGGAATCCTCTCTCTACTTCTTGAAAATAACTACAGGCTCCCTTGGGGGTCTTAAACTTCGCTAACTTAGTTAGTAATACGCTTCGTGCCGAGAGAGAATTGGGAGAGCTCGCTTCGGTAGCTAGTTTAGCTATTTCAATTATTTTCTTTTGCGTGACTAGAGGGAAAACTCTTTCATAATTCGATTCGAAATAGTCCCAACAATCGTGCAATACTTGGTGCATAGTTGTATATTGATCCGAGTACTTAAAGATTTCATCTATTAAGGTATAGCTCCAATTTCTTGACTCACTCAGTATTCGGTATTCTAAATAAAATTCTGGATATTGACTTAATTGGTTATTAAAAAGCTCTTCCCACGTTGAGAGCGTCGATTTAGCCAGCTCAGTAATAGGTGAATTGGTCACGGGCTGCTCCTTTCTAGCTGAATCGCGACAAGTTCATTAGACATTCATTAGCCGCTTTTAAGTTCATTGATTTTGACTCGAAGTTTATCAAAGCAGTCCTCACAAAAATCAAAGCTGGATACTTCACCATCATGCTTTGAGCCATAACCAAAGTCAGCAGTTAACCGGGCAAACGATGAGAATTCATCTAATCTGTCCAGGTTTTTCTTTTGAAATTCGGGTACCACGCTTTGGCCACAAATGTCACACATAATATCGACAACGACCTCTGTAGTTCTTCGGGCTTTCTTTCTCATGGTGTTACCTTTTTAGTTATTGATTTGCTCATAGGCATCGCCAACTTTTACAAATGTTCTTCTTTTTACCTCAAAGGGTTTATCAATAAGCGCCTGAACCGGCACAATGTCGCTTATGTCGGAAATATCACCAATGTTCAGTTCAAGTGCTCCTTTTGAATTTAAGCACTGCTTGTGAACGCCAAAAGAAATCCTAAATTCCATCTGCCATGAATATTTACAATCTTTTATATACAAGCCGATGGGACCAGAATAATTCTCTAATGGTTTATAATCGACCAAGCCATAGCCGTCATCTAAAAGCTTAGAGCTAAATGTACCAGGTAGCTTTTTTATTGCTTTGTTTATCCGGTATGAAAACTCGCTCGGCTTGTTTATAAGTAAAACATGCGAACCGAAATCGAGAAACCGCTTATCAAAGTGTATTTTTCCATCAATTTCATTGAGGATTAAGCCATCTTCATTGTCAGCAAAAGCCCCCATGCAAAATAGCATCGTATTTTCAGGCCTTGGAAAGTGGGCAGTAAGAACTGCATCAGAGCCTAAATCAACTTCCTCATCATTAACTTTGATAGATAACGTGGCGTAACCCGAGGGGGTATTTCCGGCCCGCAGTATTCCATATACTTTCTCTAACTTATCGGCTCGTAAAGCCAGACTCTCTTCACCTTCTAAATTTGAAAAGTACTCAAGACTGTTCATGTAGAGCAGGCCTTTTTGCATCTGCACAAGCCTATCAATAGATGCTACTTTGAAAAGTAGCCAAAAGTCCTTCTTGGGTGGCTTAGCGATAAAGTTGTGAGGTGTACTTGCAGTTTTCATATGAACAAAAATCCAGATTTAAACCTAGCTTCATCCTATCAGCTCGTATAGCATGAGTTAGTGTTTTTTAATGTGACCTGAGGGCTTTGTAGGTTCTGGCAGCACTTTTTCTAACCAGTTTCGGTCGTTTTTATAAAACCAATAGTAAGCTTGGTTACAATTGCGTTGAAAATCTTTTCTGGCTGCCCGAGGATTAAGACTTTTATAATTCAAAATGGATAGCTTACATTGTCTCCGTTTTGACTCTCTCCGGAGATGTCGCCGGTGTTCAGCTAAACCTGGCTCACTAGAGATGATTTGCTCTACAGAACCAATGCCGATACAACACAGTTTAGCAATGACCTTTCTACTCATGCCGTGACGAGCTAAACGCAAAACATTGTTTATGCAGTCAATAGATAACTTTCTAGGTCTCAATTTAATAGGAATATTATTCAAAAGGGCGAGTCTTTTTAAGTAACAACGGCTTTTACCTGTTATTTTTTGAATCTTATTTAATGAGAAGGATTTTCTCAATAGATCTAAGCATTGCTGCTCTTGTTTCTCGGTCGGATTACCTTTTTCTTTAGTAGAAACCTTTATATGGTTTCCATTTATTGATGTAGAAGATTCAAGTAAGTCTTTTGGTGAGTCGAATAACCAGGACGAAAATAGTAAGTGTCTAAATGGATGGTGGCTTGTATAGGGAAGTAATAGTTCAGAGAAATAACGATAGTCTACCTTACTTCTCATTAACGGAGTCCCGGCTGATGGCCGGTAGTCTTGGGTATACTCCGAAAATTGCTGGATAATTTGTTTTCGTTTAATTCTGCCATTTTTAGTCACAAAACCTCTAGCAGATAAATTATGGAGGTAGGCAAAATGATAATTACCTAACAAAAACGGTTTGTTCAAACAATGGAGTAGTTCCTTGGTGAATTGAGCTACTTTGGTTTCAACTTTGGTCGATTGAACTGGATTAACTCCGGCCTTAGGAAGCAAACCAGGTAAAATCTTCTGGCGTTGCTTTAAAGTTATGTAGTTTAAAAGAACTCCATGTTTAGGGCAGCTAGTCAAACCTGGAACTTGATGCACTCGATGCCAGTAAGATACACCGTAATTTCGGATATCCTCGGAAACACATAATGTACAAGATTTGAGTTTAAGATTGGAGCCGCTGGCGAAAGATGGTAATTGGCTAGCTCTGTATGCTAGGGCGCAATTATTACTTAATAGATATCTGATAAACTTTATTGAGTGAACAGGTAAAAAAAAGGAAAAGAGACTAGCAAGGGTTTCTTGATATAAGATTTTATCTGGAGGTTCCGATACCAGCTCCGATAAGCTAGATATTCCAGCAGGTAAAAAGGGGTGAAAAGAAACTCTTTTTGACCCAAATATTTGTTTTACGAGTTCACTACCACTTATGCCAGTTACCGTAACAAATCTAATCAGGCGGCTAATGATTATTTCGTCTGGGTAGCATTCAGGTAGTCTCATTGGAGTTGCCGAAACTTAAGTTAAGATATTTCATGCAATGGATTTATATATAGAAGTCCTTTAGATTTTAATGCTATCTCGGGATCTTCACCTTCAGCTGAACGCTGAATACAATCCGGATCTTTTAGAAGCTCGTCCAACGATAAAGATTGCTGAAGCAGCCTAAGTTTATTAGCGAATTCAGGGTGATGAGGACGAGTTAGATCACTGGGAACGGTATGAATATCTTTCTGAGTAGCAATCGGCTCATTAAGTTTTTGTGCGTCATCCTCACATTGCGTTTCGTTGAGTTTGCTTATCGATCCTTTTGCTTTAGTCAAAGCATCATACTCTTTTTTTTGAATGCGTATCTGGTTGACTATTTCTGCTGACGCTTTTACTGTATTGCTAGCGGCATATTCAAGTACCTTAACTGAAATACGTTCGTCGCCAGTTCCAATTACACATCGCTGTGCCTCTCTAAAAATTCGCACTGCTAAATCCATATTTCCAACAGAAAGATCGTACAGCGAATCACTTAGCTCTCGGGTTAACTTGGTTTCAGTGTCTGTCCATTGAAGTTCCCAAAGAGAGTCTATAAATAACTCCCAGATCTCATTATTTTCCATTAGCTCAACATCAAAGTACCCACTATTTTCGGCTCTTCTCCCTGTTTTAAGAGTTTCAGCAAGAAGCTTATTAAAGGGAGGGTTTGCACAAAATAGAATGGGAATTCCAAGGCTATTTACTACGTTATGCAGAAAGCCAATTAGTCGTTCAGCTCCCCCAGCTTTAGCAAGGTTTAAGTTTTGCATTTCATCTATAACTAATATTCCTAAAAAGCTAGATCTTATTCGAGAATCAATCTGCTCTAAAAGTGCTGGTATAGTCGCTTCTGGCTTGGTTTTTGGAAGTGAAAGCTTTTTATCCAACTCAGCAAGGATTTTAAGGCATAACGCTTTGACGCTTGAGTCATTTGGGCAATCGACTTTTAACCAAATAACTTGCCGAAGGTTTAATGGAATTCCATGATACTCTGTATGTTCGATAGCGTCTGGGAAATAGCTTAGGATTTGTTCCAGCATACATGTTTTGCCAACTCCGCTTTCACCAATTAGTGTAATCCCACTACCTTTAGGGTTGAAAAAACCTGATTCTGGTTCTATCTGTGGCCTATTCGCATCTGTGTAATGCAAATAATTCTGAGTTGTTGGCGATAATGGATTTCTAGATGAGTATCCCTCTTTCATGGCTGTTTCGATTGCTCGAAAGCATCTAAGGTAGAGAGGAAGTGGTTGACGCAAATCCTTTAGTCGAGTCAAATATTCAACTCTCTCAAAAGCTTCAAGTTTTTTCTCCTCTGGCGAGAAAGGGGGGTAATGACTGAGTCTTTGGACTAAAACTTCATCACGCACTTTAGGTTCAAGAGCTTCTAGTAAGGGGTTACCTCTATGCTCAGGAAGGATGGCAGGGCTGTAGTTTGCGAAATTAATTTTCACTGCGATCTCTCCGTACTCGTTTTAACATTGAGACTACGTTACTTGTATTATCCAAATTATGAGGAGGGTTGTGTGGCTTCTCTTTTAAAACTGCACGCTGATCAGAGTGCACTTTGTCATCGCCGAGAGTCCTTGAATGCTCTATAGCTCTTCTTCTATTTTGCTTTATGCCACGAGTCTTCTCGCTTTTAGTAGAGGTAGCTTGGGTTTGCTTTTGAATTTGAGCAGCAGAAGATACAATTTCTTGTCTGCGGTTGTGCCTTTCAATTGATTTACTATCGGGTCTCGCTCGTTTCTGCTCTTGCTTTATCCAACCGTGAAAGTATTGAACGTCAGCAATGTGTTTGTTTTCAAAGTTTGAAGAACGCAACACGAGGTTACACTTGGTAAAGCCCTCATTGTGTTTGAGTCGAACGTAAATGTATGACGCGCTATCGTGATCTATTCGGGCTTCCAATTGCCATCGGCCATTTGTTCGAGCTATGCTTTTCCAAGCTTCGAAGTTAGGGTGATCACATTCGTAACAAAGACTGTCACTTAACCTTATACCCTCCCCTGTCATAGAGACTGTTTCCGATGGAAGTAAGTATGCATATATTTCAGACTCGTCAATTTTACTCAAAGCATGCTGATGATTATCTAGATGTAGGCTCCAGTAATTTAATGGGGTTGGGGGCAATGATGACTCAACAAATAGCGTTGACTGATGAGCTAAGCGCTCTATGACCGAACTATTGTTGTGTTCAAGAACTTCATCAATAAGTAATGCTGTAACCTCGGTTATCGTCAATTGAGCATCAAGTCTAGGATCTCTTTCGCCTCGGTTGTAGTGGCGGCCATTAGTAGTTCCTTTTAGTTCATGGAGTAATCTGGAGTTAAGCGTTTTAAAAAAGCGCTCTACAATTCCTTTTAAGTCAGGTCGGTATGGTGGAGCAATACTAATATGACCAATTAAGGGGACGGCTAACTCCTCTGGCTTCTTGCAGATGAATTCTCCACGATCACATACAAGCCTTTGGGGGATATGGCTGCAAGGCCACTCGGATTCTTCGATAGTTATGCCAAACCGAGCACAGTACTCTTTTTTTGGAGTAAAACTATTTACTAATGCTTGTCTACCTGCTCTCCAAGATGCAAACTCAAGTGAAACGTGAATTCCAGTAACCATTCTACTTTTTTTATCAATGACACAGTAAAGAGTAGGGCGTCCTAAAACTAAGCTCCTGTTGAACTCTGATACAACATGAACATCAATTACGGTAGCATCGATTTCGAAGCAGCTTCCAATTACTTCGGTATTGTCTGTTGCGCTACCGCGAAGCCCTCGTTTATTGCGTTCGTAATCTCCTTTAGTTGTTTGTCGACGTATTATTTCATCAGCTCTAAAGAGCTTACTTATCCAATAGCGGAAAGCTCGTAAAGTCGGCAGAGCGGGTTCATAACCTTTAGTTTCAGCTAATATTATCTCCTCTGAATAGAACTCTTTAAGCATGTTGTCGTAGACTCTAGAGAGAGTTACTTTCTTTCCTGTGAAGCCATATTTTCTCATCGCCTTTTTAAATATGAGCTTATCACTTTCGGTGATATTCTTCCCTGATACCATAGTTAGATTGGGTGCATACTCTTTCAGAGGAGCTCCTCTTTTAGCTTCTCCCGCGATTCTAGAGGTTCCACTGCCACCTGAAAGCTTATAGGCCGGTAATAGCGAGTTTAAGTTTTGTCCAAATTGCCAATATAGGTTCAAGAGCCTGTATATTTTCTGTACATATGTGTTTTGGGCTTTTGCGTAATTAGAAACCTTTTTATTACGTTGTCCAGTAAGAATCTCTTCTAGATATTCAGGTTGTTGGACTAAGCCCTGTATTAGTTTCCAGTTCTTATCTCTTCTTTCCCTGTGTTTACGAGGAATGGACTCCTCTGCTGTTACTTGGTAAGAGGGGGTGGGATATGTAGCTGGAATGCAGTTTTTGGTTTTTACTCCCTGGAGAAAAACTGAGTAAGAAATTAAAATAGGCTTTCTAATTCTGTGTTTCGAAGTGAGTTTAAATAATATTATACTTTCTAACTCTGGACAGTGTTGAAGCACTCTATATTTTCCATTGGGAATGGAGTCTATGCTGTCTAATTGCCACACACTGTTAATTTCAACATGCATATTTAAGTGCCTCTTTATCTTCTGAGACATTAGTGATATCGAGTATACCGGTAGAAGAAATTGGTTTTGTGAGGTCCGCAGTTATGAGCTTAAAGCTTAGTAAGTATTTGATTATATTAAGAAAGTTTTCAGGTGAAGTGTTGGCATGCCTGGACATTTCTTTACAAAGTTCTTTTAAAAAGTATTTTTGTGGACTCAGATTTGATAGAGCAAGCTCTAAAGCGGAGGCCTCGACCGTTTCTCCACGTCTTACGGCGGAAGTTATCCATTGTATATTTTGAGAGATAATATGATTTTTCTCGTTTTTTACAAAAACATGGAACGGAACGCCAAGTAACTGCCACCAGTGTCGCTCAATCTCAAGCTTTTGTGCGCTTCTCATACTTTTGAGTTCTTCACGCGGTTTTACACTTATTGCCTCATACCAAACACGTTCTCCGTCAGAGCAGCTCAGCACAAAGTCAGTTGTCATCACTGATAGTGATTTTGTCTTTGGAACTGTAGGGTGCGCAACACCAAGTACTTTTGAGATACGAACACTCAAATCTAATGGTAATAGTGGAAACTGTTCCCTTATGTCGATAACTGAATCATTGAATTCAGCTAAATAGAAGAAGCAACTTTCATTCTCTGACAGAATGTGATGTTCCCGCTGAGTCTTTAGACCATATATTTTGCCGCTATTCCCATAAGAACGTACATCCTGAACTCTAAGCCACGGCTTATAATCTGATCCGTTTCCTAATCCATACTTGTTTCTTAGGGCTCGGCTAAAATCATCAAGGGATTCTAGTTTACGATATCGACCCAATTTAATGCCTCCTATAGATGCAATTATCTATTATAGCCAGTAATCAGTATTTATGATTGGATAACTCTTCAAATAGGCGCTTTCTCACTTCTTGTACGTTTTTATAAACCCTAGAGCCTTTTTGTCTCGATGCTTCAACCCATAGTTGTGTTTCGCTGGTCCTAATGGTTTTTTCGTTACGGCGATTTACGGTGTGTAGCAGGTCGATAGCCCAAGAATCGCAATGCTGAGAACTGGGAACCGACTTAAACTCCTGAGGAGAGTCAATCAGTGACGACTCTATTTTTTTAGATGAAGGGCATGGTAAAGTACATTTGTCACATTTCTTCCCTTTTAGCTTATAGCATTGTTCCAAAGGGGGGGCGTTATCAGATACGGCCGCGGAGTCTTTAATTAGCTCAAGAGTGGACAAAAGGTGTTCAGTAAACTTATTCAGAAAAGGTGGTGGGGATTTTAATACTTCACTTGCCCAACGAGGCTCTATTTCTTCTAAGTAATTTGCTCTCTGCAGTATACTAAAAGCACCTTTGGAGTAGTTAGTGTAGTCAGGTAATTCGGTATAGCCTTCTGGAAATATCCTTAAATCCCACATTAGTTTTGAAGCCATAGGCTCTGCGCAAGGAGCAAAGAGGTAACTCGGATGGTCACTTTGAATTTTTGATATTTTGGTTCTAGAAAAAGGGGATACAGTTTGGTCGTAGTTTAGCGCTAAAATACCTTTTAAAGAGGATATCGCTTTCTTGGGTGTTTCAGGTAAAAATGTATAAAGTTGGCAATTGTGAATACTGCATTGACTATGTAAAGCCCAGTCCTGTTTAAAATAAGTGAACCCCTGAGTTTTCAATTGCTCTTTAAAGCATTTCTTACAGAAGTTTATTGGTAAATCCTTTGCTCCAAAATCTAGCTGCTTTTGGGTACGTAGTAGTGTGCAAAGATCAACCAATTTGTTAATGCGCATGAAAAAGCCTCTTGTAGGTAAAGAGCTTTTTATTATTCTGCAGAGGTAATTTTTCTTAAGTGTTTCTACGTGCTTCCCAACTTGTTGCGGAACTCTTAATTTTCCATTCCAGCTTTTATTGTTGAAGTTTATGACGTAAGAGAAATCATTTATACCATATAAGATAGATAGCCTAAGAATGTAGCTGTGAAGCGATTCATCGGGCACTGGAACAAATGGTGACAGGGTTCTAGTTTTGTTAAAAGGCAAGCAGGCACTTATCCTTCAGTTAGTGTACAAAATTGATTAGTATTCACTACTAATCTACAAACTTTATTGTCTTTGTACAAACTATATTGTCAGTTCACAGCTAAACCTCCGACCCACAAGCAAACCCACTGCTCCAAGCCCATTGAAAATTAAAGCCTCCCAGCCAGCCGGTTACGTCCAGCACTTCGCCAATGAAGTACAGACCGGGTTGCTTCTGGCTTTCCATGGTTTTAGAGCTGATTTCGTCGACGTTTACGCCGCCTAGGGTAACTTCGGCGGTGCGATAGCCTTCGGTGCCGTTGGGTTTGAGCTGCCAGCGGTTAAGGTTGTCGGCTATGGTCTGGAACTGTGCGTTCGAGGTATCGGCCAGTTTGTTGCTTAACGGCCATTGGTGGTGCTCGGCTAATGCGGTAACCACGCGTTTGGGGAAGTGCGCTTGTAAAACGGTGTTGAGCTGGCTTTTAGGTTGTTGCTGCTGTTGTGTTTTCAGCCATTCGTAAGCGTCTAAATCGGGCAGCAGATTAATGGTCACGGCTTCGCCGGGCTGCCAGTAGGACGACACCTGCAAAATTGCGGGGCCGCTGACGCCTCGGTGCGTAAACAGCATGGCTTCACGGAAATAGCCGTCGTTAGCCTCTGCGGTTACTGGTACAGCAACGCCTGAAAGCTCGGCAAAGCGTTCTTTGTCTTCTTCTTGCAGGGTAAATGGCACTAAGCCAGCGCGTACCGGCACAATGGAGTGCCCAAACTGCTCGGCAATTTGGTAGCCCAGAGGCGTAGCGCCCAATTTAGGCATGGAGAGCCCGCCACAGGCAACCACCAGTTTGTCGCTGCGGTATTCACCACGGCTGGTGTCTATGCAATACCCGTCGTCAAAGTCCACCGACATAATCTCTGTACGTAACTGTACTCGCGCGCCGTAGCGGTCGCACTCGCTCATTAGCATGCGCACAATGTCTTTGGCGGAGTCGTCGCAAAACAACTGGCCTAAGGTTTTTTCATGGTAGGGAATGCCGTATTCAGCCACTAACCCAATGAAGTCCCATTGGGTGTAGCGGCTAAGCGCAGACTTACAAAAATGCGGGTTAGATGACAAAAAGTTATCGGGGCCGGCGTATATATTGGTGAAATTACAGCGGCCGCCGCCAGATATCAGTATTTTTTTCCCCGCCTGTTTCGCGTGGTCAAGCACTAATACCGACTTACCGCGTTTAGCGGCATGCGCAGCGCAGTGAAGCCCGGCTGCGCCGGCACCGATAACAATGACATCCCAGTTCGACATTACTTTTGCAATTGCTCCAAAATGTATTCCGCTTTGCTGACTTCAAAGGCTTTTTCGTCTTCAACGTACAAGCCTTTAACGGTGCCGTCGGTAATGATCATGGCATAGCGTTTTGAGCGAATACCGCCAAAGTTGCCAGTGTCCATTGCCAGGCCCAGCATTTGGTTGTAAGCGCCGTTACCGTCTGACAATAACCGAACTTTTTCTCCGATCCCTAACGACTCGCCCCAGGCTTTCATCACAAAAGCGTCATTTACGGCCACGCAGTTAATGCTCAAAACACCAGCTTCTTCAAGTGCTTCCGCGTGTTCGACATAACCGGGCAAGTGTTTTTCCGAACAGGTCGGAGTAAAGGCGCCAGGTACGGAGAACAATATGTGGGTGCCTTTAGCAAATATCTCTGCCGGGTCGTAATTTTGAATGCCAAGCTCACCTTTGCTGGTCAGTGAACCGGATGGAATTTTATCGCCTTCTTTAATTTGCTGACTCATTGAAACCTCGTTTTATGTAAACATCAAAGCGATGCTTTTTACTCTTAATTTGGCTGTTTGGTTCACGCTCTGCCAGAAAAGGTGCGCGGTTCGGGCGCTTAACCACCACCCGGAATTTAGCATGGGCAAGTGCAGGCTCCAGTAGCGAATCAGCGTCGTTGTCACTACCGACCAACTGCTGAAACATTTGCATGTCCTTTTTCACCTGCGCTTTTTGTTTGCCGGTTTTGGGGTACATGGGGTCTAAATACACCACGTCGGGCTCGTGGGTGAAGCCTCTGCCGGTGTATAAGTTGTCAGTGCCTATTAGGTGCATTCGCTGACAGGCTTCGCCAATATCGTCGGCTTCTAACTGAGCTCTGTGCAGGCCGTTATCGAGCAGCGCCGCGACCACTGGGTGACGTTCTATAAGCTGCACGTCACAGCCCAGCCCGGCCAATACAAAAGCGTCTCGGCTAAGGCCGGCAGTGCCGTCAACCACCGACGGTTTAAACTGTCCGGTGACACCCACTGCCTTGGCTATGGCTTCGTTTTTTAATTGCGTGTTCTGCGCACGGTACGCTGCTTTTCCCTGATGAAAATCGACCACTAACGGTGACATTTTTTGTGGGCTTTGCAGCCAGTGCAGGGCTAACACGCCTTCATTCAGCCACAGCTGAAAAGCGTCGTTGTCTCTGGCTTCTGACGGGAGCCCCCAACGTTCGGCAATAGTTTTTGCGGCAACGATGTCAGTATCGCTGCTTGCAAGCACCGGAACCCGATCTGTGACGGTCACTGGGCCGCCTTACGTTGCATATCAATGTGTGGAATGTCGTCTTCCAGATATTCTTCGCTAATCGGCTCAAAACCGAAGCTTTTATAAAAGTCGAGCAGATAAACCTGAGCACCCACACGAATAGGCGCCTGAGGTGCGTACTTCTCAAGATAGTCGATGCTGCGTTGCATAAGCTCAATGCCAAGCTTTTGGCGGCGCACTTTCTCGTGGGTTAATACGCGGCCAATGCGCGAGTAGCCAGTGTCTGCGGTGGCCTGGTAAAGTCGTGCGTAGGCAATCATTTCACCGGCGCTGTTGCGGGCGTACAAATGTAAAGCCTGCTCATCGGCGCCGTCGGCGTCAAGATACGGACAGGTTTGCTCCACAACGAAAACTTCTTGTCGAAGTTTCAGTAAGTCGTAGAGATCGTGCAGCGAAAGATCGTTAAATGCTTTTAAGTGCCAGTTCATGTGCCTACTTTCTTCAGTTTTTTATTAATAGATACGACATTGCTTGCGGCTGAATCCGTATTATAGAGCGCAAGCAGTTCGGTAACGGGCTTACGGCCGTCACCCTTTTGACTAATACTGCGTGACACCGACAAGCTGCTGATATCCGCTTGTTTGTAGAGAGCCCGCGTTAGTTCAGTATCGTGATTGCTAATAAGCACCGGTATGTCTCTTTTCTTGGCCACTTGCGCCGCCCGGCGCGCGAGTTCGTGTTGGTCAGTTAGGCCAAAGCCGCCGGTCGCGTAGCTGGTGAAGTTAGACGCTTGTACCAATGGCGCATACGGTGGGTCGCAATAAATAACGTCGCCCTGACGTGCGCGGCGGAAAACCTGCTCAAACGGACGGCAAATAAACTTGGCTTTGCGGGCTTTTTCGGCAAAATGCTCGAGCTCTTTTTCCGGGAAATAGGGTTTTCGGTAGTCGCCAAAAGGAACGTTAAAAATGCCTTTGCTGTTGTAGCGGCATAAGCCGTTATAACCATGTCGGTTCATATACAAGAACAGCAAAGAGCGGTAGTAAGGGTCACTACTGCCATTAAACGCGGCGCGCAGCGCGTAGTAAGCGTCGGGCTGGTTATTACGGTCAACGAAAAGCTTGCGGGCGTCCTGAATAAAGGTTTTAGGACGACGCTTCACAAACTGATACAGGGTTATTAAGTCCTGATTAATGTCGTTCAGCAGATAACTGTCGTAGTCCGTGTTCAGAAACACGGAGCCGGCACCAACAAAGGGCTCAATGAGCTTTTTACCTTGCGGCAAGCGTGCTGATATTGGCTCGATAAGTGAGTACTTACCGCCTGCCCATTTTAAAAATGCCCGATTCTTCTTCATGCGCCGGCCGTTGGTTGATCCTCAACGGATTGTAACCCAAAGGCCGGGGGATGAAAATTGCTGTGAGTATTAACGTCCCTGAATGTCGGCATGAACGCTGGCAAATGACTTAGCCCAGGGCTCCATTTG
>CESK01009453.1_pt1 | contig 13183 bp, 13 predicted proteins | sample 531091 | NCBI WGS metagenome assembly CESK01 (sample SAMEA2621271, study PRJEB7988) | marine metagenome | biome: marine biome (ENVO:00000447); feature: surface water layer (ENVO:00002042); material: "saline water (ENVO:00002010), including plankton (ENVO:xxxxxxxx)" | depth 5 m
CAGTTATACCTCTTTGATAATAATTATTAGATGTTTGTGTTTTTATACTTACTATTCCACTTATAGGAGGTGATTCAACATCGCACTCAAATCTTAATAAAGTTTCAAAATCACAAAATATGTTTCCACTAGAAGTGTAGTCAGGATTTCTTTTACAAGGAAAATTACCACCTCCACCACCACCACTAAACATTTGGTCTGATTGAGTCCAAGCGTAAGTAAATTCAGGGTCATTTGATATACCACCATAAGGTACTAAAGCCTCTGTATTTAAAGGATTTGATGTTGCATCTGCTAGATAACCTCTTATAATATCTATACTTAAAGGAGTAGAATTACTTTGAACCCACTCTAAAATATTGCTATCTGATTGTGTTTGTAAATAATAAGTATCAACACCATCAGTAAGTTTTATAGTTAAAGCAGATGTAGTAGTAAATGTATTATTAAATATATCGTGGTTATCATCATTGAAACTAAAATCAGACTTTAAAACTTTAGTAAAGTTTTTAGTTATATAATTTAAAGTAAATAAACCTGAATTAGCACTAACATAACCTGCTTGAATTGGAGTTTCTAAATCAGTTCCAGCAGGTACATTAAAAGATTCTTCTTGATTATAAGAAACACTTACACTTTCTAAAGATGGTTCATAGGTTAAACTCGAACCATTAACTATAGCGTTGTTTGATTGGTCTATAGTTAAAATTAAACTAAGATTTTCGGCAGTTTCATCAGATGAAATTATTTTTGATGATTTATACGCTTTTATTGAACCCGAAGTATATCCTGTAAAAGTGTTAGGTTGTATAAAATTATAAACCCCTTCTGCTAAAAACCCGACTAAATTAAACAGTTTTAAACTACCATTAAAATAGTCTTGCACATTATATTGTAATGAACTTAAACCTGAAGTTACTTCTCCCTCTTCATTGTAGGTAGTTCTACCTGCATAAGCACCACTTGATACAAAATATTTATTTAATGGATTTATTGATGCGTTGTAGTCACCATCCATCCACCAATCAGATATACTTCTAAAGAATTTAAAATTATCAGGAGCTGGGTTTAAATTATTTGCTGTACTACCTCCTACATCTAAAATAGAAAATGTCAATGGAGCTGATGATAAAACATTAAGTAAAGAACCTCTAATTGTATCAACATATTCAGCCTTAAATTGTTGACTTGCGAAAGTATTAGGTTTTAATTTATTAAGGAATCCGTAAGAATCGGTTGCATTTAATTTATATTCATAAGGATATGGAAGATTCTCTACAACATCAAATGCCGACTCTACCCAACCATACCACCAAAGATTTGTGTGAGCTGAATCTACTGCCCCTCTATAAATTCTTATATAATAATTATGAACACCAGTATTTAAAACATCATAAACAAATGTTTCATCGGTATTGTTTTCAATAATTAAATTCAAAGTACAAGCTGAAGCTATAAATTGTCTATCTCTAGTTCCACCTTGACCATTCCAAGTAATCTCAAAACCTTCTCCTGATAGATTGATTTCAGTTGATGAACCTGTGAAATCCTTTTTCCAAATTTCTACATTCCAATTACTTGTTTTTTCACCTTTAATGGTGCTATGTCTGAATTTGCCGTATGCCATCTATATCTACCTTCTGTTTTTTCTTCTATTAGCTCTATCAAATATAATCAATAAATCATCACCCTTTATTCTTAAATCAGGTATGATTGGACTTGAACTACCTGTATCGCCTATAATAGTTTTTAATCTATCTAACGGGGCTATAACTTCAGGATTACTTCTAGCACCTGAATATTCACCCATTAAACCTAATGTTGGTCCTGATACAACCCCACCATCAGCGAACTGAGGTATAGGTTGGGCTGCTATAGTAGCTACTTGAACTGCCCCTAAACCAGCAACTATTGAGGACATAGGAATACCTAAAAATCCTAACTCACCTAAAGTCTTAGTAATTGCTAATGCTGTATTCATAACAGCACTTGATATAGCAGACATTTTTTCGGCTATCGCTGCTTTTCTTTGTAATTTAGCTTTATTCTCTGCTACTTGTTTATCTAATCTCTCTTGTGCTGCTGCTTGGTCTTTACTATTCATACCTGAAGTGGCGATTGCTTCAGTTTCTCTTTTATGATAGTTGTCTAAAGCTATCATTTTATTGTTAAGCATATTAGAGAAAATACTACCAACCATTTTTATAGACTCGCCCCACTTTTCAAAAAATCTACCAATCAAATCACCTGCTTTAAATAACCCTTCTTCAAGTTTTGATAGAGATATTGTTGGTTCAGGCATTTCCATTCGACCACCTCTTAACTGAGGTATATCTACATCAGGCTCAGAAGTTTCTAAAGCATCCATATAACCTTGAGCTGCTGTTTTAACATCTTTATAGTTATCGGTTAAATTTTCTACTTCTATATTAGTGCCATTTAAAGCAAGTTCTTGTTCTTTTTCTAATTTAGTAATTCTATTTAATGTAGAAATATAAGTATTTGCTTTTGCAGCAACTTCTCTGTATTCACCACTTAATACAGCTAATCTTTTCATTAACTCTAAATCACCTGTTTCTTTAAAAGCCTTTTGTACATTTTTTAGTTCATCTTCTAATATTTTGGCTTTTTCTTTTAAAGGTTTTAAACTTTCCTCTAATTCTTCTCTTTTTAAATCTAAACTTGATTTACCCGACCTATCTAATTCTTTATTAATCTCAGCTAACCTATCTGCTGCTTTTTTTGCTTTTGTTTGAGTTTCATCTAACTCTTTGTTAGCCTCTCTATTGTTATCTCTAAAAATTAACCAAGAAGCAGCTAAAGAAGTTACAACAACTGCTAAAGCACCTAAAGGATTAGCCATTATAGCTAAAGTTAATAATTTTATACCACCTGTAACTAAAGCTATAGCTGAAGTCATTGCTCCCCAAGCTGCTGTAGCTAAAGATATTGTAAGTAAAAGTGGGCCAAGAACTGCTGCTATTCCAGCTATTTGTAATATTAATTTTTTTGTACCACCATCTAAACCTTGAAACGAACTAGCTAATTCAGTTACTTTTTGTATAATAGGTAATATAGCATCAGCAATTAAAGCACCCATCTCAAGTTTCATCCCCTCGATAGCTGACTCCATCTTTTTAACTTTAGCGAAGGTTGTTCCTCCCATCGCTTCAGCCATTTCATCTAATCTGCCAGTATTAGTTTGATACTCTTGAGTTAATTCTGCTACTTTATCTTTGTTCTTAGCAAGAATAAGTATTTGATTGGCTGCTGTAACTCCAACGAGTTTTTGAGCTTGCTCTAAGCCGAAATTTCCTTGAGTAACTAAATCTAAAATCTCAGAAAAAGAACGACCCTCTTTGTGTAACTTCATAAAGACTTTACGAAGCCCTGTACCTGCTTTAGACGCTTTGATACCATTATCCATTAGAACACCCATCATCGCTGATAGTTCTTCTAATTCTACTCCTACAGCGTTTGCTGATGCCCCTGCGTGACCGAAAGCAGTCGAGAATGTGCTAAGTTGTACGGATGAATTTGCTGCTGCTGAAGCTAAAGTATTTGCTACTCTTGACGCTTCATTTGATGATAAACCAAAAGCATTTATTGAAGATGCTACTGTGTCGGCTGCAAGAGATAAATCTTCTCCCGTTGCTAATGCTAAGTCTAATACAGATTTCTCCATATTTTTAATAGCAGTCGGGTCGAAACCTTTACGACCTAATACTAATTGAAGGTCAGCGACTTGAAGTGCCGTAAATTGTGTAGTAGCACCTAGTCGTTTAGCTTCATCTGTAAGCATTTTAAACTCGTCTACTGTAGCACCAGTAACAGTATTAACCTTCATCATACCATTCTCAAATTGAGAGAATGTATCGAAAGCTGATTTACCTAAAGCAGTTAGAGGTGCTGTGACTCCAAACGATAAAAGAGAACCCATACGAGCGGCTCCTGAAGCGAATTTAGCTAACGATTTATTCGCTTTACCTAATCCAACTTCTAGCCCTTTAATATTGGCTGCTACAATTATCGAGATGGTTTTTACAGATGCACCCATTAGTTATAATTTATTAAAATTAGTTTTTTTGTATTTTTCAAGAACTTTTCTTATATGTTCTTTTGAGGCTATTTCTTTCTTCGGTTTATTTTTATTATCCCAAGGGAAAGGTAATACATCAGTAGGTTTTAGTTTCTTTTTAGAGTGAGGCATTAAGCAAGCAATCATAATAGTTCTTGTTTGCTCCCAAGAGTCTTGATTTGATTGATTGTAATGGTCAGAGAATCCCTTTAACTTATTATTAAAAGAACGAGGGGTTAATTCATATAATTCATCATACGATAACCCCATCATTCCTAATCCTATCTCTTCGAGTTTATCCCAATCAATATCCTCGCCATCATCATCAATTTCCTCACCCTTTACTACTTTCCCTCTGACTGAGGTTGGTCTAATTGGAACGATTCAAATATTTCATTTATCTTAGAGAACTCTTCATTATCTATCCAATCTTCAATATCAGATATTTTGTAATTAAACTTCTCTCCGTTCTTTTTAGCACCGTACTTCAAACCAAAGTAAGCGATAACTCCAATGTGGTCTATCTCAGTTCCTAACTTATTTAATTCGTTTAGTTTTAAACCTAACTTGTTGCAAATTTGCTTTAAACATAAGTAACTAAACCTAATAGGTCTTAACTGACCACCTAATTCTACCTTTTTCATTTTATGCTTATTAATTGTTAATATGTACCTGTTGTTGCTGTACCTGTACCTGTGAATGTTACAGAGTAAGTTGTATTTTCCTCAACTCCTGCATCCATAGAAAGACTTGTAACAAAAGCAGAACCTTGGTAATATCTACCTGAAGTTCTCTCTGCGAACCTTACTGTTACTAAAGTTCTATTCTTTAAATCATTAAAGAACTCTTGAAAGTCTAAATCAGCAGTTAAATCAAACAAAGCATCCGTAGATAATTCAAATGATTTTAGTCCACCTAAATTGTTTTGATAACCACCACTATCTTTTGTAGTAGTATCTCTCAAATCCATATTAAATGAAACTGAAGCTGATGTGCTATATGCGATTGGTTCTTGACCTGCTGCTAAACCTGAAGTTGTTACTATTATACTTACTTTAGATTCGTCTAAAGTTGCAGTACCTCCTTCAATACTAATAGTAGCTACATTTCCTACAGCACCATTAGTACAATCAATATAATAAGAACTACCTACAGCTACAGGAGTTCCTACAGTATATCCTTTGGTTTCCAAACCTGCTTTGCAAACTGTAGCTGCTTGTAAAGCACTATTTGCACTCATATTACCAGTAGTAACATCGGCAACTGCTCCTGAACCATCAGTAGTATCTTTAATTTTTAAATTACCTAGAGTTCCACTTGTAGGCGAAGCCTCAAATAACACTCTCGTTATTTGGGCTGTTGCTACAACTGTTTTGTAAACTAATAAATCCGATGCGTTTTTGATTGCCATAATTAATGGATTTAAAAGTTAATATTATGATTTAGATAGTGAGCCTGTACCTGTTAAAGAAATAGAATAAGTTGCGTTTTCTTCTACACCTGCATCAATAGAAATTGAATTTATAATAGCGTTTCCTGTGTATTCCATACCTGAATCACCAAACTTTACTGCTACGACTGCTCTTGATTCCCAAGTAGTCCATAATTCTTCTATATCTGCTCCTGTAATAGAACCTATCTCTACGAAAGCATCACCACTCATTTCCCAAGACTTTAATCCTCCAAGCGACTCAGACCAACCACCACTTGATTTAGTTGTTGAATCTCTTAAATCCACACTCATTGATAATGAAGCTGAAGTTGCGTGTGCTACTGCTTGTAAAGAACCACCTGTAGTTACTGATAATACAATATCTGTTGCGTTACTAATTGCCATTTTATTTAGTTTTTAATTATTAGACAGTTAAAAATTATGTTTTTGTAGAACTTTTCAGCACTCTTAAAATATTCATCATCTAAGGTTTCAAACCTAAACTTTGCAGTATAAGATATGCTATCTTCGGTGTAAGTCACCTCAAACAAATCTAAAGCCTCTACAGCAGCTTTAGCTTGATTGTATGTTGTTAAGTAGTCATCAGAGAAACAAGCTATTCTTATCGAAACATCGCAAGAATCTAATGAACTTCCTTTTGAAATAAAATTACTTACATTCATTATCTCGAATGTACTCGCTGGATATACTACGCCTTGAGGTATAATAACAGGAAAGACCTTATTTCTTCCGTTAGCAGCTATAAAAGCTGTTGAGCCGTCTAACTTAGTTACTATTTGTTTTCCTATTACTGCGAACATATCTTACTTAAATCCAGCTTGTTTAATCATTTTGTCTAGCATCTTCATCACATCTCTTTGTGCTGTGTTTGCTATATCTGCTCCCTTTTGGTCTACAACCTCTTTTGGGAAATCGTGCATAGGTTCTATTCGACCTACTGACTTTCCACTTTTGTGAAACCTCTCTTTAGTTCCCTCAATTAACATCGCAGGAAGGTTTTTACTCTTCTTGCCTTTAACCCAAGTAGGATTAAGTCTTTTTATTATAGTACCTACATATATGCTTGGAAATTTAGACTTTTTAGCTGTTTTTAAGCCGATTGAGTCTGCTATTGATTTCCCTACTATTTTAGTTTTAGTCGAAGCATCATATCTTTGACCTGGTACTTTATTCTTTGTTCTGTATTTATATTTACCTTTTAAAGCCTTTTTAGCTTTCTGAGCTGCTGGTCTTAGAGATTTGTTAACTAACGACCTTGACTCTTTTACTGAATAACCTAGCTTTTTTAAAGTACTTTTAACTTCATTTAAGCCTTCTACCTTTATTGTGTTAGTGTTAGGTTTTGGCATAATTAAAGTTTTTATACTGGTGATGCAGTTGGTAAATCTTGCTTTACAAAAATTTCAATAAACTCTTTTCTAGGGTCTACAACAAATCCTATTATATCAAACTCATCACCCGAATCAACCTCTTCTAAAATCCAATTAGACTTTATAGTCTTTGTTTGTGTAGAGTATCTAATCGTGTAAACAAATCTCGAATAAGATTGTAACTCGTTACCCTCAAACTTCTCCTTAACATCTCTAAGCGTCTTTACGTTCTTATTAGCCCATACAGTTGCTTGAGTAGAAAGAGTGTTTGTAATACCACCAAAAGCATCCTGAGATGCTGTTTTTGATTTAAGGATGATGCGTTTGTTAAACTCACCAGCTTGTATTTTACTTATGAAAGCCATCTAGTGATAACATTTATAAGGTTGAAGTAATATCTCAGAAGCCATTGGGAATCTTCGTTTCCTATCCTCTCTGAAATAGTACATATCACTTACGATTAATTTAATCGCTTGCTTAATAGCATCAGGTACATCTGTAGCTGCATCTCCAAAACCTGTCTTAAATTTAATCCAAAATGAATTAGCTGAATCTTCTTTTAATTTAGGTGTTGTAAAATTGCTATTTAAGTAAACTATAGATGGATTAGAGTAAGCATCTATATAAGCATTTGCTGATTTCTCAAGATTTCCAAATTCATTTATCCAATTTATCGGTTCATTAGAACCTTCTTTCTTTAAAGCACAATCAGGAAAAATTAGAGATGCTTGCGATACTACAGAACTAAAGTATAACTCGTATTCGTGTGTAATAAAGTGGCGATTACAATAGTGTTCAGCCATCTCTGTTGCAGAATCTATATATAATCCCAATAAAGCATCTTCATCCGAACTATCAATTCTAAGGTGAGATTTAATATCAGTAACCGAAACTACCTTAGTAGTTGGATTATCCACTAGAACTAAATCACCTTGTGTGTTTGTATTTGGATTAAGATACATATATTGAGTTATAAAAAGAGTAATAAAAGGAAAGCCCCGAAGAGCCTTCCTATATATTGAATAGTAATTATTATGATTATGCTATTAAAGATGTAGCTTTAACAAATCCTGCTCCATCAGAAACACCCCAGTCCATATATTGGTTAAGAACCAATCTAGTCTGACCATTTACTGCTACAGAATAAGGGTCTACCATAATATCTAGTCCACCGAACATTCCCATATATAATTTAGAGAAGTCACCGAAGTAGAAATCAGCCGATGCAGTACTAGTTTTAGTACAACCATTAGTGAAGTAAGTAGGGTAGCCATTAATTAAAGAACCTTGCATACCTGGTGTAACAGAAGCAACTTGAGCAGAACGCTTTAAGTCAGCCATCAATGCAGGGTGAGCAACATAAGCTAAGTTTCCTACAAGTCCTCCTGCTTCAGCTAAAACAGTTTCAGCTTCAACAAAATCATTCATAATAGAAGCGTTTGCTGAATAAGATGCTTCAGTAAATACACCTGTAACTAATTCACCTAAAGAATCAGGAGCTCCTGCAACACCAGCAGTTGTAAATATAGCTGCATCCATTTTTTGTGCTGTTGCACGACCTAAGTCACGAATGATAGCTTGCTCTGCTGCTGCTCCGTTTTGTAACAATAATTGCTTAGAGATGTTTACATAAGAAGCTAAACGAGTTGGAGTCAATTCAACTTTTCCGAATTGAGCACCACCATCTGCTGCTGCGTCAACCTCACCTTCCCACTCTACAGAAGAAGCTCCTGTTACAGGGATTGTAGTATTAGCACTTAAACCAGTTAGTATAGTAGCACCAACTTTGTCAAATACAGATGCTTCTCTCATTGCATCAGCAAATCCTAATACATTTGTAGGAGCGATAGCTGAACCTGCTTGAGTAACATTAGCACGAGATTCCAACATAAAAGAAGGAATACCTAATCCGTTAATTGTACGACCTGCTGAACGTGCTTCGTTTACAGCTTCTTCGTGCATTTCACGTTCTACTCCATCTAACTTTCCGTTAGTAAAGTCATTTACAGCCTTAAAGAAAGAGAAGTTTCTTACTTCTTTTTCGTTACTTGGTGCTTGTGTAGATGCTTTAGAAGCAATCTCAGCGTTTAATTTTTCTTGACGCTCTACAGTTTCAATGTTTTTAGCCAATTTGTCAATAGACTCCATTTTGTCATTGTAAGAAACTTGTTCAGACTCGTTAAAGTCACGTTCCTCAGTTTTACAAAGCTCTAACATATTGTTAGCCTCTGTGATTAAATTTGCTCGTTCTTGACGAAGCTCTACAGAATTTTTCATATCCGTTTTTTTAGATTTAATTCGTTTTGTAAATAATTAATTACCCTAAGTGATTCCTCACCTTTATTGTCGCACTCTTTTTGTTCTTCAACAACCTCATCTTGTTTGATTTCGTTTAAGGCTCTTAAAGCAACATCAGTATTGGCATAAGCACCAACACCTACAATAGAAACATCAAACAATCTTCCGATTTTAGTTATGTTTCTTTTATATACATCATCCTCTTCACTCCATTCATCCTCTTCTACCGTAAAGGCAAATGATGATTCATAAAGCAAACCTCTACGCATTAGTTCTGCGACATCCCTACCAGTAGAAGTGTTTGGTAATGTACCATCGTATCTTAAACCTCTTTCATCAACTGAAAGTTTTAATGTACCACCTTGGTTTCTATCTAAGATAGCGTTCATATCGTGGTTGTAAGTTAAGATTACGTTATCATCTAATCGACCATCAAAAGCACCACGAGATATAGTTTCGTAAAAACCTAAATCTCTACTTTCGTGTTCAAATAGCGAAGCATACCCACTAACATTGATTTCGTCTGAACCTTCATCCATCCGAACCTCGCACTCAGTAGAGTAAACTCTAATTTCTTTATTATCTTTCATATCAAAAGTATTTTTTTCTTCTTCCTCTCTTTCTATCTCTTTAACCTTTCTCTTAGACCAGCTAAAGCCTGAATCACCACCCCACAAAGCCCAAGCTATTCTACCTGCTGATGGATAACCTTCCTCTCCTGGTCTGAAACCTTCAGCTTTTTTATCTACTTCGTGTCGGCTAAAGAACGAGAACATTCTTTTAATTGTTGAGATAGATAAATTTCCGTTTATAATATCTCTAGCTCTAGCAACACCTACTTCAGTTCCACCTCTACCAAATTCTTTTCTCCATTTAAGACCTTTTTCAGCCTCAGATTTCATTCCACTTGTAGGTGTAGTATTTATGTCTTTTAAAGCCATTATTCTTCTAAATCAGCTCTAGTTGTAGATTCACCTAATTTATTTATAGGCAACATATTAGATTGCATATAGAAATCTTCAGATGCTCCACCTACACTATTTAAGTCCTCAAGTTTTCTAACCTCATCAGGTGACATAACACCAATGTTAACTAAAGTTCTATAGTAATCAGCTCTAGCCTTAGAATCACCTCTAAGTATAGCTGTTAAATTAAATTTAAAGTATTCAGTTGCTCTATTTTTAAATGGAACGAGTTTAGCGTTCAATTCAGATTCAATACGCTTAATCCAAGGTGTGATAGTGTGTACCACAAAGTCGATTTGCTGTGCCTCGATATTAGAGTAGGTAGCGTTAGATAAATCGTTAACGAGATGGTTAGGTACTCTGAAAATACGACAAATATCAGAGATTTGATATTGTCTACTTTCAATAAACTGAGCTTGATTATTCGGTATAGTTCTAGCTTGGAAATCCATTCCCTCTTCAAGAATAGCAGTTTTACCTGTATTATTAGCTCCTGAATAGTTGTTAGACCAAGACTCTCTAAGTCGTTTTGCTGTTTCAGGTTTAAGAGTTCCTGGGTGTTTAAGAATACCTCCTAACTGTGAACCATTTTTAAAGTAAGAACCTGCGTGTTTGTCTAAAGCTAAGGCTATACCTAAATTTTCAGCAGCCATTTGTATTGGAGATTTACCCTCTATACCACTCGTTGATAAACCTTTAACGTGAATCATATCTATCCCTTTAACTCTACCAAGTTTAGGATAAATGTTTTCTGAATCGCTTTGAGTTATATCGTAAAAAACTTCCCTTCCTTTCGGAGATATATAAACATCAACATCATTGCATTGGATTGGGTGAAGTCCGATAGGGAAACCTCCGTTGTTACGCTCAATATAAGCATAAAAATTACCATCTAAACTTAAATCCACCATTGCTCGCTCAAAAAACATAAACGAATTAAATAGTGGTGATGGTTGTTGACTTATAAGGGCGTTTAGGGGATTGTCAGATTTGACCTTCTTTTGATTGTTCTCATCTTTTTCATAAAGTGAAATAGGAAGGGAAGCTATAGTTTCAGATAAAACTCTAACACAAGACCATACTGCTGAAACTCGAAGGGCTTGTTCTTTAGAGACTATTTCGCCTGAAGAATTGTCAAAAGTAGTACCTAAAATAGTTTGACCATAGATACTTCTCTTCTCTGAATCAGAGGAATTATCTTTTCTTCTTAAAAAATCAAATATACCCAAATCTGTTGTTTTGTAAATAGTATTACATTAGTAAATAGTAAAAAAGACTAAAGTATGAACTAATTTTCAACACTTTTTTTGATATTTTTTAAACATTTAGCTAATTTCTTGTACACATAACGAGTGCTAACACCATTAATTGTTGCTATTTCTTTTATTTTTAATCCATATTCAAACCTAAGATATGCTATATTATCATCTATTTTAAGCATATTTACCCACAATTCATCAGGAAGTTTATCGTAATCATCATAAATAAAGGCTGTTTTAGGCTCTCTAAGACGATAAGTATTGTGGAATGGACTTGTGTTACTTAAAACTTGATTCGTAACGATACGAGCCACGAAAAAGCGAAATTGGTTTGTTTCGTATAAAGATTGTATAGTTTCCTCCATTTGAGATAGAAGGATAAGAGAAACATCTTGAACTAAATCGTCAATTAAATGTAAGTCTTTATTGTTAGCCAAAACACTTGCACAAATATCTTTAATCGTGCTTTGCTCTTCAACTATTATTTCGTTCTTAGATAAAGAATATTTCTTTTGAGTCATAACTTGAACTTCCACCATTTTTGTTTTGCATAGCCTCGCTCAATCCCATTATACAAGAAATAATACCATCAATCTTTTCATTAGATTTAGATTTATCAGGTTTTACATTTCCTGCTGCATCGTAAGTTAGTACGATGTTAGACATCATCCACCTTAACACAGGATTACCTCCGTGTCTTAATTTTCCACTAAGGGCTAGCGATTCAAACTCTTTTGTTGCTGGACTCATAGTTTTATATCCTTGCCCTACAGGAATCATAGGACAACCTTCTTCAGTTAGGTCTATTACAATCTGTGAAGCGTTCCACCTATCATAAGCTATCATTTGTATATCGTATATCTCGCTTAAATCTCTAATCTTTTGTTTGATGTAATTGTAATCACAAACATCACCAGGAGTTAAATTAACGTGACCTTCTCTAGCCCATTTTGAGTAATTTACCTTATCTCGTTCTGAGCGTTTATGAGCGTTCTCTTCAGGTATAAAAGAATAACTTATAATATCGTAACCTCCATCATCATCAGGGAAAAGTAAAGATAGTGATGTAATATCTCTTGTAGATGCTAAATCTAAACCTGCATAACAAACTTTACCTTTCAAGTATCGTTCATTTACCATTCCATCACATTCCATCCACTTTTCGTCACTAATCCATCTAGATTCGTTGGCTACCCATTGATTAAGGTGAAGTCTACGGAAGGTGTTTTCGTATGAAGGCTCATTTTTTGCCTTTACAGCTTGTTGTTTCATATACTCTTCGGTGATGATAGTTCCGTAGCCTGGATTTGCTTTTTTCCAAACTTCTTCGTCAAAAATATCATCATCTTTATCAGCCTCATAAACAACTCCTAAAAATGAATCATCCTCGATACTACCATCAATAAGTCGTTTAGAATAATCGTAAAGTTCTTTACAAATGTGGTCTTTCTGATGCCCTGCTCCTGCTGTAGTAATTCCTAGCATCAAAGGCTCTTTTCTAGCACCCATAGAAGTAAGTAAAACATCGTACAAGTCACGATTCTTGTGCGAGTGAATTTCATCCAACAAACAACAAGAGAGGTTTAAACCGTGTTTAGTGTCAGCGTCAGCAGAGATTACTTTGTAGTAAGAACCAACCTTATCGTAGGTAATTGAATCTCGATAAGTGTTACCTCTTTTGATAAGCTCAGGTTCTTGTAAAACCATTTGCTTTGCTATACTGAAACTTAATCTAGCTTGCTCTTTATCGGCTGCTGCCG
>CESK01007126.1_pt1 | contig 13002 bp, 22 predicted proteins | sample 531091 | NCBI WGS metagenome assembly CESK01 (sample SAMEA2621271, study PRJEB7988) | marine metagenome | biome: marine biome (ENVO:00000447); feature: surface water layer (ENVO:00002042); material: "saline water (ENVO:00002010), including plankton (ENVO:xxxxxxxx)" | depth 5 m
AGTCTCCTGCCATACTAACAGTGTATTGGTCAGTACCAGAGCGCGTTACTGTTATACCTGAATCACCAAATACAGGCATTTCCTGTAAGTTTTTCTGCATTGCATTTGCTGTAGCGGTTTGCTCGTCACTGTTTGCATCACCGTGATAAACAATTTCTTTACTTAAAACACCATCAATTTCTAACTGATATGTGTATCCTGCTTCCATTTGTGTAGGAAAAGTAACATTGACTAAAGCTGTTGTTGCTTCAGGACTTAATCTGTCATCGAAGTTATAACGTGGTACATTTGTATATGGGAAAGTATCGTAATAAAACAAACCATCTTTATTGTAGTTGTAAATAAGTCTTTTGGTTGGTTGGTTTTTGTTAAACAATAACAATACATTTTCGTTAGGCGCAACACGATTTGGAAAGTTATCACCTAAACCATGATCAACATCTTGCAAGTATGTTGTTGCAGTATCTGTCACTCTATATATTCTTAAATTAGTTGGCGTAAAAAACAGTAAAAAGCTGTTATCTTTATCAACTTCAAAAGAGTGCATTTTATACTTGCCATCAGGCGTTGCTTCATTAACTTTTAAAAAGTTTACATCTTCTATTTTTAAAGTTTCTGTGCCTAAGTCTTCCGTGCCTTTTCTTATTAATCGCCAGTATCGTCTTACACGCGTGTCAGGTCCTTCTGTGTCCGTAACTGGCACATCTATGGTTATTCTAAAGTCTTGAAAGTAGTTTGTGATTTTAGGTATATCAGCTTCTTTAACCCAGTCAGAGTTATTAGCAGAACTTTCTAAATCAAACTGTGTGCTTTCAGGTGTAGTAGCAGTTGTGTTAAATCTAATACCACGTATATCAACAAACTTAATTGTAGATGTGTTTGATGCGCCAAGATCGTGTTGCCATGCGACCCAATTATCATTAGTGCCTATGCTTTTAGCAGCATCTGCACCGCCACTAAGATAAAACGTAGTGCCGTCATTATCGCCAAGATTAGCGTGGTTTCCATTACCGTTAGAGTCTGGGTCTGAAAAAGAACCAGTCGAATCTCTTTCAGTAGGCCCTACAGGCACAGCAACAAACTGTGAACCCATGCGTCTTTTAACTCCACCCTGAGGTGCAGTCACTACATTAGTAGCTGTTTCCATGCCTTTAGTGTACTGATCGATATCAGTTCTTGATTTTATTTCTTCTGATAGTTCACCACTAACAAAGCTATTTTGTACGAAGTTACTCTTAGCCATTAGTACCTCACATCAAGGAATGGTCTGCTCTGTATAGGTGTAATAGGGTGTTGCTGTGAATCAGTATATCGTGCCATGCGAGAAGCATTCAGATACTCCTCTGCCATAATTTGTTTTGTTGTAGCGTTGTCGCGTACAGACATAGCAAAGTCTTTTGCCAATGCGTACTCAATCATTTTAGCAAAATGTACAGGGAACTCATTCTCAGGTACATCTGCTATGTAATCACAGAACAAGTCACCGCTATGATTTACATATACTTTGTCTTCAATAATTTGATATGGTTGATTAGGATTAATCTTAACCAATGTTAGTAAGTCAGAGGGTAGTGTGTATTTAGCATTCCACTCTGTACCAATAATAGCTGTAGCATCTTTATTTAGTTGTGCTTTTTTTCTAGCAAAGCCCCAACGATACTTAGTTAGTTCAGCTTTAACGATATTGTCATACAAGTTGTTAGCTACAACCTGCGCTCGTGCGTTGCCAGTAAGTGATGTTATTGGCAAATCACCTATCAGAATTAATGCGTTAGAAATTAGTTCTATTTTACTAGCCATGATTTACCTTTATGTAGAAATGAAAAGGGGGGCGAACCCCCCTTAGGTGTTACTAAGCCGCTACGTTATCGTAGTTGATTTTCACTAGACCTGCAGTGTCGCGGATAGCCGCGCCTGCTTTCAACATTCCGTTACAAAGGAAAGAAACCTTCTCAGGAATATAGTCAATAGTAGTCTTGTTATCAACACCGATAGCTAGACCAACAGCATCTTTAGCAAATGCGTATGCTTTAACTTCAGCAGTTGAGCCATCAACTGTCAAACCGCCTTCTGAGCGATCTTCCATAGTGATAACTTTAAAGCCTGCAAATGTATCAATTTCACCATTTACAAGAGCCTTAACATTAGCGTAGTCAGATGATGAAGTTTTTTCAGCACCTAACAAGTCAGACAAACCTTTACCATTAAGAACACAGAAAAGATCGCCTGAACCAACGCCTGCTTTAACTAGTTCGATTTTAGCCGAAACAAGATCGTCTGGGCTAAGACCAGTAGTACCAGTACCAACAGTAGCGCCCGGAGTTGCCGCATCCATTGAATCAATAACAAGCTGATCAAGTCTACGACCTAATGCGCCTGCAATAGTTTGAGCAAGTTCTTGCTTCTCATCAAAGTTTACTTCAGCCGCATCAAAGATGTCAGTGAACTCAGGAGCAACGAAGTTAGTAAGAGTAGCAGTAACTAAGCTGTGAGCAACGTTCATTGGAGATACGTCAGTAGAAGTAGTACCACGAGCGGCGGCAGTGCCTTTACCCATTGCGCGGAACTTGTAAGTGTCACCAACTACGTTATTACGTACGGTAACTGCGTCACGAAGAAGTGAAGCGTTTTGGTAAGCATGCTTCACCATGCTGTCAAATTCTGTGACAGCTACAGGAGATAGATTTACACTCATTTTAATATCCTCGAAAAAGAGATTTAATTTAAAAGTTTTTCAAGGTTTTCGCTGAGTACCCAGTAAATTGGTCAGCATCCAACCTAAATTTACCGAGCCTATGGGGATAGGGTATTCGATGCGCTTATTATAACACCGAACACCCATACTTGTAAATATTAACCGCCAAACGATGCAATCATCTGTTGAACTTTGCGCTCATGGTTAGGATCAACACTTCTAAGGAACTGACCATTCTCATGGCGTTTAAACATTTCTGCTTCTACGTCTGCCCATGTAAGACCTTGCGGATGCTCGCCACCCTCGATAGGTAGTTTAGCAGGGACAGTAGCTTTAACGATAGCTTCAATAAGCTGTACGCTGTCTGCTGTAGTTACTAAATCTTGCACTTGAGTATAAGTATCAGCATCTAGGTTGTTCTTTAAAAACCCTTCAACATTCTTCAAACGCTGAGTTGCATTGTCACCTAGCTTTGCCATCTCTTGTTCAGCACTAACTTCTTCAACTGCTTGCTCTTGTGCAGTTAATAGTTCCCATGCACGACCATACGCCTCTTCAGACATATTCGTATCGTTAGCAAACTCAGTTAGTTCAGCAAGCAACGCATCATCTTGCTCTACACCCTCAGGGATAGAGTAACCATCCTTAGGTGCGCCTTTAAATCCACCAAACTTTTTTTCAAGTTCAGTGTACGCCTTTGCTTGTTCTGCAACGGACTGGTACTTATCTGCTTTGTACCACTCTGGAGTTTCACCTGTACCCTTAATACCTTCAGCTAGAAAATACTCGTTCTCACCTAACGTGGGTTCGGCATTGTCTAACAAGGTATCAGAAGTAGTTTCTTGTACTTCGGCTTGTTCGTCTGACATATTAACCTCTTACTTTAGCTTGTTGTATTAAATTGATCACATACTTCACTACACCTGACTCACCATTATGATAAGCCGCTTCGTAGTTTACGTTCTGTGATTCAAAGGGAGTATCGTTGCCATAGATAAAACGAGACGTTAAATCTTCAAGGACTTTCTTTCCTTCAGGCGTAGAGAAACAACCATTGTACGCCTTAGCTAATTCAATGGCTTTTAGTCTCTGTTCTTCTGCGTACCTAGACTTAGTTTCCGTAGAAGCCTTGTCTATTTTATTCCAACTCAAAGCGTAGTCTGTCCTTGCATTGGCTGTTCACCTGAAGGCATATCTTGCTGTGCCGCTTGTGCGCCTGCTTGTACAACTGCTTGCTTTTCAGCTTCACTTCTAACAAGTGATGCAGGCATACCTGCTTTATCAGCAACCCATGTACCAAAGTCTTCAAGTTTAAATCCAATCTTAGCTTGGTCAGGACCTGCATTTTGAAGTACAAACTGTACTGCTTGTTGAACAGTAAGTATATCTTCTGCATCCTGTTGCCTTGCTAGAGGGGACATAAACTTAATATCTATGTCTCTACCATCTAACTGTAGCGGCTGAATAACGCCTCTACGAGTCAATATAGCAACAACACGCTTTATAATAGGGATTAATACTTCAGTTTGCAAGCGACCAAACGCAGAACCAATACGTTTTGCTAGTTCACGCGACTCAATAGCTACCTCTGTAGCTGATCTCACAGCCCCTGTAGGGTCGCGCAGATCATTGAATAACGCTTTCTTAATGTTCATTTGTAGGTCATTAATAACAAACTGTGATAATTGCAAGTTTGCACCAGTATCTAAACGTCTTAATGATGGATTAGCGTTGTTGTTAGAACCAACTGGAATAACAACACCTGGACTTATACTAATATTGTAGGGGTTTGTAACGCCATCATCAGTAGCTGTGTACATACCTGCAAGGTCAATAGCCGCTTTTTGTAGCGTAAACTCTTTTGCTTTGTTTAATGACTTAACATCAGGCAATGCTTGTAATGCAGGACCACGACCACGAATCTCACCTGCTACTTTAGAGTAGCGACCAGTGACCCACGGGGATGTTGGACCAAAGTCTTCCATCCAACTTACGTGATCTTCTTTGCCAATCCACAAACAGCCGTAATATGACTTAGCTTTTGGTAGGTAAACAACGCCTTCATAGGCTTTTACCATAGTCTCAGGCTTGTCTTTTATTACTTTCGCTATAGATGGTGATGGCTTAAACCCACGCCATTTACGCTCTAAGTCGCCTGCTTTAACTTCAAATCTACGCCAATGCGTTTCAACATTACCCTGTGGACCTTCCTCAAAGGCTATACCTTTTTGTGGAATAGCACTAAATACAAGAGGCATATCATCATCCTCTACCTCATCAATACGAAGTGTACCTGTGCCAATCAAAAGGTCTAGAGCGTGTTCATAGAATTGTGTAGCAAAGTTAGAACGATTAATGTAATCAAAAACTTCTTCAGCCTGCTCTTCTAGGTTGGCTTTTATTTCTTCTTCTGACACATCGTACTGACCTGTTTCGAGGGCTTTTATTACTCGAAGAGATGGCTCAAACGTAGCCCAACGCGACCATATAGGTGCTATGTTTTCTTGTAGCTTACTTGCACCCTGTTGAATAGCCTCTAATGCAGTTGAGTCGAAGATTTTATCCATCTTCTTTTGCCCTGCTACTACTGTCTCGAATAAGTTTCTGTTAGGTAAGAAGTATTCATACGCATCATCCAACTGGTCATGCCAGTGTGTAGCGCGTTTAAATGCGTTTGCTTCTCTTTTTTTAAGGTCTTGGAGAGAGCCAAGTTCTGATGGTAGTTTCATAAGCCAAATAATCCTTTTCTAATAGCTTTTTTTAACGCGCCTGCTCTGCCTGTTAATTTATCAGCATCTTGTTCTGTCAAGCCAAGTCTACCTGCACCTTCTCTGTCAACAATCTTTGCTTTGTCAAAAATATTAGCCTTGTCATAGGAAAGACGCTCACTACTTATAGCATCACTATGCACTACATCTTTTTGCAAGTTTCTCATAGGCTTAATACCGCCTAAAAGAGATTTCGCTCCTAGCTGACCGCGAGCCTGTGCCTTCAACATACGTTCTGTTTTTGCTTGTGACTCACGCAACCCTATCTTAGTTCGCTTTTCTAAAGCCAACTCTTCGGCTGTAGGCTTTGGTGCTTTTGGTCTGCTACCCATTTTGTTTCCTCATGTATTTGTACAGTTGATATGGTGTCCAGATAAAAGGGTTTGTTATACCCAATACCTGCTTTGTATGCCCTACACAAGTATTCAACATAAACAAAAAACGCCTACACTGTTTGGGCTTATAACTTAAAAGAATATAATTGTCATCAATTATACCATTTTTTGCGTCAGTCGTGAACAAGTCGAAATCATTTGTTGACTTACTACAAACAATTAGGCGATCAGCAGAAGGTTTCACAACATAACAGTGTCTTATGCCTTTTTTTAAAAATGGACTCCACCAGTTATATCTGTCATCTGTAAAGACAACAAATACCTCAGAAGACACTGAAGTTGACCTTTGCTTGTGTAGGTTTTGTAAACTTGCCAGTAGAGCGTAGTGCTGAACGACCTTCACCTTCACCTTGTAGTGCGTACTCAAGGGCTTCCACAGGGTGAGAGTATTCATTCTTATCTGGTTCATCAGTGTAGTGTTCCCCTGACTTCTGTACTCTACGGTAGCAGAACCCACCTTGTAAGCCTTTACGAATCATAGAGGCTTTGGGTAGGACAACGAAACGTGGCTGTCCATCCATACACATTTCTTTCATGGGTACTTCTAGGGCGGCTCTACGTTTTAGTGGGTCGTTAGTAGCTGTGGGTTGGCATGGTACACCTGCCGCACGAAGTATCTGGAATGGTGTATCTGAGTTGGCTTGGTTTTTATTGTTGCCAGAAGGATCACCCCACCCTTTGAACTCGTGGTCAGGGTATTTTTCTTCAATATATCGTTTAAGTGTTGGTGCAAAATCAACAGCACCAGAGTCGGTAAGAACCATTTCATCAAAACATATCCATCTGCCTATGGCAGTTCGTTGTAAAAACGCACACGCAGGGGTACGACCAAAGTCCATTCCTAAGACAATAGGGTAGTCGAGGGATGGTTTAAAGTCATCCATGTGTTGGCAATGTACGCTATCAGTGTACATAGGATGCACTGGCTTACCGTTCGATACAAATCCATATTCATTGGCTAAGTTTACCTTTATCCAGTCATTAGATTTACCATTTAGACCACGCTCATAGTAGCCTTCAGGTAAATTTTTTAAGTTTTCAGCGTTAGGGTTTATCTTCCACTCTTCGCCTTCTTTGAACACACCCCCTGCCTGCCTAAAAAATGACCAATCATCAGGGCGTTCAATTTCAGCTAGCTTGAAATACCAGTGATCTTCATCAGGGGCGTTAGAGTCTCCTAGCATTCCATGATGCGTAGGCTTTATTCCTTCCTTTGGTGATGGGTAACGACCATGACGTAGGTCTAACATATCTAAAACGGCTTTAGAGTGTTCTTTTGTCTCGTTTAGCCACACCCAAGTACATTGGATACCCCTTGCCTTTTTAACGTGTTCAGGTCTGTCAAAGGCGATAAATACGACATCACACTCAACCTCTGTACCATCTTCTAAATTGAAGCGCATAAAGTGTGTAGGGGGTTCTTTATTACCTTGTTTGAAGTCACCTAACTCACCATGTATTTCTAGCCAGTCTTTAATAGTTGTAGAGAACAGTTCAGAATAAGTGTTACGAGCCGCAATAACACGTGATAAGCGTTTGTTGTAGTTTTTGTGTTCAGGGTCAGTTATGGGTTCTTGTTCACAGATAAGGTCGAGCAGTTTAAGGATACACTGTACTGTCTTGCCAGAACCTAGCGGACCCATGATGAAGGAGTTACGTGCGCGACAGTCAGAAAAGTCCTGAAGAACTTGTCCCTGTGGGCATAAGTCGTATTGTATTTGGCTCATTTGATAGTAATATCCGCTTCAGTCTTAATGACTACTCTAGCACCACACGACAGTATAGGCTTGTCGTTACCACCGTATATGATTTCACTTGGACCATGTATTTCTACAGCATGACCATAAGTATTTTTCTTGCCTTCTTTTACAGTTAATACAGGCTCATTTTCATTGTTCTTTTTATTTGAGCGTATTTTGTGCTGATTAACATGGATATACTTAATAGTCATTTGATAAGAGACTTTTTCTTTTTTGGTGCTTGATAAAATGGGCTTTTGCCTTGCTCAATCATTTTCTTAGCATGGTTTGCCGCTTTTTTTTGTATTTCTTCAGGTATAGGCACTGCATCTTCTTTAGTTCTAAGGAACTCAACTTCAGCTTTAGACAATGTTGGCACTAAACTAGGCACTAATGTTTCCTTGCCGCCTATATTAATTCCAATAGAGTATTCAGTCATTACGCTACCATCATCACGTTTAATAGGACCAAGCCATCCACGCGAACTTTTTTTAGAGCCATCAACTCTTGTCATACCTTGTGCCATATTATTTATCCTTTTTGCCAAATATTTTATCCCAGTTTTCATCGTATTTTTTACGTGTTTCAGCAGTTGAAGTTCTAGGTTTACTGCCCTTACCACCATTTGTTTCAGGGAAGTGTCTATCCCTTGTAGCTTTATCTAATTTATGTAAGTGACTCATCTAACTCATCCTCAAAGTTTGCAGACATCTTATCGTAAACAATGTCTAATATTTCACGCATTAACATCTCATCCTTGTCTATTAAAGCATTACCGAAACTCTGAATCAACTCTAACTCAGTGTCACTTACGTATTCATCACTTTCAATCATAATCATCGTAACCTTCCAGAGTATCTCTTAATATTATATGTTTACAAAGGTCAATATAGAATACCGTTTTTTCATCGATTAGAGAGCTTGCAACTTCAACCTGACCCTCTTCTATAGTAATCATAATTAAATCGCCTGTAAAGCCTTCTAAGGGCGTTTTAGGCATATTAGGGCGGATAGGGGTTACTTTCATGAGACTCCAAATTTTTTTTTGAGGGGCATATATATATATGTAGACCGCTCGGCTTCGGGGTGGGGGGTGGTGCTGCTCTCCCTTCATTTTATAGGCGAATGGGCGAAAGTGCGGCTCGAATGTTGCTGGGCTCACTATCTAGGCACTGCCTGCCCTCTGGGCGCTGTTTACTCAGTGTTACCGTCATACCTCTTCCTTTGAAGGCTAACGACTAGCTTACTATCCCCAGTGTTCTCTACGCTTTTAAGTCTGGGTTGCAGGTACTGGGCGAGCTTCTCTGTACTATCTACTGCACTTTTATAATCTGATAACTCCCCAGTCGTCTCAGCTATCTGCTTAATCTTGATGCAACTATCTACCAGATCCAGTATTGGGTCGTAGTCTGGATACTTCTCAGCCAGTCGCTCATGTAACAGTCTTTTAAGTGGTCGGTTACCACTGCCTTTAGGTCTTCCACGTTTTGCCATTATTTAATTTTCAACCTCTTAATATTTAAGCGAATTTTATTCCCCCAATTATAACATTGGCGCGGTGTATTCATTTGCTATCAGTAAACAATATAAGTAATATTACTACTGGGGCGCGTTAGCCCCTACAAGACATAAATTAACTAGGAGATATAAAATGATAAATAACGACACGCTTACCCAGTCGGGTATTGCATCAACTCGAATAATGGACCTGCTTAAAGGTTGTGGTTCTTTACATTCTGCAGTCTGCCAGTTGGACCTAGATAATAGGGCTTTACTAGCTGAACACTTCCCAGAGGTTTTACAGGTTGCTCAGGCTTATGGTGCAGGTTGTACATTCTTAAATGATTTAGGGGGTGAATTATGAGTGATAAGGATTTAATTAAAAATCAGGTGCTAGCTATTAAGGAAATTATTACCAGTGGTGAAGATCACGTTTATATGCCCAGTGAAGAAGATGGGAGAGAGTGCGACTATAAAACGGCTGAATCTATTTCCGCTTACGACTGGCTAGAAGGTGCGCTCGATATAAAGTACAAGATAGATTCTAATGGCGACTGTATAGGCGGTGAAGTATTAGTTTGCTTTGGTGGTCCTACCGTCTGGGTTGATACTGAAGCCACGTTGATTAGGGGCTATTGGTGGGGCGATACCTGCCTCATGCACTACCACGACGACCCAATGGGTTTAAATGATGCAGTAATCGAATTATGGGGGTGCAGATAGTGTTTAAATATCCAAAAACTAAAGAAGAGTTTGTAGCGTGGCTGTTAGACCTTGAAGCCAGATCAGAGGCTCAAGCCCCATATTTTGACGCTAGGCTTTTAGATAAAATTAATCAGGTTAAATCAATTATTAATAATTGGGAGACTGAATCATGAGTGTATTAAAGAAAGTTGACATTTTTGCTACCTACGAAACGGTTGAAGAGTTGCAGGCTTATATAGATCAATTCTCAGGCAGTGAAAAAGTAATAGCCAATATGGTTATGGGTTTAACGTGGAATACCTGCGCCCATCTAGTTAACCAGACTGCCGAACCTGTTAAAGCCTATAAGCACCTTATAAGGTGGGGACTGGATCAGGGTTACAAGGTGAAGGTATACGGTGAAGGGCAATTAGACTACTCAGGGCTACGCTTTGAAGAGGCAGTCGAAACGGTAGAAGGTTGCGACGTTGGGAGCATTGAATTTGTAGATCCTGAAGATGCTGACAATTCGCTCGCATGGTTCTCATATGTTTTAGAGTGGAATCAACCGCCCGAAGAATCTATTAGCGACTGGGGCATTAATGAGATCACTAGCCAATGGGAAAAGGCTTATTTTGGGGGTGAATCATGAGCGACCAAACTGCCTTTAGAATACGTCAAGAAAATGCCTCACGTTATCTAGCCTTGAAGATGCACCAGAGGCGCGAACGCGTGGCGCGTATCAATTCATTTATTGGGTGGCTTACTGGTAGCTTATTAGTTGCCAGTCTAACCACTACTTATTTATTTGCTTTTATGGGGGTTTAATATGAATATTGAAGAGTTAAAAGAATATATAAATTTAAAAGTACGCGCTCCGCTCTGGGATGCTTCCGTTGCTCTGGAAGATGCCCGCCATGAGATCAGCCAGATCGATCTGGAAGGTATGTTGGAACAATTCGAGTTTGAGATCGACGATATGCGCGAGCAGTTAAAATATCTGGTCGAAGATATAGAGGGGGCAGAAAGTGAATAAAAAACAGCAACTAGCACTTTTTAGAAAATGGTCTCAAGATAATCAGGGGCTGACTTACCTGCAATTCAGGCGGACCGTTGTTATTGGGTTCGACTGTTATATGGTCCAGTGGTGCGGTATGTGGCTCGGTATTGAGTCAGATGGATACACCCACTCATAACCTTCAAACCTTATAAGGGGCTTTTTAAGCCCCTTTTTTTTCGCCTATATAATCGCATTACCCCTACTGATAAAGTCCTTTAGAACGCAATCTGATGCGTTTTTAGGGTTCTGCCAGCCGCTTTTTTGGCAGCTTAAAATTTTGGCAGCTTAAATTTTCAAAAATTTTTAAAGAACATACCCGCCTCAGACAAGTAAGGCACGGTTTTATAAAACAAGTAAGGCACGGTTTTTCAGTACCGAAAATCAACTGTATCTATCTCTCAAATAATTCATAGATACTGGCAACTCATCACAGCTCCCATCATCTACTTCATTGAGCATCCAGATACCACGCCATGATCCATTGGTCTGGGCAGTTAGATAGTCCTCATCATGCTGATAGAATATACCAGAGAAAAGCCCTAACATATTCTTACCATCAGCCCTACGACCATAAGCTATATCCCTATCCTGAATATGTCCGCAGACACAACTCATATACTTCTTGGATAACATTGCCTTAGCTGAACTACAGGGTCTACCCATTATACCTGATGTGAAGTAGTGAGAGTAGGCTATACCATCAATAACTGCTACTTCTAGGAAATCATAGACCTCAAATCCAAACTCATCTAACTTGAAATCATCGTAGCTAATCAGCCCTTCGAGTTTTTCATCGGCTTCAATAGCGCGTTCAATTCGTTGTTCATGGTTTCCGAGAGTGTAGACCATTCTTGGATTCCACTGTCGTTGCTTATTTTTAATGAGTCTTTTCTGTTCCTGCCTGATGGGATCGATAAAGGCTTCCATTGCCCTGATGCCTGACTCAATATCTGCGGTGTATCTTCTACCTGCAAAGGAGCGCGAGCCAACGTCAAAGCGTGAGAGGCTTGGCATATCAAAATGATCGCCCAAATGAACGATAACATCAGGTTTTTTATCGACAGCATATAATCCTGCCCATCTTAGATGGTCAATAGGTTGATTAGGTTTAACTTGGGTATCGGGTATTACAAGATGCTTGGTCATTCTCTTACCTCGCAGTGGGTATTATAATGATTTTATCACGCATTTCTAATGCTGTATATTTATACAGTACATACCAAATTGTAATGGTTCGTTTCGGTTACTGGTGAACCACGCCAGTTACACAGGCTAACGCCCTAACCTAGAGGAGTATTAGTGCTGAGATGGCAAGTGCTACGCCACCACCAATTACGATTAACTCAGAACGCTTGAACGTGTACTCTTTCTTGAGCCATGAAACAAGGTCTTGTCTTGCTTCTTGCAACTCCGCCTGAGCCTCATCAATAGCGTTATCTGCCGCGTCATGCGCGTCTTTGATTGCTTTTTCCAAATCTTTCTTAGCCATGTTTTACTCCTTAAAATGGAACGTCTTCTTTTAGGAAGCTATCCTGTTGCTGTGGTGCTTCATTGAATATCACTTTCACATTACCAAGAATTGGTGGTCGCTCTTTACCTGCTTCACGCTCTTCTTTGGTCATGCTCTGCGAGATAAACCCATGATTACCATACTGGTCTTCTTCGCTAGGGTTGATAAAGGTGGTCAGGTTTACATACTTTGCTACTGATCCATCCTTCTTGGTTACTTCTTTGATGCGTGACTTATCAATCTTAGTCACATCAATCGATACACTTACGCCTATCTTACTCATGTTAAATTCCTCACTTCTGATTTGATTTCCTCTACGGCTAAACTAATTTGGTCAGCCAGTTTTTCGATAAACTTTTCATCGCGCTCAACACGCACAACAAAAGGTTTCATATCAGGGTGATAGGACATAAAGTCCCACCATTTTCTGCCTGTAATGTACAAGCAACCCTGTACCTGAGCATAGTGTTTACTCGGACATACGCCCTTTCTACTCCATGCTATGTGGTTCTTTGGTGATGGGCATTTAAACTCTACACCCCCATCATCATTAACTAATCCATCAGGGCTACAACCGAACTCACCTGAGTCATCTAGTATAAACCCTACTTCCTCTACGTCAATACCATTCATAAATTCATAGGTGGCTCT
>CESK01006017.1_pt1 | contig 12893 bp, 27 predicted proteins | sample 531091 | NCBI WGS metagenome assembly CESK01 (sample SAMEA2621271, study PRJEB7988) | marine metagenome | biome: marine biome (ENVO:00000447); feature: surface water layer (ENVO:00002042); material: "saline water (ENVO:00002010), including plankton (ENVO:xxxxxxxx)" | depth 5 m
TTTTTAAATTTATATAATTTAGACATACTTCTCCACATTAAATATAGATATTATTTGAGATGCAATAGAAAGTCTAGGTGCTTTTGGACCTTATGTAAAACTTTTTTATGTACTGTATTCCACAAATATCTATCATCTTCCTTATAATCACTATTGTATATACAGTATAATAAAAGCGCATAAAACTTAGGATTTATGCCAATTTTAGTCCAAAACTTAGCTTCTCCAGTCATATGTAATTGATGATGATGTGTATAACATAATGGTACAGTATAGTAATCAGAGACTTTCATACCCATAGCTTTAGGTTCAGCTATTGTAATATGATGCGCTTGGCAGCAGTCATAATAACAAAGTATACAAGGTTTAGATGCTACCCATTTTAGGTATTTATTTGATCTGTATCTTTTGCTTTTTTGAAACATTATGACCTTTTATAGTATTGTATGTTTTTTTATAGCCAAAAAATATACAAAGTCTACTAAGACCTTCATGCACAAGACCACTAGATTTACGCTGAGATATACCTAGATTTATAGATAGTTCCATAACACCGTAGTTTTCCCAACAAAATAACTTCATAATTTTATCATGTGGTTTACAGATATGTTTATCTATTTTAGCCAGGAACATCATAGCACCTATTTTACTACCCATGACATCTGAATTATCACCATCAACTTTAGGTTCTAGCTTTGCAGCTCTACCACCTATTTGAGCTATCTCGCAAAGTCTACGATACCTAGAACCTGCTTCATATTCTAATGGTGTAATAAGTTTACGATGCAGCATATACTCAAGTCTTGATTCTCTAACATTAAAGAATACTACTCGTTTATCTATAACTTTTCTTATTATTTCTTTTTTATCCATTCAGTATACAACTGTTTATATATATTAACTTTGAGACGAAATGAAGTGTCTTTTGAATATTTATCCATTAGCCGTTGTATGCGATTAGTGGATTTACATCTATGTAAACGATGGATTGTACTTTTGATACCATACCTTTTGGTAGGTATCAACAAGTAAGAAATCAGCATACTAATATTATATGCAGTATATTCGTAATTATTTTTTATTTGTTGTTTTCCACAAATCACGTTAAAGTTAATCTTAAACTGATTTGCAATAAAGTGTTGTAAATTATTAATCATAGGAGATGTTATGTTAAGAATAGATTATAGGCATAGTGCTAGTAGAGGTAATGCCTTTATAGATAGTCCAGCTTATTGGATAATCACAGAATTATTTGGTTATGAAGATAAAGCAAATGATAGGATGATTATGGGTAATGCAGCAGAAGAAGCCGCATATGAAGGACTAAATGGATTGCATCCAGACCAAGTTATATCAGATGCAGAGTCAGCATTTGATAGAGAATCAGATAATAAAGAAGCTCCTGAAAGAGCTTGGTCAGGACTAATAGCTACAAGATTTGTAGATTCATTAAAAGAATTTGGTAAAGTTAAAGGATACCAAAGAGAAATAATTACAGAAAAATTTTATGGATTAACATATCCAATAAAATGCCTACTGGATTTTGAGTTTAAAGATATAATAGTTGATACTAAAGCAACAGCTTATCTTAAGAGATTAAAATCCGGTAGTCTAGATAGTAATTGGTATCCAAAAGATTCTGATGTAAGGCAACAGTTATTGTATCAAAAGGTTTTTGGTAAACCTACTATGTTACTATATGCTTCTGCTAAAGATCAAGAATGTGTTGATATGGTTGATAGAGATCCAATGTATCTACAACAATTAGTAGGTGCATTTAGAACTATTGAACATATAACTAAAATAGCCAAGACCAAAGATGATATTGTCAAAATGTATCCATTAACATTTGACAATTTCAGATGGGGAAAAGGCATGACAGAATCCAAGAAGTTTGCTAAGGATGTATGGCAAACTATATGGAAAATATAAAACAAATAATGAAACGTATAAACAAAAGGAGAACAAATATGGAACTAGAAACATATGATTGTACTATCAAAGGATTAAAAGATATTCATGATGCTGAGAATCCAGTTAAATACTGGTTAGCAGTAGATCTTGATGATGGTACAGAAAGAAGATTGTTTGTAGAACAAAGTTGCAGACAAATGAATAAAGGTGATCGTATTAAAGTACATGGTTATAAGATTCGCAAAGCAGGATCTATAAATCAAACTTGTACAAAGATAGATCATTTAACAGGTGATAAGCATGTAGAAAGTATAAATAATTCACCTGCACCAAAGGTTTCTAATGGTCAAACTGTTAATAATATAAGTGCTTCAGTAGACCAATGGAAAGAAAAATACAGATTGACTATGTCTAATTTACTTAGTTCGGTTCTCCCTTCTAAGCAAATAGAAGAATATGATACTGTATTTGTTGAGATAGATAAGTTATCTAGAAAGATACTTAAAGCTCAATATGATGGGGATGAAGCCCCATTTTAAGCATGTTTAACCTATATTAGTTAGGTTCGACCCAAAAGCATCCCAGGTTTTAATGTTAAAGACATCTCCTACCTGGGGTGCTGAAAGAAAGGATAAAATAATATGAAAAGATATAAAATATCAGTTATGGAAAAAGGGTATGTTATTAAAGAAAATTATATAATGGCAGAAGATGAAGATGATGCACATGAAAGATTTTATAATTATGAAGAATTAGACAATCCTGAATGGAAAATAGTGGAAAGTAAGATGAAAGAGGATAATGTAGAAATAACAGAGGAGAAGAAATAATATGAAAACAATATTAGTTATATTTACATTAATAAGACAAGATGGATATGTGGATATAAAAGTTCCAACAGTCTATCAAGATAATTGTATTAAGACAGCAGAGTCTTTGCTAATAAGCATGAATGAAAAAGTATTTATAAATAGTATGCCAGTATTAGCTTTTAGATGTGTTAAATTAAATAATCATAAGGAGTATGTAAAATGATAACAGAAAAAAGATTACAAGAAGCATTAGAGTATTTAGCAACTACAGATGAAGAACATGCTAAGTTATCTGCAGGTATAGATTATCTTAAAGATAAACATAAAGCAGATAAAGCGCAATTTATTATGACTAATCCATCAGCACATTTACAAAAATCTGCTGCTATGAAAGAAACTGCATATTATAGTTCAAATGATTATATGAATTATATATCAGAAAAAAAAGATGTAGCTTATAAATTAAACTTACTAGAAAATAAAAGAGCCAAAGAAAACCTTGTCGTAGATGTTTGGCGTACACTAGAAGCGAGTAGAAGAAAAGCAAGTGTCTAAGTATAAATTTAAAACTTACAGGTATATGTTGGGGGTCGTTACCATAGAAGCAGAGACAGAAGATAAAGCATTAGAGAAGTTTCAAAACTTAAAAGGAACTGATCTTGACTGGCAAGTCTGCAAAACCAAAGACGATCTCACAACATATGAAGTCAAGTTGGATAAAGACCTATCAAGATAGTCATCATAGACTCAAAGAAAATATATTATTTCAAACAGTAATATTACAAGCAATATTAGATGCTCAGTATATGGGATTAGAAACATCATTATTAAATTTTAAGATAGATGCTATAGAGTGGCTAGTAACTAACTCTGATGATTTTAATTTTATTGTAGATCTATCAGGATATAATCCTGAGTATATAAAACGTAAGATAGATTTACTTGTAGAAAAAAAAATTATTAAGTATACTAAAGCACAGCTTGAATTAATATATGGAGATAGACCTTACAAAAGAACAAAGTTTATGATAGAAGATATAGAACATGACCCATCCTGATTTTTTTAAAAATATCTTATTAGAACAAATAGGTGGTAATCATTATTTAGATTTTGATATTCAACCTGCTGAATTTATAAATAGAAACAAATTACTTTTTGCTGAAGGCAATGCTATAAAGTATATTTGTAGACATTCTAAAAAGGGTGGTAAAGAAGATATACTAAAAGCTATTCATTATTTGGAGATGATTTTGGAGAGGGATTACTCTCACGATAACAAAGATAACAAAGACGTTTACGAGTAGCAAATACTACAAAAGAATCATTTGTAAATAGTTCTCTCATACAATGATTGCATTTTCCCACATAATATATTTTTACTTTAGCCAATTAACTATTCCCCATACAGACATACTTGCATACATAATCTCCATAAGCATTCTTGGATTATCTTTATCTTTGTAACCAAAATAAGCCCATGCTAAACATGAAGTTAAACTTAATGACCATCCTATAACTTGACCTATACTAGATTTAAAAGTAGTTAAAACTAATATAGAAATAAATGCTGTTGTAAAAAATATCCAGCGATTTGTCATTAGTTATTTGATTTTTTTAATTGATAATATTTTATTATCTTTAGATAGGGTGGCTAATACTTTAGAACACATAAAAGTAGCATTAGAGTTTCTAGTGCTAATTCTACGTTTATTTAAACATTCATGAACGCTTTTCATATAAGTATATTCCATTAGTCTTTGTGGTTCTCCAACAAACATTAATAGTGCTATAACCTCAACCATTTTTTTTATGTTTTAACTCCTCAACATCTCTTTGTAATTTTTCTATTTTCTTTTCTGCTTCTCTTAATAAAACTTTAGTATGTATATTATCATCTAATTGTTTTTGATGCTTATCTATTATACTTGCGTTATGCTCGATGAGCATCAGCATTTCAAGATTTTTGGGTGTCTGTTCTGCTTTTTTAAGTAGATCAGCAGATTGTAATTGATCTTGTGTTTCTAATTTATTTAGTCTTTCTAATACACCAAAGTATGCCCAAGTGCCTACAGATATAGCACCAATAATACCAATCATATTTTTTATTGGCATTGCTACTGATGTTTTATCGCTTATCTCCATCTTTTTTTCCATAAAACTTTTCTCTCCTTTTGTCTGCTTCTATTTCTGCTAACCATTTCTTTGTGTTTAGATCATCAGTATCTTTTGATACAAAGCTTTTATCCATGTAATCTATAAATAAAATTAAAAAACAAAGAAAAATTAGGGTATTGATAATCATTTAAACTTTTTTCCAGTTAATAAATTTGTTACAGATATTCCATAGTTACCACCAACAACTATAAATATTAGCCAAAGATATGCTTCTGGAATAGATTTTAAAAGATCAAAGTAAAACTTTGTTTTCTCAATCATTTCAGGATCACCCCAATATGTTGCATATGCTAATATTCCTAGTGGTGCTAATATAAAAGATCCTAAAATTAAATCTAAAAATAAAGATCCTTTTCTTCTAGCACGTTCACCACCATTTCTTATTTCTTCTATAGCCGCTTGTTGTCTAGCTATATCTCGTTCTTTTTTTCTATTAAAATAAGATCCAACAGCTTTAGATCCTACATTAAATAATAATTTATAAGGTATCATTAACATCTCCATCTTCGTCTAGCTTGACGTAATCTAGAGTTAGGATCTCTAGCTGCTTTTGGAAACTTCTTCATTTGTCCTGCACTTCTTGCACAGAATGATTTTCTTCTAGCTTTTTCACGTTTAGTTAGACCTGATTTTTTAGTTACAGCAGTTTGTAGTTTAGATCCTGGATTTAATTTTCTATATGCAGCAACACCTGCTTTAGTCATTCCTGCGCCAGATTTAGTAGATCTAAAATTTCTTTTATTTCTTCTTGGCATTCTACTTCTACGTCTTTCTGCCATTATGTAACTCTCCTATATCTTCTTACTTTTTTAGCTATACGTTTAGGTTGTTTACTAAATTGTTTACCTTTGCGTGTAGCTCTCCTTTTAGCTCTTGAAGTTGCAGCATATTCTGCTGGAGTAAGTGCTTTTATAGCTTTCTCAGGTAAGTATCTTTCACCTGTTTCAGATGATTTTTTACCTGATTTAGTTCTCCATTTTTGTTTAGTCCAAGATCTTAGACTTCTTTGTCTTTTACTTAGTGCCACGACTTCTCCTTATACTTTCTTTACCTTTTCTAAAAATTTTTACTACTTCAGTTTTACCCATAACTTTAGCTCTTTGCTCACCTACAGTTAAAATCTGAATTTTTCTAGCAAACGGCTTTTTAATTTTTTTAACTTTAGCAACAGTTTTTCTCGCTGCAGTAGGATTCTTGAACGATATATTAACAGTATCTTTCGGATTTTCATCTGTGTAGAGTCGTCTACCATATTTCTTTCCTGGATGTTTGCCTGTTCCTTTTTTTGGATTTTTCTTCATCTCTATATTTATATAATTTAGTCCAACATAGGTTTGACAACCATGTTGCGAAAGTATCCAATTTTATCCAAATCTTTCTCATTATTTTTTATACAAATACATTCTGGATCTTTCAAGCATCCATAATCTGTATAATAAAAACAATCATTAAGAGCTATGTTTTTTTTGTATTCTAAATTTTGCGACACGAACAGCTCCTTTATGTGGTGTGTATGCACCTTTCATAAGTTTATAGTTTTCACCTTTTTTCATCCAATGAAAACCTTTTGGTGCTTTAACTGATTTCATCATTATTTATATCCACCCCCTGCGGCTTTATATTGTTTAGCTAACATTTGTGCTTTTCTAGCACTCCATTGTCCAGGTTTTCCACCTTTAGACCCTGCCATTATTCTATTAAATATTCTTTTACGCATAGCAGGTTTGGTATAATTACCAGACTTGTTAACTGTAGATTTTTTTTTACGTTTCATAATATTTCTCCTATCCAACGTCCACCTTTATTCATAACTAATGGTATTAGTTTAGGGTGTCCATTTATTATAGCAGCAGCTCCTATTATAGGTCTAGCTCGTTGTGTTTTGTTATATCTAAAAGCTAAAGAGTCTTTGTCTACTAAGCATCCTACTTGCAAACCAAAGTATAGTCCCAAGCTATTGCCATAATATTTTATGTTGTACGAACTGTGATAGTGTCCTTGACAACAACTCATACCCATAGATTGAGCTAACTTTAAAACATCAGCTACTTTACCATGACAGAAGTATACAGGACCAGCAGGTGTTTTTATAGTTAAATCATCATGCCATTTCCATTTTTTTACTTTTAAAAAATCAGCATAGTTTTTAAGATATGCTTTAGGAATCCCATGTTTTACTGCCCTTCTAAATACTAAACTACCATGATTAGAGTCTAAAAGATCCATTTCTGGGAATAACTTTTCTATCTCTGCAATTATAGGTAGTGATTGTTTTAGCTCATCTCCTGCACTTGGTAAGTCAGGATCATGGTCATGAAATGAGAGAGCATGTTTATCTAGTTCATCACCAATATGTATTACTTTATCAGGATTAATATACTTTTTTAGTTTAGTTAAAAAAGGTATTAAATCCTTATGGTGGTAAGGAACATGAGTGTCTGATATAATTAACACAGATTTATACATACTTATGTAATATTCTATTTTTAGTAGAAAGTCTATATCTTGTAAAACTAAGCTGTAGGATCTCTCCATTCTGGCATACACCAGCTTATATGTTCATATACACGAATATTTTGTTTTTCAAATTCTAAATCTATTTTATAACCTAATTTTTCTGCACTAATATCACAACTAGTTTTACTTCTGTAATATTTCATAGGATCTTCAAAATAGTTTAAACATTTCATATTATCTGCTGTTTCAGCAAAGCATATTATTCCTATTATAGTAAACATTTTCATTAAAATAATGTTTCGTAAGGTGATCTTACGAGTCCTTTTAGTTTGTATTGAGTATATCTTGGTCCTTTATATCTAGGGTGTCCTGTCTGTCCAAGTACAAAGTCTACAGCTACATCTATAGCTAAATCAGGAGATAGATTGCCTTCTTTTTCTAATCTATCAGCTATAGTTCTTGCAGAAGTTTGTAACCAAATAGGTAAGAATTTTTCACCCACTTGACCACCAATTTTTTGAAATTTTTCAATAGCTGTATCATCTTTAGATGTAATATTAGGAGACCATTTAGTTGTAAGATATTCTTTATTAGTAAGTACTTCAATAACAGCTTTAGGTAATGATCCAATTTTTTTTAATCCTGTAGCTTGTGGATCTGTTACCCAATGGAATGGTTCCATGAGTTGTTTACTGAATGTAAGTACTTGTCCGTTACCAAGATCTATTCTTGTTGGATCTTTATTTTCTAATTGAGAGTGTCCGCTAAAAATATAATTCAATGCTGTACCTATTGTTGCATATGTCATAGCTGCACGAACAAAATAATATTGATACAAACGTCTAGTAGTAGGATCGCTTGTAAATCCAGGTAATGCTTTACCAATAATTCTTATATTAGATAAAGTCCAATCAGGAGCAAAAAATAATAATTGTAAATATCCTCTAGATGCAGGTTTAAATGTAGTTTGTGCTAATTTTTTATATGCAGGATTTGTAATACTTTGTGTTATACCTTCCCAGTTTTGTCCACCAAAAGCATCATTGGTAAACAATGCAGCACCTCTAGCTTTAGCATATATAGTAGCTTGAGTATCACCAGGTTGTACAACATTATCTAATTGTCTTAAAAATACATAAAGTTTAGCTTGTGTAAATATTCTATCCCAAGTTATTCTATCAAACCATTTATATACTTTTTCTATTTTAGCCATTGGTTTGATTCCAAAGTGTGGTTTAAAAAAATCATTATCTATTTTTTGTAGTATTGCATAAAATCTATCATAACCAACATCTTCTGGTGTAGATATTTCTAAACGTGATGCACGTGCAAAAGTTACAACATCTCCAAAACCTAACTTTTCAGATGCTTCTTTAGCATATGTAAAATTTTTTAAAGTTAAACTAGGATTATCTACCATATTCATTATTTGATTTTTAGATCTAGGTTTAATAAATTCTTTTATTACTTTAAAAGGTACACCTGCAAAAAACATAGACTCTACTAAAGCACCAGCATGAAAAAATGAAAAACCTACAGCAGATCGTTTCATCATTAAGTTAGTATTAAATATAGCTCCTACTAATTCATTTTCAGATCTTGAATCAAATAACATATTTAATGATTTCATCATATCCTGATGAACAAAAAATTTTTTATCATTATCTAATAATGGATGTCTAAATTCTTTAAAATAAGGTTTAAATTGTTCTGGTATTGTTCTTTGATCTGCATACATAATACCATGAGATAATGGTTGTCCTGTTTGTGTTTTACCATAAACATACCTATGATTTTTTAAATAATTTACAATGTTTCTATTAGCTAATGCTTTAGATGCTGCAAATGTATAAACTTGTAATAGTTTAGCTGGATCATCCATTCCTGGTTTAAGTGTTCTACCAGCTTCAAATGCTTCATTAATATTATCAAATATTCTATCTCTAAAAAATCTAGATGATTTTTGTGTAGATCCAAATATTTGTTCTCCAAATTCTTTAGCTGTGCCACCGGTAAAACCTTGAAATACTAAAGGTGTATAAGCTGATCTATAATTTATTTGAAAGTTTAAATCACCTAATTCATTAGTTAAACTTTTATATATTGTATCAAAATATTTATTTATAACTCGTTTAACTTCTAATTGATCTGGTGTTAAATCAGAATCTTTAATTATATTACCTATTCTAGAGTATTGTAAATTTTGATCTACTTTAGTTTTATTAATATTATGAAATACTTTTATTCTATCAGAAGGATCTGGTAATTTATCTTTTATAAATGCAGCAACTTCTACAGCTTTAGAATTTACTTTAGAAGATGTAATTAAAATAGTATCAGACATTCTTTCAAATCCTAATTCAATAGGTGATAATTTTTTTGCTTGTCCAAATAATTTACTGATACCTTTAATAGCTCCGTAAGCTACAACACCTGCACCAAAACCTTTTATAGTTTCAGGTATTTTATCTTTTTCTTCTGTTAAAAATTGTGCAGTTGCACCAATCGCACCAAATGTACCAGCTTTTACTAAAGATGATTTAATACTATCTCTACCATTTTCTAATACTTCTCTAACACCAGATGTAATCTGTGCTTTTACAGCATTTAATTTTTGAGGAGAAAACTCTTTAAGACTGTCTCTTAAATCTTTGTCAATAATATCATCAATTAATTTAACATTGCCTGTATTAGTTATTTTAATAGCTTCATCTACACTATCGTACTTATTTAATCTATTAATAATAGCTTGATTAATAGTTGATTGAGTTACAAATGTTTTTCTAGATGTTAATGCAGATATACCACCTAATGCAGTAGATATTAATATTCCTGCAGTAGCTCCTAATGTAGTTTCTACAGTAGTTCGTTTACCATCTATCTCACCTGTTTCACCTAATTGTAAACCTGTACTAAAAGCAAAAGGTAATAATGTAGATGCCATAGCTCCTGTTCTAATATCACGTTGAGCTTGTTGCATTATTTTGCCTTTTACTCTTGTAGGTAGTCTTTTGTATTTACCAGATAATTTAAGTCTAGATGTATTTACAATACCTCTCCCTAGTTTAGCAAAGAGTGTTGATGGTAATAATAATAAATAAGGATCTGCGATAAGCATATTAACAAGTTCAGCTCCTGCAACACCAGGATATTTTTTAATCATATTAACTACTTCTTTGCTATCAAAAGATTGATCACCTTTTTCTAATAAATATCCAAACTTATTATATATTCTTAGAGCTTCATTATACTGACCTGTACCTTGTAAATTAGGATACATTTGTAAAAAACGTAAAGCATCTTCTGCTTGTACCTTTTTAGTATTACCTGTAGCGTATTGATATAATGATGCTGGTAATGACTCCTCAAATATAAGCTCTAAAGGATTCCGTAAAGACGAAAAAAATCCAGGTGGCTTTTGCTCCTGGATTCTCATATTGTCTTGTATTGGATCGTTTAAATCTTTTATAGGGTCATTTAACTGTGTATCAAAAAGTCTAAATTCATTTGACATTAAAATCCCATATCTTTTCTTAATTTTTTAATAAACTCATCTTCACGTCTAGACTGTGCAGGAACATCAACTTTTCTTTGATAAAAAGAAGATGGTCTATCTTTAGGTCTACCAGTAGCTATGCCAAGTTTTTGTTCCATTCTTGCTGTAGCTTTAGCTCCTCTTTTATCAGCTAATACTACTGCTTTTGTTTGTAGCTTTTCTATTTTAGTTTTAACTTTTTTAGCAAAAGGTGTTTGTTTAATACCTTTATTAGTTCTTTGAAAAAATTTAGTTCTCTCTTTACCAAATTCTGATCTTCTTAATTTTATTCTTTGAGCTGCAGCTTTTCTAATTGTAGTTAATCTTTTTAAACCAGACTCTGTAACCCTTCTTCCAACTTTTTCTGCTCTTTCTTTAGCTACAGATAATACTGGTGGTCTTTCATAAAAAGACTTAGGCATACTTTCACCAAAAGTTGATCTAATTCTATCTACTCTTGTTTTTTTTAAAGCATCATCAAATGCAGATGTTTGTCTTGGAACTTTTTGAGGTTTAAATTTATACTCTTTAAACTTAGGTGATTTACCTGCAAACTTATAAAATTTAGCCATTAGAAATAATCAGGAAATCTTGACTTAAGAATTTTTTCAGCTCTTTGTCTTGATAAACCTTTTAGTTGTGGGTTAGAATCCATTAACATATTAAAAACTCTACTATCATCATTAGATGTAATTTTACCACTTTGTTGTGGTATCATAACTTCTGGTCCTTTTTCTCCTACTAGATATGGTTTACCTGCTTTTACTGGACCACCCATTTCTCTAGCTTGAACAGTACCGCCAATAAGATTAAATAGTTTAGCTTCTGTAACATCAATCTTACCTTGAGCTTCTAATCTTTTCATAGCTCGTCTTACAGCTTCTCTATCAAATCTAACTGTTTTACCTTTAGCTTTCATAGCTCTAAGTTCTTTATCAGTTTCTGCTGCTATGAGATCTAATGCTTCTCTATATTTAGCTTTTTGATTACCAAGTTTTAATCCTCTAATAAATCCTGGTTTACCAATAAATTTTTCTTCTAATACAGATTCTATTTCAGATCTTTGAGCTTCTGTTACTGGACCTAATATAGTTCCTCTAGCTTTGATTCTATCAGCATATTGTTGTGAAATAGCACCTGCTTTTACTGCATTATCAAATAAACCTTCACCTACACTTTTACCTTGTGCAGATGACTGCATAATACCTAATCCTAATAAGAATCCAGGATTAGCCATAAGTCCTTCAAATCCACCTTTATCTTTCCAATTAGCTTTTGCTTGGTCAGGTGTAATACCAAAGATACGTTGAAACATACCTGGATTTTTTCCAATAGCTTCAATATCATTAGGTGGCATAGGACCTCTTTTACCCCCTAAAATATCTTGTGGTGTAAATGTGCCTGGTTTAGCACGTCTTACTAAAGTACCATCAGGATTTTTTATTTCTCCAGTCATAGGATTATACTGACCAGTTTTATCTGTTGATGGATTAAAATCTGGTGTTCTTGGATCTAATAATCCTGTTGCTTGAAAATATAAATCATCAATTAAAGACATTATAATATTCCTCTATTTAAGTTGTTAATATTTAAAAAATTGTAAAATGGATTTTCAGTTGTTGCTGTTTGTCCTATTGAGCTAGGTGTATTTAATACAGCTTCAACTTTTGATTTAGCTTGTGCATATCTATCAGTAAAGGTTGTATTAGATCCTAATAAACTTGGTGTATTATCTAAAAACCTTTGTGCTGATGATTGAGATACAGAGCTAGGTGGAGTAAAAACATTCTGTGATGCCATAGGAAAATAGTTTGTTTCAGAATCATCCATATCTCCTAAATTTGTACTACCAGAAGTTATATTACTTGCACTTGGACTTTGATTTAATAAACCACTAGCAGGTCTCATTCTATTATAAGAAGCTAAAACATTAAAAGCTAATCTTGCTCCATAAACTGGACCTACTGATGTTCTAGCTGCACCTGCAGGAACTGCTAAT
>CESK01031662.1_pt1 | contig 12731 bp, 12 predicted proteins | sample 531091 | NCBI WGS metagenome assembly CESK01 (sample SAMEA2621271, study PRJEB7988) | marine metagenome | biome: marine biome (ENVO:00000447); feature: surface water layer (ENVO:00002042); material: "saline water (ENVO:00002010), including plankton (ENVO:xxxxxxxx)" | depth 5 m
GAGGGCCAGGCCGAACCCGCGCCTGCACCCGCTGCAACGATCTACGATGCTCAGATCGTCGCGCGCTATCCGCACGATCCGGCCGCCTTTACCCAGGGCCTGCTGTGGCACGACGGGCAGCTTTACGAGAGCACCGGGCTGGAAGGACAATCGCAGATCCGCAGGGTGGATCTGGCGACGGGCGACGTGCTCGCCGCGCAGGCGATCCCGGCGGATCAGTTCGGTGAGGGCGTGGCTCTCTGGGGTGACGAGCTGGTCAGCCTCACCTGGATGGACCGGGTGATCCACCGCTGGTCGCTCGACACGCTGGAGCCGGTGCGCAGCGACCCGTTCCCGTTCGAAGGCTGGGGCCTGACGGCGATGGACGGCATGCTGGTCGCATCCGACGGCAGCGCAACGCTGCGCTTTCTCGACCCCGAAACCTACGCGGTCGAGCGTGAGGTGGAGGTCACGCTGGATGGCAGGCCGATCGCCCGCTTGAACGAGCTTGAGGCGGCCGACGGGCTGATCTGGGCCAACCAGTGGTACAGCCAGGTGATCGTCGGGATCGACCCGGCGGATGGCACGATCCGCCGGATCGCCGACCTGAGCCCGCTGGTGGCCGAGATCGATGCCGCGCAGAACGGCGCGGTCCGGAACGGCGCGGTGCTCAACGGGATTGCGCATGATCCGGCCAGCGATCGCTGGTTCGTCACCGGCAAGCTGTGGCCGACCATGTTCGAGGTGCGGCTGGTCCCGCGCGAGGCGGAGCCGGACGCCAGCGCCACGGGCGGCTAGGCCGCCGCGCCGATCGCCTCCGCACGGCGCAGCTGGTCGACGTGGGACCAGATGCGGCTGACCACGACCGACCCTTCACCGACTCCGCTGGCCACGCGCTTTACCGATCCCGCGCGGACATCGCCGACCGCGAAGATGCCCGGCTTGGAGGTTTCGTAAGGGGAGTCGCGGCCGACCTTCTCCCCCGTCAGCACGAAGCCCCGCTCGTCCAGATCGATATGCTCCGCCAGCCATTCGGTGTTGGGAGCTGCGCCGATCATGATGAACAGCGCGCGGGATTCGATCCGTCGCTGCCCATCGGGGGTGTCGAGCGTGATGGCATCGAGATGATCTTCCCCATGCAGCTGCGAAACCGTGGTCTCGTAATGCAGCTGCACCCGGGGATCGGCCTCCAGCCTGCGCGAGAGGTAGTCCGACATCGAGGCGGCGAGCGAGGTGCCGCGCACCACGACGTGAACGCACTTGGCTGTGCGCGAGAGGTACATGGCAGCCTGCCCGGCGGAATTGCCTCCGCCGACGACCACAACCTCGGTGTTGCGGCAGAAGCGCGCCTCCATCTCGGTGGCGGCGTAGAATACGCCAGCGCCTTCCAGCTCTTCCAGCCGCTCAATGGGGAGGCGGCGATATTGCACGCCGGTCGCGACCAGCACCGCGCGGGCGCAGAGCCGCTCGCCATGGTCGAGCGTGGCGCAGAAGGTGCCGTCGGGCATCTCCTCCAGCGCCTCGACCCGGCGCGGCATGGCGAAGCGGGTGCCGAATTTCAGCGCCTGAATCTGCCCGCGATAGATAAGGTCTGATCCGCTGATCCCGGTGGGGAAGCCCATGTAATTCTCGATCCGGCTGCTGGTCCCGGCCTGCCCGCCGATGGCGGTATCCTCCACCACCAGCGCGCTCATCCCCTCCGCGCCGGCATAGACTGCTGCTGCTACGCCGGACGGGCCAGCGCCCACGATCAGCAGATCGACCGTTTCGTCCTCCCCGATCGCCAGATCGAGGTTGAGCGCCTGCGCGAGGGCGCGCGGGCTCGGGTCGTCGAGCGGGCGATCCTTGCCCAGGATCACTGCCGGCTCGTGATCGACGAGGCTGCACAACCGGCTTGCTTCCGTCTCGCTGCTGTCGAGGTCGTAGCTTTGGAAGGGGATGCGGTTGCGGCTGAGGAAGCGTTCGCATTGCTGGATGCGCGGATCGCGGTCCGCGCCGATCAGCTTGATCCCGCTATTACTCTGCTCGAACTGCCGCCGCCTGCGGGCGGAGAACACGGTGATGATGTGGTCGGAGAGTTCGGGCACGCGCGCCATCAGCTCCAGCATGGCATCGCGCGGAGCCTCGATCGTGCGGGTGGGCTTCGCGGCGCGCATCCCAAGCATGTTGGTGCCACCGTTGAGGAAGGCGATCTCGCCCATGAACTGCGTCGGGCCGAGCGTGGAAGGCACCATACGTTCGCCGCTGAACGGATCGACGACTTCGATCTCGCCCTCGATCACATAGACGAAGCGGTCCATCGGCGAGCCAAGCTCGGCGACCATTTCGCCCGCCGCATAGCTGCATTCGCGCCCGATCTCGCAGATCGCCGCGACATGCTCATCCGCCAGCGGAACCCGGCGCATGGTTTCGAGATCATCTCCGAAAGTTTCCATCGCGCCCGGTTCCTGTCATGCGCCGCTACCCGGCGCTGGATATATAGCGTGTGACGGTCTTTTCCACGACGTCCAGCGGCGAATTGCCGCCCAGGATTACCGCCGTGTTGAAGCCCTTGAAATCATAGGCATCGCCCATTTCGCGCTTGGCTCGCTCGCGCTGGCGCACGATCTGCGAATGACCGATCTTGTATCCGCAGGCCTGGCCCGGCCAGCTGCAATAGCGATCGACCTCGCTCGCCACTTCCTCCGCCTTGGAGCCATTGCGCTCGACGAAGAACTGGCGGCCCTGTTCACGGGTCCAGCGCTTGTGGTGCAGGCCGGTGTCGACCACCAGGCGGCACGCGCGGAAGGCGAGGCTTTGCAGGTAGCCGAGACGGCCGACCTGGAAATCGTCGTAGGCGCCCAGCTCGTCGGCCAGCTGCTCCGCATACAGCGCCCAGCCTTCGGAGAAGGCGTTGAAGGCAAGGATGGAGCGGATCAGCGGCAGGCGGTTGGAGAACGTCCCCTCCCACGCATGGCCGGGGATACTCTCGTGATAGGTAAGGTCGGCAAGGTCGTACTTGCGGTGCAGGTCCGTGGTGCGAAGGTTGATCCACATGCGCGCGGGGATCGACCCGTCCTTGCTACCCGCGCCGCCATAGGCACCGGGTGCGCCGGGTTCTTCGGCGAGCGGCAGGCGGCGTACCTCGACATTGGGTTCGACCAGCTCGTTGAAGGCACGCGGCATCTGCGCGGTAATCCAGTCGATCCGGTCATGGATGAAATCCATGATCTGCTTGCGACCCGGATCGCCCTCGGCAAACTGGTAGCGCTTGTCGGTGCTTAGCGCCTGCATCCGCTCGCCCACCGAGCCGCTGTCATAGCCGATGTCGCGCAGGATCGGGTCCATCCGCGCGTGCAGCGATTCGAGTTCCTGCAACCCCTGTTCGTGGATTTCGTCGGGCGAGAGCGTGGTCGTGGTGCTGGCCTTGAGCGCCCAGGCGTACCATTCCGGCCCACCCGGCTGCGCCCACATGCCGGCATTGGACTTGGCACGCGCGCGTTCGGTCTTCAGCTCGGCAAGCTGGCGCTGGAGTGCGGGGACGATTTTTTGCTCGGTCACGCGTCTGGCGGTCGTCATCGCAGAGGCGCGAACCGCCTCGGGCGCTTTTTCGAGCGGACCGACATAGTCCGAAGGTGCCGACTCGATGCTCGCTTCCATCGCGGCGATTGCCTTGTCGAGCAGGAAGTCGGGCGGGATCACGCCGAGGCTGCGCGCCCTTTCCAGCCGCTCCAGCTCACCGTTAAGCGCGGTATCGACGCTGGAGAGCCGGTCGAGATAGTATCCTGTGTCCGCCTCGTCTGCGAGCGGCTGCGAGGAATCGAGGAAGCGCGGCATGTCGAGATAGGTGCCGACATTCTGGATCACGACGTAAGGCGCGTTGCGCCAGCTGCCGACTGCGACATCGCCATAGGGCTGGTCGAACCCTTCGGCAGCGGTCGAAAAGGCGCTGCGTACGACTTCGAAACTGGTCTGCTGGTCGGGCGTGAGGCCGCTTTCGTCGAGCCCTTCCATCTGGCCGACGACCCAGCGCAGATAGGCGCCATATTGGCGCTGCCCGGCGATCGACTGATCTTCCAGCATCCCGCGCCACGCGGCATGATCGCCGGTATCGACACCCAGGCTGGTTGCCCGCTCGGGCTCATACTTCAGCATCCCGTAGGAAACGTCGTCGAGCCATTCGTTGGGCGCGAGAGTCATGGACCGCAGCGAAGGGCCAGTGCGGCTGGCGGCGCAGCCACCCAGCGTCAGGGCGGTGGTTGCGGTGAGCCCGGCAAGGGTCTGGCGGCGGGTGAGGGAGAATGTGGTCATGCAACGGGTGTGACGCCCCGCGCCACACCCGTCAAATCTTTGCTTCGCGTGTGTTACTTGAGCAATTCGGGAGGCACATTGCCGCCGTGATCGGCGATTTCCTGCATCACCCGCTTGTGCAGCCAGATATTGTCTTCGGCGGTGCCTTCGTAGTCGCTACGGCCCAATTCGCCCGCCAGCTGCTTGCGGTTCTCGTAGCTCGGATCGATGCTGAGCAATTTGAGCAGATCGACGATCGAGGTCCGCCAGTTGAGCTTGTCGGAGCCTTCGATCTTGTCCAGTCGCTCTGCCACGTCGACCGTGGTGGTCGGCTCGAATTCGACGCCAGAATTGTTGAACGTGTCTGTTACTGGCTTGGTCGCCGGGGCGGTCGAGGTTGCGGGTGGCTGCTTTTCGGTCTTGTCGTTGCCGAAGATCGCATTTTTGATCGAACTGAAAATACCCATGACCAGCTCCTGTGGCTACTCGCGGCAGGTGTGCCGCACTCCAACAGAAAGCTTCGCGCACACAGCCGTTCCGCATGGGCACAATCCGGTGTAGGCGAAACGCATGCTCAACCTCGTACTCTCGCTGCTGGTCCTCGCCGCATTCGCCTTGATCGCGGGCGCGTTCATCCTGTTCCGCCGCGGCTTTCGCAAGCAGGCGGGGCTTATGGTAGTCGCCGCGCTCGTTGCGCTGCTCAACGTGGCGATCTGGACGATCCCCGATTCCCAGGGCCGGGCGCCGGTGAACACCGCCACGGCCGAGGGAATCGGAGGATAGGCGGCGCGTCTATCAGTCGGGCAGCTGCCAGCGCACCGCGCCGTTATAGCTGCCGGCAACCGCGCGGCCCTGGCCGTTCTTGGCCGGATCGAACCGCGCGCGCCGGGTGACCAGCTGGCAGGTCGCCTCGTCCAGCGCGGCGACGCCGGAAGATTGCGTGACCGAGCAGCCTTCCACGCGGCCACTCGCGCCGACATTCAGCTTAAAGCCGACCGTGCCCTCGTAATCGCGCGAGATCCAGCTGCTGCGATAGTCGCTCTGCGTCACCCATGCGCGTGCATTGTTCGCGGGGCGCGCGGCCACCGGATCGAAGCTGGGCGTAGGCTTGGGCGGTGGGGGCGGCGCCAGCGTGGGGGCGATGCTGGGCAGCGGCAAAGGCTGCGGCGGCGCAGGCGGCAGGATGATGTCGCTGGTGTCGACACGCGGCGGATTGGTCGACACATCCAGCGGCGGCGTGGGGGCGACCACGTCGCGTGCCGAGGGCGGGGTTTCGACCTGCGGCTGATCGACCGGCTCGGGCGGCGGCGGGGGTGGCGGCAACTCGATCTGGCCACCTTCGAGTGGCGGCTGGACGATCTTCTCGAACTCGCCCGATGCGAGGCCGTAGATCAGCAGCGCGCCGATACCGGCATGCACTCCGGCCACACCCAGAATGGCGGGGAGCCGGTTCTGTGTCTGGTTGGCATAGGTGTAAGCCATGGACATCTCTCCTGTTTTTCCGGGCAGCTTGGGACTGCCTCCGAAGAGATGATACACTATGACTATTAACAGGCGCTAGATGGTATAACGTTTCAAATAAGGATCGAATTGCGACACGGCCTGCCGCCCCGCGCGGGCCGCGCGCAGGGGACAGGCGATTGACGATTGGCGATTAACGGTGCCGGCCGGGCCCTCAGCCCCGCGCGATCAGCGGATCGGGCAGGAGGGATCGAGGCGGAAATCGAGGTAGTTGTTCACCGCGCCCATCATCTCGTCGTGCTCCTTCTCGAAGAAGTGGTTGGCACGCGGGATTTCCTCGTGGTGGATGGTGATGTGCTTCTGCGTCCGCAGCTTCTCGACCAGTTTGGTGACCGCGGGCGGGGGCACCACCGTGTCGGCCGCGCCGTGGACGAAGATGCCGCTGGCGGGGCACGGCGCGAGGAAGCTGAAGTCGTACATGCTCGCCGGCGCACCGACCGAGATGAAGCCGCGGATTTCGGGGCGGCGCATCAGCAACTGCATGCCGATCAGCGCGCCGAAAGACACACCGGCGACCCAGGTGACCTGCGCTTCTTCGTGGATCGACTGGATCCAGTCGAGCGCGCTCGCCGCGTCGGAGAGTTCGCCGATGCCGTTGTCGAAGCTGCCCTGGCTGCGGCCCACGCCGCGGAAGTTGAAGCGCAGCGTCGCGAAACCGCGATCGACGAAGGTCTTGTACAGACTCTGCGTGATCCGCTCGTTCATCGTGCCGCCGCCCTGCGGGTGCGGGTGGAGGATCAGCGCGACCGGCGCACGCGGGCGCGGCGGGGGCGAGAAACGGCCTTCGAGGCGGCCTTCGGGGCCGGGGAAGATGACGGTGGGCATGGGTGCTGTGATCCGGAAATAGCTGGGCTGGCGCACGCGTCTGCCTATTGGGCGGTGGCGCGCGCCGGGTGCGCGGCTATATAGGCTTTATGCCGCATTTCGCAATTACTTCGAGCATCTGATGGCGCGCCCCCGCATCTATCTGGACCACGCCGCCACCTCGCCGCTCCGCCCCGAGGCAAAGGCTGCGATGGAGGAGGGGTTTGCGATCTGGGCCAACCCGTCCTCCCCGCACGCCGAGGGCCGCCGCGCCAAGCAGGCGCTGGAGGATGCCCGCGCGCGGGTGAAGGCGGCGCTGGGATGGGACGGCGAGGTGATCTTTACCAGCGGGGCGAGCGAGGCACTATGGATCGCGCTCAACCGGGCGAAGGTCGATCGGCGGATCGTCAGCGCGGTGGAGCATGATGCAGTGTTCCGTGCAGCGCCCGATGCGGAGGTGGTGGGGGTTACGGACGATTGGGAAATCGATACCGAATCCCTTTCAAGCGCGCTCGACGGTCCAGGCAAAGCACTCGTTGCAATCCAGCATCTCAATTCTGAAACCGGTGCCTACCAGTGGATTCCGCAGCGGAGCGAGCAGGTTCGCGCAGCGGGTGGGCTGATGCTTGCGGATTGTTCGCAAAGCGCGGGAAAGGTGCCGCTGCCCGATACTGACATGGCGATCGTATCGGCGCACAAGTTTGGCGGCCCGATCGGGATCGGCGCTCTGCTGGTCCGCGAGTATTCGATGCTTGAACCGATGGGCGGGCACGAGCGTGGTTATCGACAGGGGACCGAGAATCTTCCGGCAGCGCTGGGAATGGCGGCTGCGCTGGAAACGGGCACCATTGAGCATTGGGCCTGCTCCATCGAGCAGCACTTCGATTTCAAGAACCGGCTGTACGAAATCGGCGAACCGCTGATGGGTGGTTATCATTCTTCGCATATCTACGCGCTCGCTCACCCCACGATGAGTGCGCAGGCGCAGCTAATCCGCCTCGACGCTAAGGGCTTCGCGGTCTCGGCAGGCAGCGCGTGTTCTTCGGGCACGCTGAAGAAGAGCCGCGTGCTCGATGCGTTCGGCGTGCCCGACGATGTCGCCGCGCGCACGATCCGGGTCAGCATGGGGTGGAGCACCACGCCGGAGGAACTGGATGCGTTTGCTGAGGCTTGGGCCTCTCTCAAATGACCCGTTCGCCCTGAGCCTGTCGAAGGGCGAGTGCCTCTGTTCCCGCTTCGACAAGCTCAGCACGAACGGCTAGTGCGGAATAGATGATCTACCTCGACTATCAGGCCACGACCCCGCTCGCGCCCGAAGCACGAGAGGCGATGCTCGCGTGGCTCGGCGGGCCTGACTCCGACACCTTCGGCAATCCGCACAGCCCGCACCGCATGGGCCGCATGGCAGCCGCAGCGGTCGAGGTGGCGCGCGAGCAGGTCGCGGCGCTGTTCCCCCCCGGCGGGCAGGTGATCTTCACCGGGAGCGCGACCGAGGCGATCAACCTCGCGATCCGGGGCAATGCCGCCATCCGCTCGGGCGAGCACATCGCCTTCAGCGCGATCGAGCACGCGGCGGTAATCGACACGGTCAAAGCCATTGGGAACTGGACCGAATTGCCGGTCGGCGCGGACGGTGTGATCGCGCCCGATGTCGACATGCCCAAATATGTCGGCCTGCTCGCAGTTATGCAGGTCAACAACGAGATCGGCACCATCCAGCCTATCGCCGAGATGGCGAAGCGCGCCGAAGAAACCGGCGCGCTGCTGCTGGTCGACGGAGTGCAGGCGGCGGGCAAGATGGCCCTCCCGCAAGAAGCCGACATGATCGCGGTCAGCGCGCACAAGCTGCACGGACCCAAGGGGATCGGCGCGCTGTGGGTGCGCGACGGGCTGTCGCTGATTCCGCATGTCGAGGGCGGCGGGCAGGAGCAGGGGTTACGCTCGGGCACGCTCTCGCCCGCTCTGTGCACCGGGTTCGGCGCGGCGGCGGCGCTGGCAGTGGAACGGCAGCAAGAGGACGCGGCGCATGTCGAAGAGCTGTGGCAGGTCGCCCGCGATGTCTTCTCCGGCTGGACGCTCAACGGCAGTGCGGAGCAGCGCTGGCACGGCAATCTCAACATCCGGAAAGACGGCCTCGATGTCGCCCGGCTGATGAGCGAATGCCGCGAAGTCATGTTCTCCGCCGGGTCGGCCTGCGCGAGCGGATCGGGCCGGACCAGTCATGTGCTGCGCGCCATCGGGCTCACCGATGTGCAGGCGAAATCCTCGATCCGCCTCGGCTGGGGGCGTTACACCACGCGTGAGGATATGCAGCGCGCGTGCTCACTCATCATTCAAGCGGCGGAGAGCCAGGCATGAAGGTCATCTTTCACAAGGCGGACGGGCAGCGGGTCGAGGCCGAGGCGCAGGCGGGCGACGTGCTGCTACGCGTGGCGCAGGCGGCAGGCATGCCGCTGGAGGGCACCTGCGAGGGGCAGATGGCCTGCTCCACCTGCCACGTGCTGGTCGCGAAGGAATGGTTCGCGCAGCTGCCCGAGGCGAGCGAGGACGAGGAAGACATGCTCGACCTCGCCTATGGCGTGCGCCCGACCAGCCGCCTCTCATGCCAGATCACGCTGACCGATGCGCTCGACGGGATGGAGGTCACCATCCCCGCCGATGCGCACGACATGAGCGGGCGTTAGTCCTTGCTGGCGGCGCTCCCCTCGCGCCGCCGCAGCCAGCGGAACAGCCGCCACAGGCCGTAACCGATCAGGCCGAGCGGCAGAAAAATCGTTAGCAGCAGGATCAGCCCGCCGATCACATTGCCCGCGACCGGGCCGATCGAGCTTACCGCCTTGCGGATCGGTTCGACGAAGCCGCCGGGGCCTGCGCCCTCGCTCTGGTAGGTGACGGTGATCCGTGAATAGGCGACCCGGCCGCGCATTTCCTGCAGCCAGCTGCGCGCCTGGTCGATCTCTTCATTGACCTGCGCGACGCCGCGTTCGGCCTCGACCAGTTCCTGCACGCTGCCTTTGCGGGTGCGCAGCACCTCCATCAGCCGGTCGCGCAGCACTTCGCGGCTGCGCAGACGGGCTTCGGTGTCGACGATCTGTTTCGACAGATCCTCTCCCTCGATGGTGGAGGAGACCTGCTCGCCGCCTTCGGCCTCGACGGCGCTGGCCAGCTTGCGCCCGAATTCGCGCGCCTTGTCCGCCGCGACCGAAAGCTCAAGCTCGCCATAGCCGTAGTCATCGTCGGCCCCGCTCTGACTCATCGAACGGACCTGACAGGTCAGCGGGCCGAGATTGGCGCACATGTCGGCATGGCGTTCCTGCAGGGGTGCGATCGCGTCGCGCTCCACCCGGAAGCCGTAGGAATAGACATAGGCGATCTTGGGCGCGGCGGTGGGAATATCGGTCGAGGAGCTTGCCTCGGCAGCCGAGTCCGCCGTCGAAGCTTCCATCGCAGGCTCTTCTGCGATGTCCGCGGTGGTGACGGCTTCGGTCGTCTCGGAGGCGGAATTGTCGGAACACGCGGCCAGCGCGAGGGCGGCGGCGGACACGAGAAGCAGCGAAGAACGAAAAGCCATCAATTTTCTCCCCATTCGCAATGCCGTTATCACATTGTGGCCATAATTGTGCCTCATTTTCGCCACATTGGCAAGCGCGCAGTAAAAAGCCCGGCCGCATCTCTGCGACCGGGCCTGGGTTTTGTCAGCTTCTCAGAAGCTTAGGCGTTTTCGGGCACCTTCTCCAGCACGCGGCTGATAAGGCGGTCCGAGAAGGCGGGAATGTCGTCCGGGTTGCGGCTGGTGATGAGGTTGCCATCTTCGGCCACTTCCTGATCGACCACGTTCGCGCCCGCATTCTTCATGTCGGTGCGGATCGAGTGGTAGCTGGTCAGCGTCTTGCCGTCGACGAGGCCCGCTTCGATCAGCAGCCACGGGGCGTGGCAGATCGCGGCGATCGGCTTGCCCGCTGCGTTGAATTCGCGGACGATGGCAACCGCGCGGTCGTTCACGCGCAGCAGGTCCGGGTTGATCTGGCCGCCGGGGAGGAGGAGGGCGTCGTAGCCTTCGCAGTTGGCAACGTCGTCCACGGTCTTGTCGACTGTGATCGTCTTGCCCCAGTTGTCCTTGTCCCAGGCCTTGATTTCACCCGATTCCAGGCTGACCAGTTCGGTCTCGATGCCTGCGTCTTCGAGGTTCTTCTTGGGGTCGAAGAGTTCCGACTGCTCGAAACCGTTGGTGGCGAGGATCATAACGCGTTTGGCCATGATGAAGTCCTTTCGTATGAATTGTGCTTTCACTGGCTAAACGGGCGGGGAAAGCTTTGCGTTCCGCGCTTCTGGCCGAGGCGAGCCGGTGGTAGGGCGAGCCGATGGCTTCCAAAGATCAGGGCCCCGCGGAGCCCGATTCCCCCGCTGCAATCGTCGACGCGCCGTTCGAGACCGCGCTGTCCGAGCGGTATCTTGTCTACGCGCTGTCCACGATTACCGCGCGCTCGCTGCCCGATCTGCGCGACGGGCTGAAGCCGGTCCACCGCCGCCTGCTGTGGGCGATGCGCCAGCTGCGTCTCTCGCCGGACAGCGCTTACAAGAAGTCCGCCCGCGTGGTCGGCGAGGTGCTGGGCAAGTACCACCCGCATGGCGACACTGCGGTCTACGACGCGATGGTCCGTCTCGCGCAGCCCTTCGCGCTGCGCTACCCGCTGGTCGAGGGGCAGGGGAACTTCGGCAATATCGACGGCGATAACGCCGCCGCCGCCCGCTACACCGAAGCGCGGCTGACCAAGACCGCAATCAGCCTGATGGCGGGGCTGGACGAGGGCACGGTCGATTTCGTGCCCACGTACAACAACGAGGAAGAAGAGCCGGTCATCTTCCCCGGCCTTTTCCCGAACCTGCTCGCCAACGGGGCCAGCGGGATCGCGGTGGGCATGGCGACCAACATCCCGTCGCACAATGTCGACGAGGTGATCGAGGCGACGCTGGAAGTCATCGAGAACCCGGCGGTCGAGCATGCGCGGCTGATGCAGATCATGCAGGGGCCGGACCTCGCCACCGGCGGGCTGATCGTGGACAGCCCCGAAACCATCAGTGCGGCTTATGAGACCGGTCGCGGCTCCTTCCGCATCCGCGCGCGCTTCCATGCCGCCGAGGCCGAGAGCGCGGCAGACCGCGACGCGGGGATAGAGCGTCTGGGCGGCGGGCAGTGGCAGCTGATCATCAGCGAAATCCCCTACCAGGTGCCCAAGGGCAAGCTGATCGAGCAGATCGCGCAGGTCATCGCGGACAAGAAGGTGCCGATCCTCGAGGACGTGCGCGACGAAAGCGACGAGCAGATCCGCATCGTGCTCGTCCCGCGCAGCCGCAATGTCGACCCGGAGCTGCTGAAGGAATCGCTCTACCGCCTGACCGATCTGGAAACGCGCTTCGGCCTCAACATGAACGTGCTCGACGCGACGCGCACGCCGATGGTGATGGGCCTCAAGGAGCTGCTGCAGAACTGGATCGCGAGCCAGATCGACATCCTCCAGCGCCGCACCCGCCACCGGCTGGCGAAGATCGCGGACCGGCTGGAACTGCTCGAAGGCTATATCATCGCCTTTCTCAACCTCGACCGGGTGATCGAGATCATCCGCACCGAGGATGAGCCCAAGCCGGTGATGATGGCGGAATTCGGCCTGACCGACCGGCAGACCGAAGCGATCCTCAACATGCGGCTGCGCAGTTTGCGCAAGCTCGAGGAAATGCAGCTACGGCAGGAGAAGGACGAACTGCTGAAGGAGCAGGACGAGCTTCAGAAGCTGCTCGACAGCCCGGCGCGCCAGCGCACGCGGCTGAAGCGCGATCTCAATGCCCTGCGCAAGGAATACGGCAAGGATACCGCGCTGGGCGCGCGCCGCACGACGATCGACGAGGCGGAGCCGACGGTCGAATTCAGCATGGACGCGATGATCGAGAAGGAGCCGACCACGGTGATCCTCTCCGCGCGCGGCTGGATCCGTGCGGCCAAGGGCCATGCCGACCTGTCGCAGGAATGGAAGTTCAAGGAAGGCGACGAACTCGCCTTCGCCTTCCACGCGCAGACCACCGACAAGCTGCTGATCGCGACCGACGACGGACGCTTCTACACGCTGGGGGCGGACAAGCTGCCCGGCGCGCGCGGTTTCGGC